>Ga0172372_10002113_pt1 | contig 30476 bp, 25 predicted proteins | sample LakKiv5m_2_FD_114544 | JGI IMG/M metagenome (GOLD analysis project Ga0172372, IMG submission 114544) | Freshwater microbial communities from Kabuno Bay, South-Kivu, Congo - kab_092012_9.5m | ecosystem: Environmental > Aquatic > Freshwater > Lake | place: Democratic Republic of the Congo...
ACGCGTTACTCACCCGTGCGCCGCTCTACTCAGGGGGTTGCCCCCCCTTTCTCGCTCGACTTGCATGTGTTAAGCACGCCGCCAGCGTTCGTTCTGAGCCAGGATCAAACTCTCCACTTGATTACGTTAAGCGGACAAACAAAAAGATCCGTTCGCGCCTCGCATTCCCTGTTCAGTTTTCAAAGATCCTGTCGAACCCGGCTCGCTCGGTTTCACGAAGCCGGACTTACCAATCTACGAAAACGCCCCACCACTGTCAAGCGTTATTTCCCGAACAGGGGAAATGTGTTCGAAGGCGAGTCGTGCCATCGAGGGGAGAGAAGACTGTACCGAAGTCGCCGGAGGGATGCAAGAAAAAAAACGTCTCTTCCCTGAAAGATTACCGGAGAACGACGACCACGAACTCCTTCTTTCCGATCTTCAACCGGACCTCGCCGGGATGCGGCAACGGAATGGCCGGGTCGGTCGCCCGCCCCCCGTTCACTTCGACTCCCCCTTGCGCGATGAGCCGACGCGCGGCGGATTTCGAGGTGAAATTCCCGGAAGCGCGGGACACCACCGTGGCGAGATCCGACGCCCCCGTACCCACGATGAACTCGACCCGTCGGGCATCGTCGGGGAACTCTTTTCTGGAGAAGCGTCCCCGGAAGCCGTCCTCGGCCTCCCGCGCCGCCGCCGCGCCGTGGAAACGCGCGACGATCTCCCGCGCCAGGGCGATCTTCGCGTCCATCGGATGCCGGGACCCGTCGGACAGCCCCGCTTTCAACGCGGCAAGTTCCGGCACTCCGATGTCGGAGAGCAGTTCATAATACATGACCATCAATTCGTCCGAGATCGACATCATCTTTCCGAAGATCGTTTCGGGGAGCTCCGTGATCCCAACATAGTTTCCGAGGCTCTTGCTCATCTTGTTGACGCCGTCCAGTCCCACCAGCAGCGGCGTAGTCATCACCACCTGCGGCTCCTGTCCGTACGCGCGCTGCAGGTCGCGCCCCACCAACAGGTTGAACTTCTGATCCGTCCCGCCGAACTCCACGTCCGCGCGCAGCGCGACGGAATCGAACCCCTGGAAGAGCGGATAGAGAAACTCGTGGATCGAGATCGGACGTTGTTCCTCATACCGCTTCCGGAAGTCGTCCCGCTCGAGCATCCGCGCCACCGTCATCTGCGCGGCGACGCGGACCATCTCCTCGATGCGCAGCGGAGAGAGCCACTCGGAGTTGAACCGGACCTCGGTCCGCTCCGGATCGAGGATCTTGAAGATCTGCTCCTTGTAGGAGACGGCGTTCCGCTCCACGTCGTCGCGCGTGAGGGCTTTCCGCGTCTCGGACTTTCCCGACGGGTCGCCGATCATCCCCGTGAAGTCCCCGATCAGGAAGATCACCTGGTGCCCGGCCTCCTGGAAGTGCTTGAGCTTCTGGATGAGGACCGTGTGCCCGAGGTGGAGGTCCGGCGCGGTCGGGTCGAATCCCGCCTTCACGCGCAGGGGGCGCCTCTCCTTCGCGGAGGCGGCGACTTTCCGGGAAAGCTCCTCCCCGGAGATCACCTCGACCGTGCCTCGTTTCAGGGATTGGAGAACGTTTTCCATGTCTCTTTGCTCCTCATCTGCGATTCGGAGATTCGGAACGCCTGCACCGTTTTGCAACGGCCCGTTCCCGGATCCAGATCGAAGAAGACACCCGACGCCTCCGGCTCGCCCGAAGCGACATCGAACCGTGAGGGCACCTGAAGGAGGAAGCGCCGCAGGACCGTCTTCGGATCCATCCCGATGATCGACCCGGCGGGGCCGCACATCCCCGCGTCGGTGATGCAGCCGGTGCCGCCCGGAAGAACGGCGGCGTCGGAGGTCTGAACGTGCGTATGCGTCCCCGCGATCGCGGAAACCCTTCCGTCAAGGTACAAAGCAAGCGCCCGCTTCTCGGAGGTCGCCTCGGCGTGGAAATCGACCACCACGCAGGCCGTCTCGCTTCGGATTCCGGGGAGCGCCTCGTCGGCCCAGCGAAACGGGCAGTCGTAGCTTCCCATGAAGACCCGCCCGATCAGCGATACCACGGCGTACGGCGTTCCGCTGCGACCGCGGAACACGCCCCATCCCCGCCCGTCCACCCCCGGCGGATAGTTCGCCGGCCGGAGGATGCGGTCTCCCGCGCGCACCAGAGGAACCCCCTCCTTCTTGTCCCACACGTGGTTGCCGCCCGTCAACACATCGACGCCCGACGCGAACAGTTCGCGGACGACGGCGTCGGTCAGCCCCATCCCGCTCGCCGCGTTCTCCCCGTTCGCGATCACGAGGTCGACGTCCCGGACGCCGCGCAGGCGCGAGAGGAACTCCGCCACGGCCTTGCGGCCGGGCTTGCCGACGACGTCGCCGAAGAAGAGGATCCACATTTTAGCGCGCGTACTCGACGGCGCGGGTTTCGCGGATCACCGTGACGCGGATCTGGCCCGGGTAGGAGAGGTCCGTCTCGATCTTCTTCGCGATGTCGCGGGCAAGGAGGGTCGCCGCGTCGTCGCCGATCTTCTGGTAGTCGACGATGATGCGGATCTCCCGCCCCGCCTGGATCGCGTACGATTTCTCCACGCCGGCGAACGACTTCGCGATCGCTTCGAGGTCCTCGAGGCGCTTCAGGTAGTTCGCAAGCATCTCGCGGCGCGCCCCCGGCCGGGCGCCGGACAGAGCGTCCGCCGCCTGCACCAGGATCGGGAGGATGTCCTTCGGCGACTCGTCCTCGTGGTGCGCTCCGATCGCGTGGACGATTTTCGCGGACTCGCCGTATTTCCGGGCCAGATCCGCCCCGATCAGCGCATGCGGCCCCTCGACCTCATGATCGACCGCCTTCCCGATGTCGTGGAGCAGTCCCGCGCGCTTGGCGACCTTGGCGTTCAGCCCCAGCTCCGAGGCGATCATCCCGCACAGGAACGCCACCTCCAGGGAGTGGGTATAGATGTTCTGCCCGTACGAGGTCCGGTATTTCAGCCTCCCGATCAGCTTCACAAGTTCCGCGTGAACGCCGTGGATCCCAAGGTCGAAGAGCGCCTGCTCCCCCGCTTCGCGGATCGTCTCCTCGACCTCCTTGGACACCTTCTCGACCGTTTCTTCGATCCGGGCCGGGTGGATCCGCCCATCCTGTAAAAGGCGGGCGAGAGAGATCCTGGCGATCTCCCGGCGGACCGGGTTGAAACCGGACAGGATGACGGCTTCGGGGGTGTCATCGATGATGACGTCGATCCCGGTGGCGGCTTCAAAGGCGCGGATGTTTCGCCCCTCGCGCCCGATGATCCGCCCCTTCATCTCCTCGGACGGCAGCGGCACCGCGCTCACGACGTGCTCGGCGACGTAGTCCGCCGCGTACCGCTGGACGGCCAGGGAGATCATCTTCCGCGCCTTCTGGGTCGCCTCCTCCTTGAACTCCTCGTCCATCACGCGGATCTTCTTGCCCGCCTCCATCTTCGCATCTTCTGCGATCAGCTCCACGATCTCCGCCTTGGCCTGCTCCGCCGAGAGTCCCGCCACCCGCTCGAGCTCGACCCGGGCCGCCGCCAGCCGGGTGTCAAGATCCACCCGGGACGCCTCGAGCTTCCTGGCCTGCTCCCCGATCTCCCGCTCCTTCTTCGTGTTCTCCGCGGAACGCCCCTCGACCTGCTCGTTCTTTCTGTCGAGCTGGTCCTCTTTCTGGAGGAGACGCTTCTCGAGCTGGCTCAGCTCGTTCTTCCGGTCCCGCGTCTCCTTCTCGAAGTCGATCTTGACCTGCAGCAGATGGTCCTTGGCCTGGAGAGCCGCCTCCTTCAGAATGTTCGCGGCTTCCTTCCTGGAGCTCTGGAGGATCTCCGCCGCCTTTTCCGCCTCGGCCCGCGCGTCGGCGCGCACCTTGTCCAGCGTGCTCTTTTTCCCGGAAAGCAGGAACACCACGTACACGGCGAGCCCGACAACCAGCGCCGCGAGAACCGCGATGAGAAGCGTCGACATATTCAAGGTGTGCCTCCTCGGTGGATCATCTATGATTCTGGGGATCCGGTGCGACCCGGATCGTCCCTTCTTCCGTCACCAGCGCGTGGACGGGGATGTCCCACGCATCGACCGGCACTTCCGGAACCCGCTGACTTGCCCAGGCAAGCCCGACCCGCTGAACGCCCTCCGGCAAGCCTCCGAGAAAACGGTCGTAATACCCGAACCCGTGCCCGAGGCGATTCCCCCGCCGATCGAAGGCGAGTCCCGGGACCACGACGATATCCCACCCCGACAACCTCGGCTCCACACCCGCCGGGGGCGACGGTTCGAGAATCCCGTACGGTCCTGTTGTCCACCCGTCCCCTTCCCGGTGCGGGTAGAAGGCGAGCGTCCGATTCCCGGTGACCTTGGGATAGTAGAGCCGGGCCCCCGCCGCAAGATACGCCTGCCGGATCCGTCCGGTAGGGACCTCGCCGGTCCGCTCGCAATACAGGGCCACGGCCATTCCCGCCCGGGGTGGAAACTCCCGGAGGAAGTGTTCCTGCGCGCGGTCACCGGCCTGTGCCGAACACGGCGACTCGGCCCGCTCCCGGATCCGGATGCGGCCTTCCATTCGAAGGATCGCCTTGCGCTCAAGGACGAGCATCGGACGCCTTTCAACGGAGGAGTACGGGGGAGGCGAAAACCGCGGGGTTGCTGCGCTCGCGCTGCGGAAACGTTTCGGCCTGGAACGCCGGGTAGCCTTATTCGGAAAAAAATCGCCGCCGCATCGAACCGTGATAAAAACGTCGCCGCAACAACGGTTATAGCCGCCCTGATCTATGCAAACGGGCATTTCCAGCCCGGCCCCGTCTTCGAACCAGTGCCCCCGCGAATGCCGTGTCGACGGTCGAGTTGAACCTGGCTTTCACCAGGTGGGTTCCCGGTCGGGCCGCTTCAGGCTTCCCCGGCGCAGGGGACGCTCACCACCGCCCGTGTGGGATCCCTTTCTCTACGTGTTGGCTCAAACTCTTCCAGCGATCACGCGCACGGCAGGGGCCCCGACGAACTTCCGGCCACCTACTTCAACGCGTCGTCGAGCGTCGCAAGGAGGTCCCGACTCTTCCGATCCAGCCGGGTCTTCAGGTCCTCCCTTTCCCTCCGCAGCGCCTCGACCTGCTCCTGCACTTCCCGGATCCGCTCCTCGAACGTCAGAACCTCGTCGGCGAGCTCCATCGCCGCCAGCATGACGACGTTCAGGTAGTTCGCCGTGCCGCCCTGCTTCTGGATCTCCCGGACCCTTCCGTTCAGCGTCTCGGCCAGGCGCACCATGTGCTCCTCCGACCGTTCGGTCCGGACGGTCAAGGCGTACCCGGCGATGTTTACGTCGATCCGGTTCCCCATCCTCTTGCCTTCTTATTATAACGCCCCGGTCCTATAACTCAATGGTATCCAGCCGGGAGAGGATCTTGTCCACCCGGTCCTTCACATCGACGCGTTCTTTCGAAAGGTCGGCCAGTTTCCGTGTCAGTTCCTTTACTTCCCCGTCCTTGCGCGCGAGCGCCCCTGCAAGGGTCTCCTTCTCCTTTTTCAGCGCGTTCACGACCTGGACCAGATCGGTGATCTTCTTCTCGATCAGCGCGAACGACTCTTCGCCCATCTTCGCTTCTCCCGTGGGTAGTCGGACTGCGTCTGCTTCACCGAATTTATGATATGCAACGTTCAGAATATCCCGTCAACAGCACGTGTTCAATCGGGAATGTCGGCTACGGCAACTCCGCCTGCTCCACTCGCTTCGCGATACCAAGACGCGGCAGAGTTTTTTTCGATCCCGTACGTCAGAACAGCGCTTCGGCGAAGGACTTGGCGTCGAACGGACGCAGGTCGTCGGCCTGTTCCCCGACGCCGATGAAGCGGATCGGGGCGGCGATCTCGCGCGTAACGGAGAGGACGACGCCCCCCTTCGCCGTCCCGTCGAGCTTGGTGAGCGCCAGGCCCGTCACGCCGGTGAATTCCACGAACGTCTTCGCTTGGGCGATGGCGTTGCGGCCGCTGGTCGCATCGAGGACGAGCAGCACTTCGTGGGGAGCCCCCGGGATCTCCTTTCCGATCACCCGCACGACCTTCCGCACCTCTTCCATCAGGTGGGATTTGGTGTGGAGCCGCCCCGCGGTGTCGACGAGGACCGCATGGGTCCCCCTGGCCTTCGCCGCACGCACGGCATCGAACGCCACCGCCGAGGAATCGGCCCCTTCCTTGTGACGGACGATGTCCGCCCCCGAACGCTCGGCCCACACGGCGAGCTGCTCGATCGCCGCGGCCCGGAAGGTATCCGCCCCCGCGAGAAGGACGGTATGCCCTTCCGTACGGAGTCCGCTCGCCACTTTCCCGATCGTGGTCGTCTTTCCCACGCCGTTCACGCCGACGACGAGGACGACGAACGGGTACGGCGGAACCACCTTCAACGGGATCATGCGGGGTGCGAGGGTGTCCGCCACCATCTTCCGCAAGCGGGCCCGGAGAGCGTCCGTGTCCGGAATTTCCCCACGACGCCACGCGGCGCGCAGCGCATCGACGTATTCCCCGGAAAGTTCCGCTCCCACGTCCGCGAGGATCAACGCCTCCTCGAGCTGGTCGAGGACATTCGCGTCCACCGGGCCGATCCCGCGCGCGATCGCCCCTACGTTCATGAAGAGGAGCTCCCGCGTCTTCGCGAGCCCCGCCTTCAGTCGCGAGAACATGCCGCCGCCCGGGGTGTCGTTCCGGTCGCTCAAGGGGAGGCTCGGTGAAAGAGGCGATACACTATGCGTTCAATTTCACGGAGACGGTGCGGGAGATCCCGTGCTTTTCCATCGTGATCCCGTACAGGACGTCGGCCAGTTCCATCGTCCGCTTGTTGTGCGTGACGAGAACGTACTGGTACCTTTGCGACATCTCGCGCACCAGGGCGTTGAACCGGTCGACGTTGGCATCGTCCAGCGGGGCGTCGACCTCGTCGAGCAGACAGAAGGGCGACGGTTTGACGAGGAAGATGGAGAAGATGAGGCTGATGGCGGTCAGCGCCTTCTCTCCGCCCGAGAGGCTGCCGAGAGGAAGGGATTTCTTGCCGGGCGGCTGGACGAAGATTCCGACCCCCGACTCGAGGAGGTTTTCCTCGTCGACCAGGCGCAGCGCGGCGCGCCCACCCTGGAACAGCCGGGGGAACACCTCGCCGAATTTCGCGTTGATCTCCTCGAACGACTTCGAGAACCGTTCCCGCGTCGTCCGGTTGATCCGCTGGATCGCCTTCGCCAGGTCCTCAAGAGATGTTTCGAGATCCTCTTTCTGGGAGCTCAGGAAAGAGAATCGCTCGGTCAGCTCCCTGTGCTCCTCGAGCGAAGCGAGGTTCACCTCTCCCATCGAGGCCATCCGTTCACGAAGTTCCTCGGCACGGGATTCGAGAACGGAAAGTTCTCCGGCCGCGGCATCCTCTCCTTCCGCCGCATCGATCGGAGGCAGATCCGCAAGGTGGATCTCGTACCGCTGATGGAGAAGCGCGTCAAGCCCGGCGATGTCCATCTCGAAACGCTGGAGACGCAATCGTTCCGCGACCTGCCGCTCGCCGAGCTCCGCTTCCCGGCGATGCGCCTCACGAAGGGCCGTCTCGATTTCCGAAAGACGGGAGGCGCACAACGCGAGCGAAGCGATCCGCCCGTCGATCCGCTCCTGCAAGGCCGCGATGACGACCGCCCCCTCCGCGATCGTCTCCCGCGCGGCCCTCATCGCCTCCTCGAGGGAGGCCGCCTCGCGTTCCTGGTCGGCCTTCCGCCTGCGGCGCTCGACGACCAGTCGCCGCTTCCCTTCCGCCTGCTCCGAAAGCGCCGCGCGAAGGTCCGCGGCGGCGTGGTCCTTCTCCTCAAGGCCCCGGAACACGACTTCGGCGGCGTGTGCACGCTCCCGGATCTCCTCGGCGCGCACCCGCTTCGCCTCCGTTTCCGACAGGAGCGTCCGGGTGCGCATCTCCTCCTCACCCCGGGCATGCTCGGATTCGCGGGCGGTCGCGAGCGAGGCGGAGAGTTCCTCCGTCATGCGGGCCAGCTCCCCGCGCAGGTACGACTCCTCCCGGGTGAGCCCGTCGAGCAAGGCGATCGCCTGCGCCCGGGTCTCGGAAAGGACCGCCCGTTCCCGCTCCGCCGCCGCATGCGAGGAACGAGCTTCCTCCCGTCCCCGGAAGAACGCCGCGAGGCGCTCCTCGATCGACGCGCGCTCCGCCCGAAGCTCCTCCTCCGCCCGAGACCGCCGATCCCGCTCCCCGCGCAACCGATCGATCTCCTTCTCGATTCCCCGAATCTCCCGTTTCCGCGCGAGGACCCCGGCCTCTCCATTTCCCTGCTCTCCCCCGATCAGGATCCCGTCGGGGGTCACCACGTCGCCGTCGAGGGTGACGTAAGAATTCCACACGCCGTTGCGGTTCCACAGACGAATCGCCGTGTCGAGCGTGCCCACCAGAAGCGTCCCCCCGAGGAGGCCACGGAGCAGGTCGCGGCACTCCGGGGGACCCGAGACGACCTCGGTGAGCGGCGCGACGACGCCCTCCTCGCCGAGGTACGCCAGCTCCTCGTTCCGTGTCCGAAGCCCCACCGGGATGAACGCTCCACGCCCTTCCCCGGACTCCTTGAGGTAGTGGATCGCGGAGAGTCCCTCGGCGTGGTCGCGGACCACCACCGACTGCATCCGCTCGCCGAGGACCGCCTCGACCGCCTTCTCGTAGGCGGCATCGGTCTCGATCATCTCACCCATCACACCGAAGATCGCGCGATCGTCCGCATCGGGGGCTTCGACGCCGCGGAAGTGCTGCAGAACGGCCCGAACCCCCGAGGAGGCCCAGTCCATCCGCTCGTGGAGCCCGGAAAGAGTGGTCTGTCGCGATTCGGCGGACCGAAGCTCGCTCTCGGCGCTCCGGGCCGCCTCGACCGATTCCTCAAGCTTCCCATTCGCGGCGGAAAGGGCGGCCCCCGTCTCCTCCCAGGACCGCTCCGCGCTCTCAAGAGCCTCCCGTGCGAAGGTCTCCGCGGAAGATGCCGCTTCGAGGCCGCGCGACGCCCTTTCCACCGCGGCGACCGCTTCGAAGGTCCGTTCCGAAAGACGGGCAAGGGACCGCTCCCCCTCCGCGATCCGCTGCGTCAAGCCTTCGGCGCCGGATCGCGCGTCGGAGTGCTGGGAGACGCGGACGATCAGATCGGACTTGGCGCGCTCGACCTCCTCTTGAGCAAGGCGGTATTCGTCCCTCGCCACCGCCAATGAGGCGTTCCCCTCCTCCCAACGGGAACGGGCCACGGAAAGTTCCTCGCCCCGCCGCACAGCTTCCTCTTCCGCCCCCGCGATCCGCGCATCCAGCGCCGCGATTTCGATCTCAAGGGAGGCGATCTCGACCTCCGACTCGCGGACCATCCTCTGGAGCTGTTCGGCCTGACCCCGAAGTCCGTCCCACTCCGCCTCGCGGCGCACCGCTTCCTCTTTCCGCCGGCTGTGCTCCTCCCGAAGGTCGGACAGCAGCCGCTCGCGCTCCGCCAGGGTCACCCGCACCTCTTCGCGGCCGGCGTCCATCCGCGCCAGGTCGGAACGCTCCAAGAGAAGCGCGTTGTCGATGCCGACCAACGTCTCCCTTGCCGAGTCGCACGCAAGGGTCATCGAGAAACGCCGCCGGGAAGCGATGCGGAGATCGAGGTCCTTCAGTTCCGAACGGAACGCCTTGTACCGCTCCGCCTTACGCACCTGCCGTTCGAGCGCCCCGATCTGGCGACGGACCTCGTCGAGGATGTCCTTCACGCGGGCGAGGTTCTGGCGGGTGCTCTCCATCTTCCGCTCCGCCTCTTTCCGCCGAACCCGGAACTTGGCGACTCCGGCGGCCTCCTCGATGATCATGCGCATCTCGTCCGGCCGGGCATCGACGATCTCGCCGACCTTCCCCTGGGCGATGATGGCGTATCCGCGGGAACCGGCCCCGGTGTCGAGGAACAGCTCGGCGATGTCCTTGAGGCGGCACGGAACCTTGTTGATGGAGAACTCGCTCTCCCCGTCGCGGAAGGTCCGGCGTGTGATCGCGATCTCGGCGTACGATTCGTAGCCTGGAGGCGTGTTCCCGTCGTCGTTCACGAAGGTGAGGGTTACCTCGGCCATCCCCAACGGCCCGGCGGCGTCGGAGCCGGCGAAGATGACATCTTCGAGCGCCTTGCTGCGGAGATACGAGGGGGCGTGTTCGCCGAGGACCCAACGGATGGCGTCGACGATGTTCGATTTGCCGCATCCGTTCGGCCCGACGATCGCCGTGACTCCGGAAGAAAAATCAAACGTCGTCTTGTCATAAAATGATTTAAAACCGATCAATTCCAGCTTCTTCAGTTTCATCGGTACCCCGTGCCCGAAATCGTGCCGGATCGGGCAAACACCTACATGCTGTGGGCGAAGACACCGCCAAGCGCAATATATGGTGTTTTCAGGGCGATGTAAAGATAAAAAAAACGGCGGCCCGCGAGGGCCGCCGTCAAGAATTCTTTCTATTTACAACTACTTCTTTCCGCCCTTCCCCGGCTTCTTCTCCCTGAGAACCGCCTGGGCCGCCGCAAGGCGCGCGATGGGGACCCTGTAGGGAGAACAGGAGACGTAGTCGAGCCCCGTCCTGTGACAGAACTCGACCGACTTCGGATCGCCGCCGTGCTCGCCGCAGATCCCGACCTTCAAGCCCGGGCGCGTCGAACGGCCCTTTTCCACACCCATCCGCACGAGCTGACCGACGCCGCCCTGGTCCAGGGTCGCAAAGACGTCGGCTTCGAGGATATTCTCCGGCCGTTTCGTGTACGTCAGCTTGCATGTGCCGCAAGAGAGATCCTTCTCCAGCTTCGTGCCGCACTGCGGGCAAAGCTCCGACTGGTTCATGTAGTGCTGGATGAACTTTCCCGAGTCGTCGCGCGAGAACCCGAACGTCGTCTGGGTGAGATCGTTCGTTCCGAAAGAGAAGAACTCCGCCTCGGCCGCGATCTCGTCCGCCGTCACGGCGGCGCGCGGCAGTTCGATCATCGTCCCCACGGTGTAGGGGAATTTCCTTTTGTGCCGCCTCATCGTCTCTTCCGCCACGGCGACGACGATCTCCTTCTGCGCCTTCATCTCCCCCACCATGCTGACCAGCGGGATCATGACCTCGGGGTGGACCCGGATCCCGTCCCGGGTGACGTCGCACGCCGCCTCGAAGATCGCGCGCGCCTGCATCCGGGTGATCTCGGGGTAGTAGATCCCGAGCCGGCAGCCGCGAAGACCGAGCATCGGGTTGAACTCGTGAAGTTCCTCGACCCTCTCCAGCAGACGTTTCTTCTCCTCGACGATGGAGCGGTCCGCGTGGATCAGATCGAGCTTGGTCACTTCGACCATCAGCTCCTCGCGCTTCGGAAGGAATTCGTGGAGGGGCGGGTCCAGCAGCCGGATGGTCACGGGGTACCCCTTCATCTCCCGGTACAGCCCCTTGAAATCGTCCCGCTGCATCGGGAGCAGTTTCGACAAAGCCGCCTCGCGGTCCTCCCTGGAACGAGCGAGGATCATCTCCTGCATGATCGGGATGCGGTCCTCGGCGAAGAACATGTGCTCCGTGCGGCACAGCCCGATCCCCTCGGCTCCGAAATCGCGCGCGACGCGCGCGTCCCGCGGCGTGTCGGCGTTGGCGCGCACCTTAAGCCGCCGTACCGCGTCGGCCCAGGACATGAAGACCCCGAACGCCCCGGTCATCGAGGGCGCGATCAGCGGCGCCTTCCCGAGGATCACCTCGCCGGTGCTTCCGTTCAGCGAGATGAAGTCTCCCTCGCGGATGACCTTGCCGCCCGCCATGAACCGGTTCGTGGTTTCGTCGACGTCGATCCCATCGCACCCCGCGACGCACGTCTTCCCCATCTGGCGGGCGACGACCGCGGCATGGGAGGTCATCCCGCCCTTCGCGGTGAGAATTCCCCGCGCCACGTCCATCCCGTGGATGTCGTCGGGGCTCGTCTCCTTGCGGACCAGGATCACGTCCTTCCCCTCTGTGGCCCACTCCACCGCCTTGTCGGCGTGGAAGACCGCCGCGCCGGTCGCGGCGCCGGGAGAGGCGGGAAGCCCCTTGGCGATGACGTCGAGCTTCGCTTTCGGGTCGATCACCGGGTGAAGCAGCTGGTCGATCTGCTGCGGCTCGAGACGCAGGAGCGCCTCCTCCTTCGTAAGAAGCTTCTCCTTCACCATGTCCACGGCGATCTTGACGGCCGCGGCGGCGGTTCGCTTCCCGTTCCGCGTCTGGAGCATGTACAGGGTGTTGCCCTCGATGGTGAATTCGAAATCCTGCACGTCCTTGTAATGCTTCTCGAGCTTCGCGGTGATCCGCATCAGCTGGTCGAAGACCTTGGGAAGTTCCTTCTTCATGTCGCGAATCTGGTGCGGAGTGCGGATGCCGGCGACGACGTCCTCGCCCTGCGCGTTGATAAGGTATTCGCCGTAGAACTCCTTCGCGCCGGTGGCGGGATTCCGGGTGAAGCCGACGCCGGTCGCGCAATCGTTCCCCATGTTGCCGAACACCATCGCCTGGACGTTCACCGCCGTTCCGATATCGTCGGGGATCCCGTTCGTCTTCCGGTAATATTTCGCCCGATCGTTGTTCCACGACCGGAACACCGCGTCCCGCGCAAGCTCCAGCTGGACCAGCGGGTCTTGCGGGAACTCCTTCTTCAGGCGCTCCTTGACCAGCGCCTTGAACTTCCCGCACAGGTCCATCAGGTCTTCGGCGGTCAGATCGACGTCGTAGGCGACGCCGCGCTCCTGCTTCTTCGCGTCGAAGATGTGCTCGAAGTTTCCCTTGGAGAGATCCAGCACCACGTCCGAGAACATCATCAGGAAGCGGCGGTAGGAGTCGTACGCAAACCGCGGGTTGCCGGATTTCTTCGCAAGTCCTTCCACCGTCTTGTCGTTCAACCCGAGATTGAGCACCGTGTCCATCATGCCGGGCATGGAGAACTTCGCCCCCGACCGGACGGAGACGAGCAGCGGGTTTTTCGGATCGCCGAGTTTTTTCCCGATCGTCCGTTCGAGCTTCGCCAGGTTCGCGGCGATCTCCGCCCTGACATCCTGCGGAATCTTCCCGCGGTTCTTGTAATACAGGTTGCAGGCGTCGGTACTGATGGTGAACCCCGGAGGAACCGGCACACCCAGGTTCGTCATCTCGGCGAGTCCAGCTCCCTTCCCACCGAGGACGTCCTTCATCGCGCCGTTTCCCTCGGCCTTACCTCCCCCGAAAAAGAAGACCCGTTTCACCGCCATTCGCCGTCCCTCCGATCACCCTTATTTCGGCTGCACTGAAGACGCCACCTTCGAAAAGTCCGCCACCGACGCGAACGCCGCCGACAGCCCCTTCAGGAGCGCAAGCCGGTTGTTCCGGACCGTTTCATCCTTCGCCATCACGAGCACTTTCCCGAAAAAGGCCGCCACCAGAGGCTGGAGCCCCGCCATCTCACGGAACGCCTCGCCGTACCGTCCGTCGCGGGCCGCCGCCACGACGCGGTCCGAGACTTCGACCGCGGCGGTGTGGAGCGCCCGCTCCTCGTCGTGTTCGAAGAACTTCGAGGAGACGTCGAGGGGGCCGTTGTACGCCTTGGTGATGTTGATCGCGCGCTTGAAGACCTCGGCGAGAGGCTCGAACGCCGCGTCCGCCCGGAAAGCGACCAGCGCATCGAGTTTCGACCGAAGGTCCACGACGTCCGTGAGGCCCGGGGCAAGCACCGCCTCGACAAGGTCGGCCGGCGACCCCTTGGAAACCTGGAGGTTCAGGTAGCGGGCAACGATGAATTCGAGGACCTTTTTCCTCACCTCGGCGGCCGGCGAGGTGAGCTTCGGCGCGAGGGTCGCAAGGGAGCGGTCGACCAGCTCGGCGATCGGGATCCGGAGCCCCCGTGACTCGAGGATGGTCAGGATTCCGAGCGTGTGACGCCTCAGACCGTAGGGGTCGGCGGTTCCCGTCGGGATGAGTCCCACTCCGAAGCAGCCGCACACCATGTCGATCTTGTCGGCGATCGCCGTCGCGGCCCCGACATCCGTGGCCGGCAGGTCGTCGGACTGCCCCTTCGGCAGGTAGTGCTCGAACACGGACTGCGCGATCTCGGCCGCCTCGCCGGTCTTCAGAGCGTAGTGACGCCCCATCACCCCCTGCAGCTCCGGAAACTCCTTGATGACGCCGGTGGTCAGGTCGGCTTTGCTGAGGAACGCCGCTCTGCGGCAATCCTTCGCCTTGGCGGGAAAACCGAAGGAGGCGACGAACTCCGCGATGTCCGCCATCCGCTCGATCTTTTCCCAATACGTTCCCATATCGGCCTGGAAAAGGACCTTTTTCAGCGCTTCGGTCCGGTCGAACAGGGGCCTTTTCAGGTCGTCCCCGTAGTAGAACTCGGCGTCGGAGAGGCGGGCCCGGAGGACCCGCTCGTTTCCGGCGACGACCACCGACTCGTCGGGAACGATCATGTTCGAAACGAAGGCGAACCCGGGGAACAGCCCCCCGTTCGCGTCCTCGAAAACGAAATATTTCTGGTTGTTTCTCATCGAGGTGACGAGAACCTCCCTCGGCAACGAGAGGTACTTCTCCTCGAACCGCCCCACCATGACGACGGGGTACTCCACGAGGTTCGCCACGGTCTCGACCAGCGGCTCGTCCTCGACCCATTTCATGCCGATCCGTTTTTCCGCCTCCCGGATTCCAGCGCGGATCCTCCCCTTCCGGTCTTCGAGGTCCACGAGCACCCGGGCCTCCGCGAGCCGACCGGGGTATTCGGCGGTCGTGGAAAGTTCGAGGGCTCCGGGGGCGAGGAAACGGTGCCCGTAGGTCGTCCGCCCGGACGTGACGTTGCCGAACAACACCGGCAGGATCTCGTCGCCGTACAGCGAGACGATCCAGTGCACCGGGCGGGCGAACCGGACGTCGAGGTCGGCCCACCGCATCGACTTCTTGAACGGAATCGCGGGGAGGAAGTCGGAGACGATCTTCGGGAGAATCTCCTGGACCGGGCGGGCCGCTTCCTCGCGAACGAAACCGAGGTAGTCGCCGCGATCGGTCGGGAAGACGGAGAGGGCCGAAACGTCGATCCCCTGGGACTTCGCGAATCCCAAGGCCGCTTTCGTCGGCTTCCCGGCGGCGTCCAGTCCCACGCTTTTCGGCGGGCCCATCACGGTCTCTTTCGACGCCGCCTGTCGGTCCTCGAGGCCCCGGATCACGTACGTCAGACGCCGCGGGGTACCGTAGATATCGACGTTCGCGAAGGAGAGACGGGCCTTCTTCAGCATCCCCTCGAACTGCTGGCCGCCGAACCAGAGCGCGGGGCCGACGAATCCCGCCGGGATTTCCTCGCAGCCGATCTCGAGCAGATAGTCTCGTACCATCGGAATTCCTCTTCCCTGGTGGTTTCCTGGTTCAGCCGGAGAATTTCCCGATCAGCGGGAAACCCATCTCTTCGCGCGTTCGGAGGAACCCCTCCGCGCAGAATCGCGCAAGGTTCCGGACCCGGCCGATATAGGAGGTGCGCTCCGTGACGGAGATGGCGCCCCGGGCGTCGAGCATGTTGAAGGCGTGGGAACATTTCAGGCAGTAATCGTAGGCGGGCAGGACGAGCTTCTTCTCGATGAGTCCCAGACACTCCTTCTCGTACATCGTGAACAGGGAGAAGAGCATCGGGATGTCGGCGGCCTCGAAGTTGTATCTGGACCCCTCGACCTCGCCGCGGTGATGCACGTCGCCGTACGTCACGTCTCCGACCCACTTGAGATCGAACACGTTGTTCACATTCTGCAGATACATCGCGATCCGCTCGACGCCGTAGGTGATCTCGCCGGATACCGGCTTCAAATCGATGCCGCCGCACTGCTGGAAGTAGGTGAACTGGGTGATCTCCATCCCGTCGAGCCACACTTCCCACCCCAGTCCCCACGCTCCGAGAGTGGGGGACTCCCAGTCATCCTCCACGAACCGGATGTCGTGCTTCAACGGATCGATCCCCACGGCGCGGAGGGAATCCAGGTACAGTTCCACGTAGTTGCAGGGGCACGGCTTCATGATGACCTGGAACTGGTAATAGTGCTGCAGGCGGTTTGGATTTTCGCCATAACGTCCGTCCGTCGGACGGCGAGACGGTTGCGCGTACGCCGTGTTCCACGGCTCGGGCCCGAGGGCCCGCAGGAACGTCGCGGGATGGAACGTTCCGGCGCCGACTTCGATGTCGTACGGCTGATGGATCACGCACCCTTTGTCGGCCCAGAACTTCTGCAGGGACAGAATGAGATCTTGAAAAAACACCGTTCCCTCCCGGTGGAAGTGATACGGTTAGTTATCATTCCCCCGAAGGGCTTGTCAAGCCAAATCATTGGAAAATCGGGGGATTACATCACTCCGAGGTCACATTCAACCCAGGCTCCGGAGTTTTTTCCCAAGGCAATACTCGACATATCCTGGGATAACGGTCCGTAATTCCTCGGCAATAACGACGGGGATCCGGAGCCGCCCCCGCGAGGCGGTCTTCCCTGCCTGCAGGGCACGCCACGTCTTCACGGCGCCGAGGGAAAGCGGGACCCCTCCGCCGGGGGCACAGGCCTCGCACAGGACCCCCCCCTCGGAACCGAGAAACCGGTACGATCGGTTCTCCTTTCCCCCGCACTTCCGGCACCCGGAAAGATCGGGCCCCCACCCACCGATCGCGAGGAATTCGGCTTCGGCCTTTCGAGCCGTCTCCGAAGGAAGCTCCCCGCCCGCGATGGAACGCAGGCCGCGAAGGAGGATCTCGAACGCCTTGGGCTTCTTCCCCGCCTGGGGGAAAAGCTCCGACGCGATTTCGAGCAGGTGGTCCGCATGTCGTACGCGCTCCCAATCCTCCACGATTCCCAAAAAACTCCGGTTCACGGAAGCGGAAGAAAGGACCGCCATTCGTCCGGGACGCTCGGTCCATGCGATGTCGAGAAGGACATACCGCTGAAGCGCGCCGCCAAACCGTTTCCGGCTTCGCCACGCCGATTTCCCGATGGTGACGAGAACTCCGGCGTCCCGGGTGAAGAACGTGAGACGGCGATCCGCCTCCCCGAGGTCGATAGCGCGGGCGAGAAAAGCGGGAGAGGAATGGAAGGAAGGGCGGATCACCGGGTTCCGAAGGTGAACGTCCGGACCTGCCCCCGTTCCCCGAACGGCGGCAGCCGCCGGCCGTTCAGCGTTCCCGCCACACCCCCCGCGTTGCCCAGTTTCAGCGTGATCCGACCCCGCGCCTGGATGCTGATCTTGTCGCCGGCGTAGAGCGTCACATCGATCGGGTCGCCGTCGTCGAAGCTGTACATCACCCACGCCTGCTCGCTCGCCTCGAGGAAGAGCTGAAAGGGGCCGACGAGGGGGCCGGTTCCCCCCACCGCCGCCACGGAAGAAACCGATTCCGCCGGGGTCGGGGCGGCGATCGCCGGGGAAGGGACCGGTGACGCGATGTTGTCGACGCCGGAACGTGGGACGGCCACGGCGTTGTCGACCGCCTTCGCCGCATTCTCGACGACCGGCGGGGAAGGAGGCGTGGCGGCGGGGGACGACGGCGGAGGAACGGGGCGGAGCTCGCTGCGGAATGTCACCCAGGCGAGGACCAACCCGACGAAGAGAACGACCCCGGCGGCGATGGTATAGGGGACGCGGCGGTTCCCCCGCTCCCGCTCCCGCTCCACCCACCCGAACCGGAGCTGCGCCGCCATTTCGCTGTCGTCGCGTCTCCCGATCGACCGCTCGTACTCGGCGAGGATCGGCCCGGGATCCTGCAGAAGATATTTGGCGTACGAGCGGATAAAGCCGGCGGAGAATACCCGCTCCGGGAAATCCGTGTAATTCCCCTCTTCGATTCCCTCGATATAACGATGAGCGATCCGAATCTCGGCGGAAACCTGGCCGATCGTCTTCCCTTTCGCCTCCCGGCACTCCCTCCAGGAGGAACCGGCGGACCCCGGGGTCATCGCTTCTCCGCTCCAAGGAGCGACACGTATCCGGCCGCCTGTTTTCTCATTTCGGGGTCGCTCGAAACCGCAAGAACCTTGTCGAACGCCTTCAATGCCTCGGCCGGTCGCGAGAGGCGAAGGTTGGCGAGACCAAGCTCCATCCAGCCGCGAGCGTAGTCGGGAAGGATCTCCACGCACCGGGTGAGAACGGACGCCGCATCGCTCCACTTTCCCTGTCTGCCGAGGACGTCGGAAAGTGCGGCATAGGCGGGTGCGTACTGCTCGTTCGCCCGCATCGCCCGCCGATACGCTCCTTCGGCGTTCGTCGGATCCCCCTTGGCGCGATACACCTCCCCCAGATTGAAATACGCCCGTTCCGGGGTCGTGTACATCACGTTCGCAGCCGCCGCCTCGAATTCACGGATCGCCTCGTTCCACGCCTTCCGCCCGGCGAGGACGATGCCGAGGTTGTTCCGCGCGTCCGCGTACTCCGGTCTTTTGTCGATCGCCCTGCGGAAATAGTCCTCGGCTTTCGACATGTCGCCGCGTTCCTTGTAGGCGAGGCCGAGGACCATGTCGACTTCGGCGTTCCCCGGATCGAGGTCCGACGCCTTCGCAAGCTCCTGCATCGCCATCGGCAGATTCCGCTGCTCGAGGTAGCTGACGCCCATCCGCATCCGCGCGTCGGCCTCCTTCTTCCGGTCCACGCTGGACCCGGCACAGGCCGCGAGAATCGCGGCGAAGAGGCAGACGACGAATAGGGATATCTTCGGTGGCCAGGTCACAGGTACTTCCCGACCAGGAGGGAGAGGCGGCGGCGCGCCGCCGGCGGGATCCGCTTCCTGTCCGTGATGATCGCGTATTTCAGCGCTTCCCCGCATCCGCACCTCCCCGGGAGCGGGAGAAGCAGGGCGATCTCCCGGACGATCCGTTTCGAGTTCTCGACGTTGCGGCGCAGGACGTCCAGAATCGCGTCGACCGACACATCCTCCTGCGTTTCGTGCCAGCAATCGTAGTCGGTCGCCAGAGCAAGCGTCGCGTAGCAGAGCTCCGCTTCGCGCGCGAGTTTCGCCTCGGGCATGTTCGTCATCCCGATGACGTCGACCCCCCATTTCCGATAGATTCCGGATTCGGCGCGCGTGGAGAACGCGGGCCCCTCCATGCAAAGGTACGTCCCTCCCCGGTGAACGCGACGAACGACCCTTCGCGCCGCCTTGTACACGATGGCCGAGAGATCCGGACAGACCGGATCGGCGAAGGCGATGTGTCCCGCCACGCCGTCGCTGAAGAAGGTATTCGGCCGAAACCGCGTGTGGTCGAAGAACTGGTCGACGACGACGATGTCGCCGGGGCGGATCCCTTCCTTCATGCTGCCGACGGCCGAGATCGAAAGGATCGCGCTGGCGCCGATCTTCTTCATCGCGTAGACGTTCGCCCGGTAGTTGACCTGCGAAGGCGAGAACCGATGCCCCCTCCCGTGGCGCGGAAGGAAGGCGAGCGTCCTCCCCTCGACCTCGCCCACGGTGATCGCGTCGGACGGGGCGCCGAACGGCGTCCGGACGACGACTTGCCGGACGTTCCGCATCCCCTCCATTTCATAGAGGCCGGAACCGCCGATGACGCCGAGGATATCCGCCATGGCCCCTTCCTTCTCCCGCGTGGGACAACCTATAAGACTATAGGCAGATAGCGGACGGCACTCAACTCTTTTTCCCCCCGGCCGGGAGCTCGGCTGCGTCGCCTCGGAGGGCGGGGCTCCGTTCGTGGCTCGCCGTGCGGTGAACCTGCACGGCTGCGCACCGACCTTCAGGGCTCCATTCCCTCAGATCCCGGCATTCGAGGCCCGCTGCATCCGCCCCGGCATCGTTCCCCCCCCTCGTCGTACCGCAGTGGGTACGCCTCGGTCGGGCGCCTCGCCGGAAGCGGCGCATCGACCCTCTCGGTGCACGGCCTCTTCGGGAACGGAACCCTGAAGTCCGGCCTCACTTTGCCCCCCCTCCTGCGGCGACTCCGCCGGACCCTCCCGCCTCGGTACTCAGCTGCCCGCACGCGGCGCGGATGTCGGCTCCCCTTCGCTCCCGCCGGATCGTCTGGACACCCGCCGCCATGAGAACGTCCCGGAACCGGTCCACCGTTTCCGGCGCCGGCGCGCGGTACGGCGACGCCTCGTGCGCGTTGCAGGAGATGAGGTTGACCTTGATCCTCGCGCCGCGGAACAGACGCGCCAGCGCAAGCGCGTCCTCGGAGGAATCGTTCACGCCCGCCAGCAGGACGTACTCCGCGGTCACCTTTCGCCCGCTTTGCAGCGGGATCCGCCGCATCGCGGCGACGACCTCCTTCAGCGGATATTTCCGGTTGACCGGCATCAGGATGGAACGGAGATCGTCCCGGGCAGCGTTGATCGAGACGGCGAAGCTCACGGGGTGCTTCTGCGCGAGCGACATCATTTCCGGGACAATGCCCGCCGTGGAGACGGTGACCCGCTTCCCGGAAAGACCGAAACCGAATTGCGACAGGAGGATCCCGATCGTCCGCGAAACTTCCGTGACGTTCAGAAGCGGCTCCCCCATCCCCATGAAGACGACGTTCGACAGGCGCTCCCCCCGCTCCGCAAGCCGTTTCTCCGCGAAACAAACCTGCTGGACGATCTCGGCCGAGATCATGTTCCTTCGGAAACCGGCCGCACCGGTGGCGCAGAAGCCGCACAGGAGCGGACACCCCACCTGGGAGGAGATACACAGGGTTCGCCGCACCTCGTCCGGGATCAGCACGCTTTCGACCGCCTCGCCGTCCTCGAGCCGGAAGAGGTACTTCTCCGTCCCGTCGACGGAGGTCTCGACGCACTCCGCGGGGAAACCCGAAACGCGGCACGACGACGCGAGAATCCCCCGGAGCTCCTTCGACAGGTCCGTCATCGCCGCGAAGTCGTCGACGTGTTTCTGGTAGATCCAGCGGAAGAGCTGGCGGGCGCGGTACCGCTCCTTCCCCCACCGGGAAAGAAACTCCTCCATCTCGGGGAGCGTCATCCCCTTCAGATCCGTTCGCTCAGGGCCGCCGTCCATCATTGTTTAACAATACCATTGTTGCGGATTGTGGGCTGGGGACACACCTTCGTCGCATCCGGGACTCTCTCTTCGGCTGCGCCGCCTCGGAGGGCAGGGCTTCGTTCGTGGCTCGCCGTGCGATGAACCTGCACGGCTGCGCTTTACCTCACTCCGCCCTCCCTCCTACGGCGGCTCCGCCGGATCCTCCGGTTCCGTCCGCCGCTCGATAAAAAAACCCGGGCTGCGTGACCGCAACCCGGGGGGAGGGCTTGCAACGAGAGCGCTGTGCCGTTACGCGATGGCGTCGATGATCGCGTTGAACGTCGCGCAGGGGCGCATCGCCTTCGACGCCTTCGACGGATCCGGATCGTAGTAGCCTCCGATGTCCATCGGCTTCCCCTGGGCCGCGATCAGGTCCCCCGCGATCTTCGCCTCGTTCTCTCCGAGCTGCTTCGCCACCGGGGCGAAGCGCGCCTGCAGCTCCTTGTCCTTCGCCTGCCCCGCCAACGCCTGCGCCCAGTACAACGCGAGGAAGAAGTGGCTTCCCCGGTTATCGATCTGTCCCAGTTTCCGGGCCGGCGACTTCTTGTTGTCGAGGAACTTGGCGATCGCCTGGTCCAGCGTCTCCGCCAGGACGAGCGCCTTCTCGTTCCTGAACGCCTTCCCCAAATGCTCCAGAGAGGCGCCCAGCGCGCAGAATTCCCCGAGGGAATCCCATCGCAGGTACCCTTCCTTGACGAACTGCTGGACGTGTTTCGGCGCCGAGCCGCCGGCGCCCGTCTCGAACAACCCGCCGCCCGCCAGAAGAGGTACGATCGACAGCATCTTCGCGCTCGTGCCGACTTCGATGATCGGGAAGAGGTCGGTCAGGTAGTCGCGCAACGCGTTCCCGGTCACGGAAATCGTGTCCTTGCCGGCACGGAACCGCTTCAACGTGAAGTTCATCGCCTCGATCGGGGCCAGGATATGGAACTCCATCCCCTTCGTGTCATGATCCTTCAGGTACCGGTTGACCTTCAGGATGACCTGCGCATCGTGCGCCCTGTCCTTGTCCAGCCAGAAAACGGCGGGAGCGCCGGTCGCCTTCACCCTGTCGACGGCCAGCTTCACCCAGTCCCGGATCGGGATGTCCTTCGCCTGGCACATCCGGAAGATGTCCCCTTCCTCCACCTTCTGCTCCAGAAGGGTCGCCCCCGACGCGTCCACGGCGCGGATCGTCCCGTTCCCGGGAGCGATAAACGTCTTGTCGTGGGAACCGTACTCCTCCGCCTTCTGCGCCATGAGGCCGACGTTCGGGACGGAACCGATCGTCGCGGGATCGAACGCCCCGTTCTTCTTGCAATCCTCGATGATCGTCCTGTACGTCGTCGCGTAACACCGGTCGGGAATCATCGCCTTCGTGTCGTGCAGCTTTCCGTCGGCACCCCACATCCCCCCCGAGTCGCGAACGACGACCGGCATCGAGGCGTCGACGATGACGAGGTTCGGCGCATGCAGGTTCGTGATCCCGTTGTCGGAATCGACCATCGCGAGCGGAGGTTGGACCTTGTACACGGCCTGGATGTCCGCCTCGATCTCCGCCCGTTTCGCTTCGGGCAGCTTCTTTAACTTCGCGTACAGATCTCCCAGGCCCATGTTCGGATTGACGCCCAGCTCCTTGAAGGTCGCCGCGTGCTTTGCGAAAACGTCCTTGAAATAGACGGAGACGGCGTGTCCGAACATGACCGGGTCGGAGATCTTCATCATGGTGGCCTTGAGGTGGAGCGACAGGAGCACGCCGTTCTTCTTCGCGTCCTCGATCTGCTCCTCGTAGAACTTCCGCAGGGCGCGGACGTTCATCGCCGTCGCGTCGATCACCTCCCCGTCCAGCAGATCCAGCTTCTGTTTCAGGACGGTCGTTTTCCCGCCGTCGCCGACGAACTCGATCCGCAGGCTCGTCGCCTTCCTCACGGTGACGGATTTCTCGCTGCCGTAGAAATCCCCGGCGGTCATATGCGCCACGTGCGACTTCGAGTCCGCGGTCCATGCGCCCATCCTGTGCGGATTCTTTTTCGCGAACCGCTTTACCGCCAGCGGCGCCCTGCGGTCCGAGTTCCCTTCCCGCAGAACCGGGTTCACGGCGCTTCCGAGCGCCTTCGCGTATCTTGCCTGAAGCTTCCTCTCCGCGTCGGTCTTCGGTTCCTCGGGATAGTCCGGAAGATCGAAGCCGTGCGCCCGCAACTCCTTGATCGCTTCCTGCAGCTGCGGAATGGAGGCGCTGATGTTGGGCAGTTTGATGATGTTGGCCTCCGGCCGCTGGGTGAGTTCGCCCAATTGCCCGAGAAAATCCGGAACCTTCTGGTTCTCTTTCAGGTGTTCGGGAAAGATCGAGAGGATCCTGCCCGCGAGGGAGATGTCCCGGGATTCGACGGAAACGCCGGTTCCCTTCGTGAACGCCTGGACAATCGGAAGAAGGGAATAGGTCGCCAATGCGGGGGCCTCGTCGGTTTTGGTCCAGATGATCGTCGCCGTTTTCTGTGCCATGTTCCCTCCGTTCATCCAGGATGCCGAGGCGATATAAACATCAACTTATGCTTCAGATCACGATATCCAACGCACTGAAAAAATATCCGATTTCCACTGCGGCCGTCTCCGGAGCGTCGGAGCCGTGGACCACGTTTTGCTCCACGTTGTCGGCCAGGTCTGCCCGGATCGTTCCCCGGTCGGCTTTCTTCGGATCCGTGGCCCCCATCAATTGCCGGTTGCGCGCGATGACGTTCTCCCCTTCCAGCACCATCACCACGATCGGGCCCGACGACATGAAATCGGTGAGCGACCCGAAGAAGGGGCGCTCCCGGTGGACGGCGTAGAATCCCTCCGCCTCCTTTTTCGTGAGGTGGAGCATCCGCATCGCCACGACGCGGATTCCCGACGCCTCGAACCGCCGGATCACCTCGCCGACGACCCCCTTGCGGACCCCGTCGGGCTTCACGATCGACAAGGTGCGCTGCTTTCCCATGGAGGGCATCAGTTCGCCTTGGCGGATTTGGCCAGTTCGTACCCGGCCATCAACGCTTTCTTGTTCAGATCTTCCGTCCCCTTCGGAACCCGGGAGAGGACCGCTTTCTCGACCGCATCGATGCTCACCTGCCCCGTGATGGCGGCGATGGCGCCGAGGGCGACGATGTTGGCGACGAACGCCTTCCCGATCTCCTCCGACGCGGTGCGGATGATGGGAAGCCGGATCACCTTGAAGGTCCCCTTGGGGGTTTCCTTCACGAAGTCCTCATCGACCAGAAGAGTACCGTTCGGCTTGATGTCCTTGTAATACTTGAGGCATGCCTCGGGAGTGAGGGCGAGCATCAGGTCGATCTCGGTCGCCTTGGGGAAGTCGATCGCCGAATCGGAGATGATGACCTCCGACTTGGACGCCCCCCCCCGAGCCTCGGGGCCGTACGACTGGCTCTGGACGGCCGTCTTCTTGTCGAAGATCGTCGCCGCCTCGGCAAAGATGACCCCGGCAAGGATCAACCCCTGCCCGCCGGAGCCGGAAAACCGGATCTCGTATCGTCCGCTCATCCGCTTACGCCCTCCCCTCTTTCTGCTTCTTCAGCCGCTCGACCATCCCGTAGTAGGTCTCGCAGTACTCCGGGAGCCCCTCCTTCTTGTAGAGAACGCCCATGGGGAGCTTCCCGGCCGTCTTCTCCGGCCCCAGTTTGTCGAACGCGACGACCGGGATGAAGGTGTCTTTCATCCACAGGAGCATGTCCGTCGGACTCTTGAACTTGTTCCGGCGACCGTATGTGGTGGGGCAGGCGTTCATGATCTCCACCACGGAGAGCCCCTTGTGCTGCATCGCCTCGATGATCAGCTTGTCCAGTCCGGCGGCGTGGTAGGCGGTACCGCGGGCGACGAAGCTCGCCCCCGCCCCCTTCGCCAGCTCGGGAATGTTGAACGACGGGTCGATGTTTCCGTACGGCATGGTGGCCGCGATCTTGCCGGAGGGCGTGGTCGGGGAGTATTGGCCTCCCGTCATGCCGTAGATGTAGTTGTTGAACACGAGCAGCGTGATGTCGATGTTTCGACGGCAGGCGTGGATGAAATGGTTCCCGCCGATCGCGGTGGCGTCGCCGTCGCCGCTGACCACGATGACGCGCTTGTCCGGCTTCGCCATCTTGATCCCCGTGGCGAACGCGAGCGCCCGGCCGTGCGTGGTGTGCAGCGTGTTGAAGTCGACGTAGCCGGGGAGCCGGGACGCGCAGCCGATGCCGGACACCAGGGCGACGTCGTCCCTGGCGATCTTCATCGTGTCGACGGCCCGCAGGAGCGACTTGAAGACGATCCCGTAGGTGCATCCCGGGCACCAGATGTGGGGCAGTTTCCCGCCGCGGATGTACTGGTCGTAATTGAACGCCATCTACTTGACCTCCTTTACCTTGGCGAGAATCTGCGCCGGATTGATCGGATCGCCGTCGACGCGGAAGATCCCCTCGACCTTGCAGCGGCCCTTCGCGCACCGCTCCACCTCGAGGATGATCTGCCCGAGCGAAAGCTCCGGAACGACGATCGCCTTGACCCGGGACGCGATTTTCGAGACCTGCTCGTCGGGGAACGGCCACATGGTCAACGGCCGGAAGAGACCCGCCTTGATCCCCTCCTTACGGGCCGCCTCGACCGCCGTTTTCGCCGAGCGACCGGAAACGCCGTAGGCGAAGATCGCCACCTCGGCGTCGTCCATGAGGGTTTCCTCGAACTTGATGATGTCCGCCCTGTTCGCTTCGACTTTCCGCATCAGCCGCTGTTCGTCGGTGTGGATCCGCGGAGAGGCGTTCACCGGGAACCCGTCGGGACCGTGGTTCAGCCCGGTCACGTGGTACCGGTACCCTTCGAAGAAGTTCGCCATCGGAGGTACGTCGCCCTTGGTGTCGTCGTAGGGAAGATACTCCGACGGCGGACAGGTCGGCTTGGTGCGGCTGATCACCGGCAGAACGCCGGGATCGGGGATCTCGATCCGCTCCCGCATGTGGCCGACGATCTCGTCGAAGGCGAGGATCACCGGTGTGCGGTACTTCTCCGAGAGGTTGAACGCCCGTACCGTCTCCGTGAAGATCTCCTGGACGTAGGCGGGGGTGAGACAGATGACCGGGTGGTCGCCGTGCGTCCCCCACTTGCACTGCATGATGTCGCTCTGGCCCGGGCCGGTCGGCACCCCGGTCGACGGACCTCCGCGCATGACGTTCAGGATCACGCACGGGACCTCGGTCAGCATGGCGAACCCCATGTTCTCCTGCTTGAGCGAGAATCCCGGGCCGGAGGTCGCCGTGAGCGCCTTCGATCCCGCCAATGACGCGCCGATCACCGCCGCCATTGCGCCGATCTCGTCTTCCATCTGCATGAACGCCCCGTTGATCTGCGGAAGGCGCTTGGACATGAATTCGGCCACCTCGGTCGACGGGGTGATCGGGTAGCCGGCGAAGAAGGTGCAACCCGCGTAGACGGCGCCTTCAGCGCACGCCTCGTTCCCCTGGAGCAGTTTGATCTTGCCCACCGTGTCTCTCCTTTTCGGTTTCCGCTCTCGCGGAACGCTATTTCTTCTCTACGAAGATGGCGAAGTCCGGGCACCGCAGTTCGCACGCCATGCAGATCGTGCACTTGTCGATGTCCACCACCTTCACCTTGAACACGTCCATCCCGAGAACCTGCGTGGGGCACAGCTTGACGCAGATCTCGCACCCCTTGCAGTACCTGGGGATGATGCTTATCTTGACCTTGGAACTCTCGGTCGCCTCGATCTTCTCCGCAGCCTGTTCCTTCGCCATCGGTTCCGTCCCTTCCTTTATTTTACTTTCAGCCCGAGACGCCGGGCGAGGGTCTTGCCCATGTCGGCCGGGGTCTCGGACACCGAGATCCCCGCCGCCTTGAACGCCTCGATCTTCTCCGCAGCCGTACCCTTGCCTCCGGAGATGATGGCTCCCGCGTGGCCCATGCGCTTCCCCTTGGGGGCGGTCTGGCCCGCCACGAAGCCTACCACCGGCTTCGTCATCTTCGCCTTTACGAAGGCGGCCGCCTCTTCCTCGGCCGTGCCGCCGATCTCGCCGATCATGATGACCGCCTCGGTCTTCGGATCGGCCTGGAACGCGGAAAGGACGTCGATGAAGTTCGTCCCGTTGATCGGGTCGCCGCCGATCCCGATGCAGGTGGACTGCCCGAGACCGATCGTGGTCACCTGGTGGACCGCCTCGTAGGTCAGCGTTCCGGACTTGGAGACGATGCCGATCGACCCCGGCTTGTGGATGTAGCCGGGCATGATGCCGATCTTGCACTCCCCGGGAGTGATGACGCCGGGGCAGTTCGGGCCGACGAGCCGGGTCTTCTTCCCATCCATGAACCGCTTCGCCTTCACCATGTCGAGGATGGGAATCCCCTCGGTGATGCAGATGACGATGTCGAGCTCCGCGTCGAACGCCTCGCAGATCGCGTCGGCCGCGAACCCGGGCGGTACGTAGATGACCGACGCGTTCGCTCCGGTCGCCTTGACCGCGTCACGGACGGTGTTGAACACGGGAACGCCCTCGACCTTGGCGCCCGCCTTGCCGGGGGTCACCCCGCCGACGATCTTCGTGCCGTATTCCAGCATCTGCTGGGTGTGGAACGCCCCGACGGAGCCGGTGATCCCCTGGACGAGAACCTTGGTGTCCTTGTTGATGAAGATGCTCATGGACGCGCCCCCCTTAGTTCGCCCGGCCGGACGCGGCCAGGACGACTTTCTTAGCCGCGTCGCCCATGTCGGCCGCGGAAATTATGTTGAGCTTCGACGCCGCGAGGATCTGCTTCCCCTTCTCCACGTTGGTCCCCTCGAGCCGGACGACGAGGGGAACGGTGAGACCGAGGTTCTTCGCGGCAGCGACGACCCCCTCGGCGATCACGTCGCACTTCATGATGCCGCCGAAGATGTTGACGAGGATCGCCTTCACCTTCGCGTCGGACAGGATGATCCGGAAAGCGTTGGTCACGGCCTCCGCGGTGGCCCCGCCGCCCACGTCGAGGAAGTTGGCCGGGCTGCCGCCGCAATGCTTGATCATGTCCATCGTCGACATGGCGAGCCCGGCGCCGTTGACCATGCAGCCGATCGTGCCGTCGAGGCTGATGTAGGATAGTCCGAACCGGGACGCCTCGGTCTCTGTGGGATCCTCCTCGTCGAAGTCGCGCAGCACCTCGATATCCTTGTGGCGGAACAGGCCGTTGCCGTCGAAGTTCATCTTGGCATCAAGGGCGATCACGTCTCCGTCCTCGGTGAGCACCAGCGGGTTGATCTCCGCGAGCGAGCAGTCCGTGTCGACGAACGCCTTGTAGAGGCCGACCATGAACTTGACCGCCTTCCCCGTGAGCTCCCCTGGGATCCCGAGGCCGAAGGCAAGCTTGCGCGCCTGGAACGGCATGAGGCCCACCGCGGGGTCGATCCATTCCTTCAGGATCTTCTCGGGCGTCTTGGCGGCGACCGTCTCGATCTCCATGCCGCCTTCCGTGGAGGCCATCATCACGACCCGGGAAGCCCCGCGGTCGATGACCATCCCGAGGTAGAGTTCCCGCTTGATTTTGCCCGCCTGCTCGACCAGGACCCGCTTCACCTTTTTCCCTTTGGGCCCGGTCTGGTGGGTCACCAGGGTCATCCCGATGATGCTCTTCGCGTTCTCGCGCGCCTCCGCGGGGGTTTTCGAAAACTTGACCCCGCCGCCCTTGCCGCGCCCCCCGGCGTGGATCTGGGCCTTCACGACGACCGCCGTGCCGAACTCTTCGGCGATGGCCTCCGCCTCCGCGGGTGTATCCGCGACCTTCCCCTTGGGGACTGCCACGCCGTACTTGGACAGGACAGCCTTGGCCTGGTACTCGTGGATATTCATATCCCGGCTCCTCCCGGTTGGTCTGTGATCTATCCGATCCGCGGCGGGCGACGGCTTTCAGAAACCGAGCCGATCGACCGCCTCGCAAAGCACCCTGACCTCCTCAGCCGACCTCTTCAACGCCTCGGCCTCGTTCGCGGCCAGTTTGAACTTGACGACCTCCTCCACCCCGGCGGCGCCGAGCTTGGCGGGCAGGCCGACGAAGAGTCCGTCGCACCCGTCGTACTTGCCGCTCGAAAGGACCGCGCAGGGAAGGATCATCTTCTTGTCGAGCAGGATCGATTCGCACATCTGGACGACCGCGGCCGATGGGGCGTAGTACGCGGACCCCGTCTTCAGCAGGGAGACGATCTCGGCGCCGCCCTTCGCCGTCCGCTCGATGATCTGCGCCAGCCGGTCCCTGGGAATGAGGTCCTCCACCGGTATGCCGGCAACGGTGGTGTACCTGGTGGAAGGGACCATCGTGTCGCCGTGGCCGCCGAGGACGAAAGCCGTCACGTCGCGCACCGAAACGTCGAGTTCCATGGCGATGAAGGAGCGGAAACGGGCGGAGTCGAGTATCCCCGCCATGCCGATCACCTTGTTCGCCGGAAGCTTGCTGTGCTTGTAAGCCACGTAGGTCATCGCGTCGAGGGGGTTCGACACGACGATGAGCAACGCCTGCGGGGATTTCGCGACCGACTTGAGGGTCACGTCCTTGACGATCCCGGCGTTGACCTTGAGGAGGTCGTCGCGGCTCATCCCCGGCTTGCGCGCCAGCCCGGACGTTATGATGACGATGTCGGACCCGGCGGTCTCCTCGTACCCGTTGGTGCCGACGACCTTGCTGTCGAACCCGTAGACCGGGCCCGACTGCATCAGGTCGAGCGCCTTCCCCTGCGGCATCCCCTCGACGATGTCCACGAGCACGACGTCGCAGCAGTCCCTCTCGGCCAACCGCTGCGCGGCCGTCGCACCGACGTTTCCCGCGCCGACGACCGTGATCTTCTTCCGGCTCATCGCTCCCCGCTCCCGGACGGAATCAAACTGTCGAAGATGGCCATTTCTTCTCCGTCCGCAGGGAAAAATATGGGATTTTCCGGTCAAGAATGGGGGGAAGGTCCCCCCAAACCTCGCATACCGTATACAAAGACCGACTTCATGTCAAGAGGTAAGCCGGCACAGCGACAGAAGCCCGGCGGTATCGACGGACGCGCGCACAAGGTCGACGCCGCGGCGGATCTTTTCAGGCTCCCGGATGCGCAGGCGGCCGAGAAGATTCTCGAACCGGTCCACCGTCGCCATCGTGTCCTCGGCCACCGCCAGCAGCGCCACGCCCTTCTCCCGCGCGCGGGCAAGGATGAGCTCGTTCGGCGCGACACCGCCGGTCAGGACCAGGCACACCGTGTCGGTCTCCAGCGCCGCAAGCTGGATATCCGTGCGGTGCCCGCCGGTGACGACCGCCTTCCGCGGGATCCCCCGGAAGACACGAAGGGCCTGCTCCACGTCCATCGCCCCCACGCAGAACCGCTCGATCATCCGGTTCCCGCAATCTTCCCCGCCGCACAGGACGGACGCGGACAGGGAGTCCGCCAGGACCCGCACGCTCACGCTCCCGAGCACGGGGTCCGAGGGTACGGCACCCAGAACGCGCACTCCCCG
>Ga0172372_10002114_pt1 | contig 30472 bp, 31 predicted proteins | sample LakKiv5m_2_FD_114544 | JGI IMG/M metagenome (GOLD analysis project Ga0172372, IMG submission 114544) | Freshwater microbial communities from Kabuno Bay, South-Kivu, Congo - kab_092012_9.5m | ecosystem: Environmental > Aquatic > Freshwater > Lake | place: Democratic Republic of the Congo...
AAAACACAAAGCCTGAAATTAGACCTCAAAAAAGTTTCTGATTTTGAAGCAATTGTGGGTCACGGCGTCACTGCAAAAGTTGATAATCAGACTTACTATTTTGGCAATAAAAAATTAATTGCCGAATACCTTAAACACTCAATCAAAGAAATTGAAAATAAAATTCTGGAGCTGGAAAGTCAAGGCAAAACCGTCATGATTTTGGCCAACAAAAAACAAATTGAAGGTTTAATCGCTGTTGCCGATACCGTCAAACCAAGCTCAAAAGCTGCCATCGAAAAATTGCAAAAAATGGGCTTAGCCGTTTACATGATTACTGGCGACAACCAACAAACCGCTGAAGCGATTGCCAAACAAGTTGGCATTGTCAATGTCTTGGCAGAAGTGTTACCCAAAGACAAAGTCAATGAAGTGAAAAAGCTTCAAGCAAAAGGTTATGTCGTGGCCATGGTAGGCGATGGCGTTAACGACGCACCAGCATTGGCTCAAGCAGAACTTGGCATCGCTATGGGCTCAGGCACCGACGTCGCGATGGAAACTGGTGGTATCGTCATCATTAAAAATGATCTTAATGATGTTGTTCATGCCATCAACTTGTCAAAAGAAACGATTGGCAAAATCAAACAAAACCTATTCTTTTCGCTCTTGTATAACGTAATGGGCATTCCAATTGCCGCCAGAGTTTTTGCTGGACTAGGATTAGTTTTAAAACCAGAATTAGCTGGATTAGCTATGGCTTTAAGCTCAGTCTCTGTCGTTGCCAACTCATTATTGCTGCGCTTATACAAGCCTAATCAAAAAAATTATTTATCGATGATTGCGCCCATAATAATGATTGTTGTTCTCAGTTTTATGTTTGTAGAATTTGCCAAATTCAGCAGTCAAATGAATAGTAGTGAAATGAGCAGTGCTGTCGTTAATCCAAAGATTACTCTAACAGCCAATCAAGTTTTTGCTTACTCTCAGGGCAAAATAACTTACTTAGACAAAGCTCCAAAACTATTTTTGGCTGTCGAAAACGAAGAACTAAACAACTTGCCATTCAGCCAAGGCCAAGGCGTTTTGAGCGACAACGAAATTATCATCGGCGCTAATGAAGCCCAAATGATGATTGAAGAAAAATTGATTAGCAAAGTTGGAGATGAACTAACAAACTTCTTTGGCTTACCAAAAGTCAAAGTAGTGGGAATTCTCAAACCCACCAACTCAATGGTCGACAATTTCCATTTTGTGAATAGCTCAACTCTAGCTTTAATCAATCAAGAAGCTGATTTATCAACCACAGTGGGACCTGATAAAAAGGGCAAATTGTTCTATCAAATCAATGATGAAACTTTGGATCAAAAACCACAACAGGTTCCTGAGCAATTCAAAAACATTTTGACCAAGCAAAATCTAAACAATGTGGAGGTGGAAAATAATCCATACAAAGCTTTGTGGATTGGATCTGTAGAAGCAAAAATGATGTTCAAAGAGAGTTTATTCTCCAAAGACAATGACTTGTTGCCAAAACTATTTGGCAATGATTTCATCGTCAAAGGAGTGTTGCCAGAAACAAAAACTGTTTTAGATCACTTCCACTTTGTAGACAGCAGTGTTTCGATCCTGTAACGAGATTAAAATAGGCTCTAGAACGCAAAACGGGACGTCATTGAAGACGTCCCGAGTTGTTGTTGAACGATTATGCACCGAAGACAACCGCCGCGATGAGCATCAGCATCGAAGCCGCCAGAGTCAGCATCGCCGACTCTAAGCTGACGGTCAAGTTTTTCATGCCATTCTGCCACTCGCTGCACGGAGACTCTGATGTTTTGAGCCAATCCGCCCACTCTTTCCGACTGTTGGCAACCAGCCGAACTACTGTGGGAATCACGCCGAAGCTAATGACTGCGCCTGCAATCACCCAGTACGTTGGACTCATCGTCACAACAATACCAAAGAGGGCAACTGCGAAGCCGGGCAACGCCAAACGAACAGCACGATAATCACGATTGCGGAGGACTTCTGCCACCTCGAACACTACCGTGAGCATCACTGGCAATATGACGGAAACCGCCGAAGCACCGAAGGCACTAACAGCGACCCAGACATATGCCGCATTGAATGCGACCATTGGAGTCCAGTCCAATTTACCGTGACGCGACGCGCCATGAACAAAGGCAAAGCCAAACCCATACGCTATAGCGATGATGGTGTAGCTTCCCGATACTCGTGTCGCAACGAAGCACAGGATAACTGCCACAATCACTCGCACGGTGTCGCCTAATTCGTTGCGCCGCAGGCTCTCGAAGAACGAGAGACCGAGGAAAACAACGGCAATCAGGCTAAACCCCGTGTAGATTTGGGTGAGGTAAAAAATGCCAGCGTCAGTGGTGGGGTACGCGGAGTAGAAAGACATCCCCAGAGTGTAAAGCAGGTATGCCATAACACTGCCGTACAGGGGAGTCAGCCACTTATCGAGACTATCAGCTTTCGCAATGACTGTTGCGGGCTTGGGAAGCCGAGACAGCACGCTCTGCATAAAAATCGTTCGTCTGTGGTGTTTTATTGTCGGACATGATATTGCACCTTTCTTATTAGATTGATTGACATTTCGTGCCCTTTGTCCACAGGGTCACACTCAAAACTCTTCAAAAGAAAAATTCTCAGTGTGACTCTGTAAACCAAAAAAACTTTCACAGACTATATTAAAGAACATGCCTTTTTCAATGTAGCTTTTACATATAAAAGACACACATATTATAGCATTAGTAGATCAAAAAGTCAACCTATAATAAATAACTAGGGGATTGTTATCTGAGGAAAATTAAATTTCAACGCCTGACTTTTGTAAAAGTGGCACTAATACTTCCAATGGCAGACCATGAGTAAAACTAGTAAATGAGCCACTCACTTGATCGACCAAGGACATACCTTCATGATAAGCAGGTGAGAAGGCAGCTGACCAACTCAAAACAGGATTGTTAGCCACATAACGGTCAATAAACGCCTTAGAAAGTGGTCTAAATTTAGCGGTGGTTTCACTGACGCCAGAAAGGTTGATTCCCGTGCTTGAATCAAGATAGCAATAGCCTGAGTAAGCGATCGCTGTACTACCAGATAACAAACCCACCATTTTTTTGGCTTCTTCTAGGTTTTGAGGCTTTTCCAAAGCTTGATCATTTTGCACACAGTAAGTATCAGCGGCGATCACAATCGCATCGGGGTTATTTTTCGCCACTAATTCTGCTTTGGCTCTGGCGATGTTGGCGGCACGAGATTTTAAGTCAGAGTAGGGAACTGCTTTTTCATCGATATCAGCTGGAATAATTTCAAATTCCAAACCTAGAGTTTGAAAAAGTAATTTACGTTGTTTGGAGCCAGAAGCCAAAATTATTCTTCTTGCCATAAGTTAAGCCGTTTTTTGCCAATATCTGACAAAATACTCAACCATTTCTTTAATACCAGTTCTTAGCTCAACCTGAGAACTCCAACCAAGCTGTTCTCTGGCTTTAGAGGCATCAGCGTATAAAAGCAAAGGATCGCCTGGTCTAGGTGGGAAGTTTTTGATATTAGCTTTTTTACCCATCGCTTCTTCAATAAAACCGACAATTTCTGCTACTGAGGCTGGTTTTTCGGTGGAAATATTGAAGTAGTGATATTTTCCAGGTTGTGCCTCAGCCAAAGAAATTGCCTTGAGATGAGCATCAACAATGTCGCCCACATGAATATAATCGCGCTGGTGTTCACCACTACCCCAAACGGTCACTTCTTCATTATTATAAATTTGCTTGATAAATCTTGGTAAAGCGTGTGACTCTGGCTCGTGATGTTCTTCTGGTCCATAGAGGTTGAAATAGCGAAGCGCAATGCCTGTCATGCCGTGAGAATTAACGTAAGAAGATAGCAAGGCTTCCATGGCTAACTTGGTCATGCCGTAAGGATTGATCGGCATAGTGCGGTCATCTTCCTTGATGGGCACTCGCACTGGCTCGCCATAAACTGCTGCACTAGAGGAAAAAGCCATAGCTTTAATGCCATTAATCCTCATAGCTTCAAGAATATTCAAAGTTCCGTCGAGATTATAATCAATATACTTTTGTGGCTCTTTCACTGACTCACCAGCTTCAATCAAACTTGCCAAATGAAAAACCAAATCAGCATCCTTAATTTCCTCAAGCATTTTATCTTTATCGCGAACGTCGGCAATTACGGTTTCAAATTCAGGATTAGGTCTTAAATCAATATTTTTGACTTCAAAACCAGCTTTGACCAAGGCCCTAAGCAAATGGCGACCCAAAAAACCAGATCCGCCGGTCACAATAATTCTTTTGATGGATTCTTGCATAAGTCACATTCTACCAGATCGAACTCTCCAAGACACACGAGCAGTTTTTCGTTAAAATGGAGGTATGCTTCGTTTGTTTGGAAAATTGAGTTGGCTAATGATTCTCGGCTTAATAGCTATAATTTTTCCTAACACAATCCAGGCACAAGAAAAAAACTTTTCCGTTGATCTTGATACTACCTATACCATCGCCAATAATGGCGATGTCAAAGTTTCTCATCATTTTCAAATAACCAATCTCAACCCCACGCTCTTTATTAAACAATACGGACTCAAGCTCAGTTCATCTAAAATCAACAACGTTGTTATTCGTGACAACACTGGAGAGGAAATTTCCAAAGAGGTCGTTCAAAATAACAATCAAACCAGCATTGGCATCACTTTCCCAGATCAAATCGTTGGTCAAAATAAATCCAGAGATTTCACCATTACTTATCAAAATCCTGATGTTGCCAATATCAGCGGACAAGTCTTGGAAGTTATCATTCCTCAACAAGCCAGCGACGATGAATTTGATAGTCAGAGTGTCCAGATCATTTCGCCCCTAGCGTTTGGTCTTCCTACTAGAGCCAATCCTAGTAACTACCAGACACAACTCAACAGCGACGGAAAATCTATTCTTACCAAATTTGACAACCTGAACGGCAACAGCGCTTCTCTGATTTTTGGTGACACGCAAGTTTATGAATTCAATATTAAATACTCGTTAGATAATCCCACCAATACTGCCAAAATCACTCAAATTGCCTTACCTCCTGATACGCCTTGGCAAAAAGTTGACTACAAAATTTTAGAACCCACCCCCAGCATCATGAAAACAGACGCTGACGGCAATTGGATTGCTACTTACAGACTCGAGCCCAATAGTGCCACGATTGTAAATGCTCATGTTTTTGTCAAAGTCACATTAGCACCAGATACCAGCGTACCTTTTACCCGTCCCAATCAAGATTGGCTGGGTTCACAAAGTTACTGGCAAGTTGACAGTGGCAATATCACTAAATTGACTCCAGAATTTGACAGCATTAAAGAGGCTTACGACTATGTGGTAAAACATCTTAATTATGATTTTGACAATATTAATGGAGAAGTAGACAGGTTGGGTGCGGAGCAGGCCCTTAAAACACCAGATCGTGCCTTATGCCAGGAATTTACTGATTTATTCATTACTTTTTCCCGAGCCAAAAATATTCCCGCTCGTCGTCTAACTGGCTATGCCAACACTCAAAACGATCTTTTAAGACCACTTAGCTTTGTTGAAGATGTTCTTCACGCTTGGCCTGAATATTATGATCAGGAAAAAAATACTTGGGTTAGTGTGGACCCAACGTGGGAAAAAACTTCGGGTGGGGTCGATTATTTTAATCAATTTGATTTAAACCATGTCGTCTTTGCCATTAACGGACTTTCTAGCGAACTACCATATCCCGCTGGCTCATACAAACTAACTAATCAGGAAAAATCAAAAGACATTGAAGTCAAATTTGCCAATCAATTTATCAGTGCCAAACCAGATTTTGAATTCAAAATCGAAAACAAAACTTTCCTAGGTATACCGATTCCTGGCACAACTAGATTATTTATTTTCAACCGCATCGGCCAAGCTTTTTATCACCAAACTTTATCACTTTTACCCCAAGATGGTCGAACTAAATTGAGTGTACCAAATGATTATGAAATCAATTCCATCCTGCCATTTGAGAAAAAAGAAGTTAAAATAAACGCTTATGCAGACGGCTTTTTCTGGCCTAGACGCGATACTATAAACTTAAATTATCATGACCAAACAACCACTGTCGCCATCACCGTCGTCCCCAGCGAGCTCAGTCGACTTGAAAATCCTATCGTCGCGCTTGGCTTGGGAGCCGGATTGGTCACAGTTGCCCTACTTGCCGGGAGTTTACTGGTTTTTGTCCAAAGACGGCGACGTCCTGTACGTCGGTAAAGCCAAAAAACTTCGCAACCGCGTTCATTCTTATACCCAAGTTGGTAGACATAATAGTCGCATCAAACAATTGGTAACTAGTGCCGCGACTTTAAAGTTTCAAGTTTTGGAAAGCGAACTAGAAGCATTGCTCGTTGAGGCAGAGCTCATTCGCACCCATCAGCCCAAATTCAATATCTTACTCAAAGATGACAAAACACCACTTTATATTCATATCACTGATGAAGAATTTCCCCGTGTTTTAACTTTACGCAAAAAAGAAGTTGTCAAAAAAAATCCCAAAGGCACAGTATTAGGACCATTTCCTTCAGCTTTCAAAACCAAAGAAGTTTTGAAAATTGTCAGAAAAATTTTCAAGTGGTGCCAAAATCCCGATGGCGGTCGAGCCTGTTTTTATCGACATATTGATTTGTGCTCGGGAGCTTGTGTTGGTGAAATTTCTAAGGAAGATTATCAAGTTAATTTGAAAAATTTAATTTTATTTTTGCGCGGTAAGAAAAAACAAGTCGTTATAAACTTGGAAAAAGAAATGCTCGCCGCTGCTCAAAATGAAGAATTTGAAAAAGCCCAAGTTTTCAAAGATCAAATTGATTTGATTGATGATGTAACCAAGCAACGACTTTCTCCAGATTTAGTTTTACCTCAATTACAACTCAGTCAAAATTTAGAAGGCGCAGTGAGACTTGCTAAAATTCTCCAAGATTACATGGGTGTGCCAAAAACTTGGCCTATGACCAGAATTGAAGGCTATGATGTTAGCAACATTCAGGGTACTAACCCTGCTGTTTCCATGGTGACATTTATTGATGCTCAATCCGATACCGATGAATACCGACTTTTTAACATCAAGAGTTTAGATACTCCCAATGACTTCGCTATGATGGCCGAAGCTTTGACCAGACGCCAAAAACACCCAGAGTGGGGCAAGCCTAGCTTAGTCATGATTGATGGTGGCAGAGGACAAGTCAGGTCAGTTTTGTCGGTTTGGCAGTGGGGATTGCCTGTAATTGGCTTGGAAAAAAATCCTGATCGCTTAGTTTTACCGGTCAATGTCACTAAAGGAAAAAATGGTCGCTTGCAAATTGAGTGGAAAATTCTCAAATTAGAAGATAAACATCCATCACTAAATTTACTTAGACAAGTGCGCGACGAAGCTCATCGCTTCGCGCAAAAACAACATAAGTTAATGCGCACTAAAAAAATGTTTGAGTAAGCTTTTACTATGACAGTGGCTTAGTTGAAACAGCAATGCCAGCGGAGTTTAACTCTGGTCCAGCAGCATGCAAGTCGCCAACATTGGTAACTTTGGCCACTTCATAAGCAAAACCTTGGTGCCAAGAATTGTATTTTTCTTTAATATCGTCCAGATCTGGCGTGCCATATTCTGCTACCAAACCATCAAAAGCCTCTTGTTTTTCTTTGCCGTACTTTCCCAAGCCTTCACGAATATCTTCAACTGTTTTGAACTTTGGCGCTTTGGAGTGGAATTTAGCACAGTAGGTAATAAACCTTTGCACTGGCGTGGTGGGCACATAATCACCATCGGGAAGTTGCAAACCAAAATTATGAATGTCTTCGCTAGTCAAACCAACTCCAGCATGAACATTAGCTGACTGAACAACGTCTGAGCTAAAACCTTCCTTTTGCAAAATCATGGCTCCCGCCAAAGTATGTTGAACGTATGGCTTATTGAATGAAGGCTGGTCGGTCAAAAATTCATAACCATCACAAATATACACACCAACATCGTGGAGCAAAGCGGCTTGAACCACGACACCGAGGTTATAAACATTGGGATCCAAATTATTTTTTTGATATAGGTTAATGGCTACGTCAGCGATGATATTACAATGTGTCCAAACCAAATCTAAAATCAATTCCGACGCTGCGTACTTCTTATGAACGTTAAACTCTGTTAAATATGTATCTTGGTTAACAAAATGTTTCATCGATTATTAGTTTTGACGTTGACCAGCAAATGGCCGATGAACAACGCAGAACCAATTCCAAGTAAAATTAATGAATTATAAAAGTCAGTCACTTTTTTAATTTTTCGCTCTTCTTCCAAACTAGCACGACATTTTTCTGCTTGCTGTTTATTTTGCTCAATCAACATTTTGGTATCAGCATCATTTTTACCCATCATGACTGGGTCAGTTGGGTAGGGTCCATTTTCTAAATAGTCACAACGGGTTTCGTTATATGACTCAAGTGGATATCGAGGAAAGAGAGCTGATTTATAAACGTTTTGACCCAAACCAAAAGCACCAATTGAAACCATCACCAGACCAATACCCATAAAAATATAAAGGTAAACTCTCATGACCAAATTTCTCTTGCCTGACATTTCCGACGACTTACTGGTGGAAGGGGATTTTTTCATATGAGCTTAGTATAGCAAAAACTAATTTTGGAAATTGGAGCAGTAGAGTATATAATTACGCCTTGAGGTAGGAAAACTTTAAAACGCTCCCGTGTAGTGAAGTGGCATCACAACTGACTCTGAATCAGTTATCTTAGGTTCGAATCCTGACACGGGATCATGATCATAATTTACAAAGTAAATTGTGGTCATGATTTTGTGCCAGAAGCTGAGAACCTCTGTTCGTGCCGGCAAGTCGAGCAAAGCGAAGACCTGCCTAATGCATGCGAGCCGAAGGCGAGTCGTAAATCCTGACACGGGATCAAAATTACCTCTTCTCCTCAAAAAATCCCACAATTTCTTCCTTAAGTCCATCAAGATTAAAACCAGATTTTGCCGAAACAAATTGAATTGACCTCAAATTACTTTTGTCTTCGTCCTCATTATTTTTTTCGAAAAATTCAACTACCTTCTCTCTCAAATCATCTTGTTTTTCTTCACCCACCAAGTCAACCTTATTCAAAACCAAAATCATTGGCTGTCTAGCGCCCAAGCTACTCAAAATATTTTCCACAACCTCAATTTTTTCCAAGACAAAAGGATCATTAGCATCCACTACGTGCAAAAGTAATTTCGCTTCCAAAGATTCGAGTAGGGTAGACTTGAAAGAATCAATTAAAACTGGCGGCAAATTATTGATAAAACCAATCGTGTCCGAAACCAAAATTGGTTGATCAAAAACTGACGATTTAAGCTTACCAACCACCGTATCCAAAGTGGTAAATAAACCTTTATTCATCTCTTTTTCCTTGCCAGTCAAAGCGTTAAATAAGGTAGTTTTGCCAGCACTAGTATAACCAACCAACGCCACTGGTCCAATTCCTAACTCATTTCTTTTTTTGAGACGAGAATGTTTTTGTTTGAGTAATTTTTTAAGTTCTTGTTTGATTTTTTGCTGATCAATTTTGATTTGGCGACGCTCAAACTCAATGTTAGTTTCACCTTTACCACGCGTACCCACACCACCACCCTGACGAGAAAGTTCGGTTTTGCCTAGGCCATAAATACGTGGTCCCATATGGGTGGCACGAGCTAATTTAATCTGCAATTTAGATTCTGTAGTTGAAGCATGTTGATCAAAAATATTGAGAATTAAGTCAATCCGATCCCAAACCATAATCTTGGTAGACACAGCCCACAACTCTTTTTCGATCCGAAAAAGCTGACTACTTTTGACCTGACCGTTAATAACAACGACGTCAATTTTTTCAGCCCCACAAACTTCTTTTAATTCATCAACTTTTCCTGCGCCAATATAAAAATTTGGATCTGGGTGTTCACGGCGTTGAATAAACTTATCAATAACAACTCCACCAAAAGTATCAATCAATTGCTCAGTTTCTGACAAATCATTAGACACACTGATTTCATCAGTGCGCTTATCAATCACCTGAACTATCAAAAATCGTGGCTTATTTCCTTTATCACTATCGCTCATAGGTACATGATAACACTTCGACACAAGACATTTTTATTGTTTCAGATATAAATACAAATTTTACGTCCATAATGAAAGACTAATTTAAGATTCTCTTTTTAAAATCGCAAGTTATTGCCACACCGGCACTTGAAAATAATTAACGATCTCTTAGGATCGAAGCGATTTTATGTCAGAAATTCTTATCATAGAAGACGATTTAACTTTGGCACAAACTATTGGTCAGCTTTTGGACAACTGTGGCAAGACCACCAAAATTTGTAGACGAGTCACTTCTGCCTATGATTACCTGAAAACCCATCAACCCGATCTCGCTATTATCGATCGAGTTTTGCCTGATGGTGATGGTTTGGAAATTGCTGAATATTTGAAAGAAACTTCATTCAAAACCAAAGTTTTGATTCTTTCACAAAAATCAGAAACTCTCAGCAGAGTAGAGGGTTTGAGCAAGGGTGCAGATGATTATTTAGCCAAACCATTTTCCTCACAAGAACTTAAGCTGCGTATCGAATCTTTGACCAACAAAACCAAGCATCACCAAAGACAAATTTTAGTCATCGACTCAATCAAAATTTATCCTAATGAAAGTCTACTGGAAATTGATCAGCAACCAAAAAAGTTAAGAAAAAAAGAAATTCAGGTTTTGCAGTGCTTAGTAACACATAGAGATCAGGTGGTTACAAGAGCTCAACTAGAAAACTGGCTGTGGGGTTGCAAAGAAGATACGCCTACTCGTACCGCCCTTGATGTTTATATTAAAAGAGTTCGTCAACACCTAGGAAAATATCAAGAAAGATTAACCACCATTAGGGGATTTGGTTATCAGTTTAAAACACTGGCAAACTAAATCTAATCGTAGTGCCATAATTTCTCTCGGAAAAAATCTTCAACTTACTTTTGGCATTGGTTTCCAAAATATCTTTAACAAACCACAAACCAAAACCATGGCCATTATCTTTTGTGGTAAAGCCTTTATTCAACATTAATTTGGTCGTCAAATAGGTAGCGCCCTCACCAAAATCTTGGACTTGAATTTCTAGTTTTTTATTTTTACAAACAACGGTCACAATCACTAGTTTTTGTTTATCTTTTTTCTTATATGACTCCAAGGCATTATTGATCAAACACTGCATCAACTCAAAGAAAAAATATTTATTCATTTTAATTGTTTCCTTACCGCTGATTAAATTAACCGACAAAATTAATTTAGATTGTTTGTGACGATGAAAAAATAATGTCTGCAGTTGATTAAAAAACTCTTTGACGTTAATAGCGTGAACTTTTTGATAAGGATCATTTGCGGTTGCTCCATCAACCAAAGAGGAAATCTGCTCTGTCGCCAAATGTGCACTGGATAAATATTTTTGCAAAATAGGATCATCACTTAGTTTTTTATTGGTACTCGTGATTTGCTCTAATTCCGACAAGCAAACTTGCAAAGTAGTAAGTGGAGATTTAATTGTGTGTGAGAAAAAACTCCCACCATGGAGGCGGGAGTCAAATTTTACAGGTGAAAAACTTTTGGTCAAATAACTGACCAACAATTTGGGTAAGGCTAGATCAAAAACTGAATTCCAAATCGACATCATCAAATTTCGTAAGTACGAAATTGAAGGGGATTATATCCGCAGGAAAACAAACTGTCAAATTAGATTGATTGATTAATCTAATAACTCCCAAACTTGCAAGCAAGGTGCATTGTCGGGCCTACAAACTTCGAGCAATAAATTCTTTTTTACTGTAGCGGGCAATTTTTGACGATGCGAATTGACCACCAATAAAACACGGTCAAAGTTCTTAGCTCTCTCCATGAAGCTTGCAGAAATTGTACTGACTGGCTGACCAATGCCTTCCAAATAAAGATTAGTCACATCACGACCATGGAAGTACATCAGTAGAGCATCAGGCAAAGTTCCAAAATAGCCTTCAGTTGCCACGGCAATTTTTTCAGTTTTCGCCATGTTTGAAATCAATTCATAAGCTTCTTTAATACCATGGCCAGAAGACCACTCGTGAAGATACTGAACTTTATCGGCACTGACAAAGGTAATCTTTGTTGGATTAAACCAAGACATCGCCATGTTAACTCCGCTAGCTGCCACCATATTGCCAAGCAACAAAACCAACAACAACTGAATAAAAATCTTTTTAAAATTGTTTTTTTGCTTCAAAGAAATTGCATAAAAATTTTCAAACGCCAAAGACAAAGACAGGGTGAAGAAAATAGAAGCAGCCAGCAAATAACGAGGATAAACAACTTTGCCCATCACCATAATCGGTAGCAAAAAGATCAGGCCCGACCAAAACAACCAGTGATGAACTCTTTTTCCTCTTGGTGAAAAAAGACTAGCTAAAACCAAAATGACAGCTGGCAAAGTCAGATAGTACACAAAGTAATTAAAATAATTGGGGAAACTAATAATCGTTTGTTTCCAAGCTCCAGCCAAAATGTCTGATAAGGGGAAAAGGAAATCACCGCCCCGACTAAACAATTGGCCAAAAGCAGGGCCTAATTTCAAAGTCAAAAATACCACCATTCCAATCAAAACCCCCACACCGATTTTGAAAGATGCACTAAACCAACTTTTCAAAGTGGCTTTTTCTGGTAAAAATCCTACCAAACCCAAAACCGGCAAAAATAAAATCGCAGGAATTTTGGTCAACATCGCTAGACCAAAGCCTAACCCCACCAAGTCCACCGACCACCACGCCTCTTTATTGTCTTTGGCCTTTACCACTTTAATCGCACCACCAAGGGCAATACTAAGCCACAGCGTCATCATGCCATCCATCAACGCCATGCGGTGATGGAAAAACCAAAAAGGCAAAATGCTGGTCAGAAGCATCGCTAAATATTGAGTCTTCTTTCGTCCACCCAACAAGTCAACCAACCAACCAATGACATAAACCTGTGCCAACCCAACCAAAACCGCCACCAACCGACCCGCAAATAGCTGATTAGAAAATAAATATTGGAAAGGTAGCATCGACCAAATAAAGAGGGGAGTCTTGCCATCGTTAAGTGCAAACATCGCATAACGCTTGGGCTCATCCATGATCAGCTGTGTCCAGCGAATATAAATAGATTCGTCAGCAAAAACTGGCAAAGCCACCAAGTTAAAAACATGAGTCACTAGATAGAAAACACCCACTAGAACCATACCTAGACTCAGCCAGCGCTTCAAGACAAAGTTTTTCATTAACTTTAGTCTACCATTTATTTTGCCGAAATTTCCTCTTTGCCCATGTAAGGTTGTAAAACCTCTGGAACACGAATGTTGCCTTCAGCAGTTTGATAGTTTTCAACTATCGCCGCCAAAAGACGAGGGGAGGCAGCCATAGTGTTGTTCAAAGTGTAAACATATTTCAATGAGCCATCTTTGGCTTGGTAGCGAATGTTCAAGCGTCGAGCTTGGAAATCGTTAAAGTAACTAGCTGAGTGAGTCTCGCGGTATTTGCCTTGAGCGGGGAACCAAGTTTCGATATCGTATTTTTTCCTCTGACCTGCGCCCATATCGCCAGTGCACATTCCAAGCACTTGATAACTTAAGCCAAGATCTTTAAGCAAAGCTTCACTAAAACCAGTCATTTTCTCATGCCACTCGCGAGTCACTTCTTCGTCAGCGACGGTATAAACAACTTGTTCGACTTTAGTAAATTGATGAACGCGCACCACGCCAGCGGTGTCTTTGCCATGCGCACCAATTTCTCTTCTAAAACATTGACTAATGCCAGCAATTTGGACTGGCAAATCTTTTTCTGAAAGCGTCTCGCCTTGGTGATAAGCAGTCAAAGCGACTTCTGCAGTTCCAGTCAGAATCTGATCATCCTGAGTTTTGTAGTGATCTTCTTGACCCCATGGGAAGTATCCAGTACCAACCATTGCTTCTTTATTAACCATTACTGGCACCGACATTGGTACAAAACCTTCTCTCATTAAGATATCCAAAGCATAACGAAGTAAAGCTTGCTCCAAAAGCAAACCATCGCCTCTCAAAAAATAAGCTCTAAAACCAGCAATGCGAACCGCTCTTTTAATATCAAGCATACCGAGTTTTTCCATCAGCTCGTGATGAGGGAGGGGATTGAAATCGTATTTAGGCAATTCGCCAACTTGTCTAACCACAATGTTGCCTGACTCGTCTTTGCCCACTGGCGTATCTTCAGCAGGAACGTTGGGAACTTGAAGCATCAAGTTCAAATATTCTTCATCAACAGCCTTCAAGTCAGGTTCAAGATTTTTTAATTCTTCTTTGACTTTCTTGCCGGCTTCGACTAATTCTGGCTCTGGCTTACCACCATTGAAAACTTGTTCTTTAATTTTTTTGGCATTAAGGTTACTCTCAGCTCTCAACTTTTCGACTCTCACCATTAAGTCACGTCTCTTAGCATCAACAGCCAAAACTTGGTCAACAACACTGGCATCCAAATTTTTATTCTCACAAGCTTTTTTAACTAGTTCAGGATTTTCCCTGATCAATTGAATGTCTAACATTTTGCTCCTTATTATTTTTAATTAATTACTACAAAAAAATCCCCTCACCAACACGAATGATCATGTTGATAAGGGGACCTTTTAAAGGCGGTACCACCCCGAATTTACTTGTTCCAGCTTTGACGGGCATACCCGGCTTGGTTGTTACCCCAAGCGACTTAGTGAGTGCTAATCACCTTAGCGTCTTTGTTAATGGTATTCTAACACAGATTTTACTTTCGACCCAAATAGTGATTGCGAGTTGAAATATCAAATTTTTCAATTGCATAACGCAACATAGTTCGAGGCATCACCACCGCATGTCTATCCAAGAATTTTTTTAATTCTTTTTCATCAACTTTTCCCATCTCTCTCAACATCCAACCCACAGCTTTATGTATCAAATCATGCCGATCTTTTAGCAAAATCTCTGACACCATTAAAAGCTCATCAAACTGTTTGGCTTTTAAAAGAGGGAAGGTCGCCAAAACAGCAATTCTTCTTTCCCACAAGTTTGGTGATTTAACCAAATCAAAAAGGACTTTTCTTTTTTCGGGTTTAGCCAACAAATATTTGCCCACCACCTTGGGAGTGGAAACATCAACCAAATCCCAATTATTAATTCTTTTGGCATGCCTCAAATAAAAACTAGCCAATTCTTCCAATTGGTCAACATTGGCTTTCTCAGCTTTGTAGGTCAGCATTAAAAGTGCTAGCATTCTTACTTCATGTATTTTGTTTTCCAAAAGCAGAACGATTAGTTTTAAATCGACCTCATAAAAATATTTTTTTGCCAATCGCCTTAGATCAGGCATTACGACACCAATAAACTGATCACCCTCACCATATTGACCGATACCTGTTTTAAAAAACCAAGATGATGCCTTGGCTTTTTCTGCTGAAGAAATTTTCTTTAGTTCTTGCAATAAAAATGACTCATTAATCATATGTTCATAATAATCATCATGATGATCAGATGCAAACTCACACCTTGCCAAGCAACCAAAAACCAATCTACAATGAATTCAGACTTAAAAAAAGTCATTTTTGTATACCCTTCGCATTGGGTTTGGGTATTTTTTTCCAAAAAACAGCTAGATACACCATTAATACTTATCGGACATTAGCAGAAGGATAATTTTTTTGCTAACGATAGCCTCTAAGAAAAAGGATTGATGATTAAGACTTTATTCGAACAAAGTCATGAGATACATTAACCAGACCCCAAAGAGAAAAACGATCAAAGATACTATAGCTTTCTTCATATTCTCTTCTTTTCTGATCTCAGGGAGTAGGTCTGATGCAGATATATATAGAAAACCACCGGCAGCGATAGGTAACATGTAGGTAGTTAGGTTCTCCACTTGATGTGAAGAAAAATAACTAACCAAAGCGCCAAGAACTGCGGCTAAAGCGGAAGCAAGGTTAAGCAACAAGGCTTTCTTTTTTGTAAAACCAGCTCTAAGCAAGACTCCAAAGTCACCGATCTCCTGTGGAATTTCATGCATTGAAATTGCCAAAGTTGTTACTAGTCCCAATCTAAAGTCAGCCATGAAAGCAGATGCCACCACCATACCATCTATAAAATTATGAATACCATCACCAATCAAATTTAAATAACCCACACCTTTGGAATGAACTTTACAGTCATCATGGTGACAATGACGCCAATACAAAAATCTCTCAATTAAGTAAAAGAGAATAAACGACAAAAGCACAAGCAGAAAAAGTTGTGAACCTTCCATGAACTCTGAAGCTTCTGGAAGTAAGTGGAGGAAAGTTCCACCCATCATCGTACCTGCGGCAAGTGAAATCAAAAGAACAATAATTCTTTCCACAAATTTTTTCTTGGCTGATAAAAATAGAATTCCCACCAGTGAAAATAAGCTAATAACGCCAGTTGCCAGCAAAATATAAAGTAATGTCATCCCTCTATTATACTAAAATCTGGCAATACCCAAAATTGCAGAAATTATGGGCAAAAATTGGACATCAAAATCTCACTAATTAACTCAGTCGTATTCAAGTAGTCCCGATTCTAGGTTGGAGATGCTGATATGGATGCTTGCCTTTATAACGGCTAATTGCCATATCAATGATTCTTTCCAAGAATTCGCCGTAATCAATATTCATGAGTTTGGCTACCGAAGGCACGCAGTCAGGAATGTTAATTGACGGGTTGGGATTGAGCTCCAAAACGTGTGGGTTATTGTTGTGGTCTAACTTGACTTCGACACGTGCGTAATCATGAGCATCCAAAATCGAATAAGTATCCAAAGCAATTTCAGAGATCAGTGACAAGAGTTTGGAATTGACGTTTTTTGGTGGACGTTCGACTGTGACATACTTCTTGTAGTCAGTCCCACCATATTTGGCATCAAATGGATAAATCTTCCACATGCCTTTTGGCATTTTGTCGAAGACGGTTCTAGAAAGTGGTAAAACCTGTACTTCTTCGCCATTACCAATGATTGAAACATCGTATTCATCACCGTCCAAGTACTCTTCGATCAAAGCTGGACACTTCAACTCTTCCAAAACATAAGTAATTTGTTTTTTGAGTTCCTTACGATTGCTGACCACCGAGTCCTGGGTAATACCAATTGAGTTATCAGTATTGGCTGGCTTTACGATCAAAGGGAAATTGAGCTCAGGGTCAACTTCTTCACTTATATCATAAATATAATCCCATTTGGCTGTTGGAATCTGATGATAAGTCAAAAGTTTTTTGACTTTAATCTTGTCAATACAAAAAGCCAAGGTCAAAGGATTAGAACCGGTGTAAGGAATTTTCAAAGCATCAAGAATCGAAGCAACGTGAGGCTCAAGCAAACTAGAACCGTTAATGCGTTCAGCGACATTGAAAACTAAATCGATTTGTTCTTTTTGCAATTGGTTAATCGCTTTGCCCACATCATTGAAATCAATAAACATGGTCTGATAACCAAGCTCATCTAAAGTTTTTTTGATGTTATTACCAACAGAGTAGAGTTCCGCCTCGATTAAACCAGCGTCTTCTTTGGGCAGGTTGCAAGCAATAGCAATCTTCAATTTACGCATGTCTTTTTTCTCAATCGCGGTCAAACGAGCCATACGCAGTTGGTTTTGTGCTTCAACGGTCGATAGAGAAGCCGCAGAAAATTGGCTACTGCGCTTGGTTTTACCAATCGCTGAATCGCCAGAGAAAGGAATGATTTCAAACTCGATTTGTTTATAAGCAGCGTCCAAATTATCCTCAGCATCAAGTGGATTATCACCATAAGCTGTCATCCAGCCCATGAAGTCATAGCCCATTGGGGGAGCGTAAACAGCGTCACCAACCTTTTTATAAAAGTGAAATTGATCAACCTTATCATCTTTGCCAAAAGTCTTAGGCAAAATTAAACTAGAAATAATACCTGAGGTTGGCGGAATAAAAGACTTAGAAACCATGTATTGCTTGGGTTCTTCAGGTTTTTTGATCACTGGGAAGTATTCACCACAAGCAATTTTGACTGCGTACTCAATAAAATCAACATCCCAAGCTTCTTTGATAAAAGAATAAACTTCATCACCACCCATACGCATATTAACTTCGATTGGTACAGGGCCCTTAGATGAGTACTTGGCTTCAAAATGAATACAACCATTCATAATGCCGAGTTTTTCCAAAACTGCTTCAGCCATGTCCAAAAGTTCCTCTTGGTCATTTTCAGGCAATTGTGAAGGAATAGCTTGGTTGGTTTCCATGAAGAACGGCTCTTGAGTTTGATAGTTATCACAAATTGACCAAAATTTAATCTTGCCATTTTGCAACAAAATATCGATGTCAACTTCATCACCGTCAATATATTCTTCAATCAGTAATTGAGTGCCGTCGTGGAGAGCTGACTCAACTTCTTGAGAAACATGAATCTTAATATAGTTATAAATATCTCTGAACTCCTCCATGTCATCAGCTTTGATAACAAAAGCACTGGATGAACCGTAAACTGGCTTAATGACGACTGGAAAACTCAACTTTTCTGCAACTTGGTCAATTTCTGACTCGTCGCGAACCAAAGTATTTTTTGGTGCGGGTAGGCCGTTCTTGGTACAAAAAGCTCTAAAGTCCGCTTTATTGCGAACACCCGATGAAATTTGATAGGGGATGCCAATTAGTCCAAGATGATCGGCAACTTTGGAAGTCAACAAAACGTCGTCTTCCCAAAAAGTTAAAACACCATCTATTTTGTGGTCATTAGCGTAGCGAGCAATATCTTTGACTGCCTTAAGGTGATTGTTGGTGTCGGTCAAAATCCACTCATCAACATAGTGTTCAGCCCAATTTTTTTCTTTATTGGCCACAATCAGCTTGATGTTCTTGAGCGATGCTAATCTTTGTAAAATGAAACGTTTTTTTGTCGAGCCAGTATTGATTAAAAGGATCGACTTTTGAGGTATTTTGTTTTCTGACATTGGTTAGCCGTAATGAAAATAATTAATATATCAATTTTCTGGCTGAATTCTTATTTTATGCTTATTTTGAGGAATGTAAAGAAAAACACGTACACAATGTGTATATAAAAAGAAGTATGGCATTGCTGCGCATACTTCTTTATTAATTCAATGTAAATTGACTGATTTTAACTATTAATTAGTCAATAAAAGTCAAAGCGACACCAGTTTTGTCAGCGCGACCAGTTCTACCAATACGGTGAATATAGTCTTCATAAGATTCTGGAAGATCGAAGTTAATGACGTGACTGACATTATCAATGTCTAAGCCGCGAGAAATAACGTCGGTTGCGACTAAAATTTGTAAGTAGTTTTCTTTGAAATCTCTAAGGGCTCGTTGTCTTTGACCTTGTGACTTGTTGCCATGAATGGCATCAGCTTTAAAACCTCTGTTTTTGAGCTCCATGGAAATTTTTTCTGTACCTCTTTTGGTACGACCAAAAACTAAAACTTTGTCAAAGCCGTCAGTTTTTAGAAGCTCATGAAGAACTTCAATCTTTTCACGACCTTTGATTTTGACAATTTCTTGAGTCACATTGGTAGATGTATCTCTACTTTTGATAGTGACGGAAACGGGATCGGTCAAGAAACCTTTCATGATTTCTTGGACACGTGGAGTCATAGTAGCTGAGAAGAACAGTGATTGTCTGTCTTGTGGCAAACACTTAATGATTTCTCTAATCTCATGAACAAAGCCCATGTCTAACATACGGTCAACTTCATCCAAAACGATATTGGTAAAGTCTTCAAAACGAATTTTTCTTCTTTGGTTGAGATCTTTAATTCTACCTGGAGTACCAATGACGAAGTGTTGACCTCTTTTGAGAGATTCAATCTGTCTGCCAATGGAAGCGCCACCAATAACGAGAGTTGAGAAAATTCTCATACCTCGAGAAAAAGCCATTAATTCATCACGAACCTGTAAGGCCAGCTCACGGGTTGGAGCAATGATCAAAACTTTTTCGTTGTTATTGTTCAAAACTTTGTTCAATAAAGGCAATAAGAAAGCGGCAGTTTTGCCGGTACCAGTGTTGGCGATGCCGACGACATCGCGACCTTCCAAAATATGAGGAATAATTTGATCCTGAATTGGAGTAGGAGAGGTATAACCTCTACTGGCAATATTCTTTTTTAATTGATCGCTTAAAGCAAAATCATTAAACTGGTTTGAAGGTTGATATTCTACTTTCTCGACTAACTCAGCCTGTTTATTGATCCCAGATTGAATAATCAAATGAGAGGGATCAAAAGTCGCTTGTCCGCGACCGCCACGTCCGCGTCGTCTAAAATTAGAGGAAAATCCACGGCGTTGATTGTTACCACGGCCACTAAAGCCGCGATTCCGATTATCAGAATTAGAATTAGAACTAGAGCGTCTAAAATTACGCATATAACTTCTTTCTTTAATAAATAAAGTCGGTTAAAGACAAGAAGCAAAAAAATTAAGGGAAATAAATATTCTTAAAAACAATTGCGTGCTTAAACCAGGTTGAATGATGAATAATCAAACAACAGTAAGGCAGTTTAACATGCTTGCCAAAAAATGTCAAACTTATAGGATATAGAGAAGGCTGGCAGTCAATTTTAAATAGCTTTAAACAACATACAGAAAGTCTTTAGCTAGTCAGCGTCATTAAACTTAGCAAGTATTTTTACTTTTTCATCCGGAGTTAGTTTAGAAATCATTACTCTAAGCTCCACAATCCACTCATCAGCAAGTGCCCGATGAATTTCCACCATCGGAATAAAAACAGAAGCAGAAAACTCAAACCCTAATTCAGAAGTAATATCTGCTATAGCAGTCTGTAAGCTCATTTTTCGTTACTCAAAATCCCAGCGTCTGATCCAGAATATCTTGCAACTGCATTTTCTATTGCCTTAGCAAAAACTTCATCTTTTCTAATTCTAAGGCTTTCTTCATACTGTTCTTTTACTGTTAGCATCTTGTTCTTTCAAATCAAAAAACCACTCTCCAATGGGCAAGTGGCTTATTGATATTTTATCTAATTTAATGAAAATTGGTAGGCCAATTCAAACCAAAACAGCTCTCCTTAAAATTTGTTGTTTATTTATGAGAGCGAGATAAGTGTTTGGTAAGAAAAAATGTGGCTAATGATTGACATTTCGCGCCCAAAATACCAAGATTAAAGTTAATATGAAAAAAAGTTCTTCCATTTTGCCAAAATTGGCACTCGTTGGGGTTATCGGTGTAATTGGTGGTGGGTACGCCATCATGAACAAAGACAATTTTTTATCACCAAACACTGAAACTAAAGTCACCCAACCACAAATTGTTCAGGAACAATGGAAAAAAGAAGGTAACGCTTATTCCATCACCTGGGAACATCCAACCTCTGGTGGTAGAAATGGTAAAGTTGGTTTTTCTTTAAAATTAAACAAGGATAAAATTACCGGAGTAGATGTAACGATTCTCACTACCAACGAAGAAAGCAAATCTTATCAAAGCAATTTTAAGAACGAAATTGGCAAGATCGTTATCGGTAAAAAGATCTCAGAACTTAATAACATCGACGTCGTTGGTGGAGCTTCTTCAACCACAAAGAGCTTCAAAGATGCTGTCGCAGCATTGAGTACACAATTCGACATCTAAACACCATTCATGGTAAAAATAAAGTTTTCTGGCCTAGGAACTCAATGGCAAATTATTATTGACGACGAAATTTTGCCAAATTTTCTGGAGAAGGAAATTTTAACTCAGGCAACTACTTTTGAAAAAAAGTATTCACGTTTTTTACCCGACAGTGAGGTTAGTCAAATCAATCTTCAAAGATCTGGAGAATATTCAGTTAGCGAAGAGCTGGCACAAATATTAAAATTTGGCATTGAACTATCTAAAAATAGCCAAGGATTTTTTAACCCTGCCATAGGCAAAATTCTGACCTCATATGGCTATGACAAAGATCTTAAATTTACAGATGAGGTAAATTTATCAACTACTCGTGGCTCAATTAAATTAAAAAATAATAAAATCAACATAATAGGTGATGCTCAACTTGATCTAGGTGGATGGGGGAAGGGCTACCTCATTGACTTAATATACGATCTTTTGATTAGCCATAACGTGAATTACTTTCTGATTGATGGTGGGGGAGATTTACGTGCCACAAGCAAAAAGAATGGACAAAGTTGGCTCGTTGCCTTGGAACATCCCTTAGACAGTGAGTTAGCGATTGGTGTCGTTGAGTTAAAAAACTCAGCACTGGCTAATTCTGGCAGTAACAAAAGAAAAGTAGGCAACTTTCATCATTTAATTGATTTTCACAGTGGCGCACCAGTCAATTCGTTTTTATCTAGCCACATCTTTGCTCCCACCGCCACAATTGCTGATGGACTTGCAACCACCCTCTTCATTACACCACAGGAGGTCAGAGAAAAATTGGTGCAAATTTACCCCATCGAATACTTATTGGTAACTGACAATTTAAATATGCTCAAGTCAGCGGGATTTGTCTTTAAAGACAGCTGAAAGTAAAAACATATGTCATTGGTAGACAAAAGCAGGCAATTTATTCCACTATCACAGCTAGAAGGACAAAGGGATAGGATAACTATTTTTGATGAGCACACTCACACAAATCGAAGTTCAGACGGAATAGACCATTGGAAGACAGACATTACGGCCGCAAAAAAGTCTGGCTTAGATGGAATAGCAAATACAGAACACGATACAGTAAGCAAGCAACAAAAAATGTCTGAGCTAGCCGAAGAACTAGGTCTTTTATTTATCCATGGCTTAGAACTGACTGCAAGATACAAAAACGTTTTCCCTCACATTATTATTTTAAACAAAGAACGACAAATACTAAAAGAGCTATTGAAAAATATTAAAGTCAATCCAAGTGAGCCGCTACTACCACTGGCATTGCGCGCTCCACTTTATGCCTTAATTGTTTTTGGTGGCAGCGATGCTCATCAAGCTGAAAAAGTTGGCGATGTAGTAACATGGGTTGAAGGAAAATATCAAACCAGCAGCGACCTAATAGACGCTCTAAAAACTCGACCTACCGGAACTGCTTATCGATATAACCTTCTTCCCTCTGACTAAAGAAAGCCGTAGGAGTCATATTTAGCAATAATTTATTGGCCGCGTTTTTCCAGCTATAGCGATTAACTACGCTTGATGAACAAACACCATGGTCAATTCTAAGAGCTTTGGCCACAGCCAAACCAATGTCTTCATTTGGCTTAATCAAATAGCCAGTCGTACCATTAATAATAATATCTTGAGGCCCTGGAACACCAGAAAAACCTACGGAAGGCACTCCAGATGCCCCTGCCTCCAATAAAGTGTTACCAAAGGTATCTGTTAAGCTAGAAAAAAAATGAACGTTGGCAAATCTAACAAAAGCACTTAATTTGTCGCCATGCATTTTGCCCAAAAAATGGGCCTCTGGATACTTTTGTACTAATTCTGCCAAATATGGACCATCGCCAATCACCACCAAATGAGCCGAACCCACTTTCGCACTTAAAAAAGCATCTATATTTTTTTCAACTGAAACCCTGCCATAGTAAAGAACAACAGGCCAATCTGGATTATTTGTGTACCAAGGATAAGATTGGTAAGGATTCTCTTCGCCAGCAGTGGGCAACCTCCACTGACTTTCATTGACACCTCTTGGCCAGACCACTCCCCTTTGGTCGAGATCAGGCATTCCCATCCTCTCTAACTCTTCGAGCATTGATTCAGTTGGCACTAAAACTCTATCGGCATCTTGATAAAGCAGGTTCAAAATTGACTCAAAACTAGTAGAACTCACAATGTCAGGAATAGCACCAGGAATTTTTGTAGCCAAGTGGACTTTTTTCCAAAAATGGTTAATGGCCTGAGCCACAAACATATCTATTCTGGTTGTAAATGAAGCCACATAGGGCAGATCCGACCTTCTACTCAAGCCAACCAGACTAGGAAAGTTATGAGCCATTGCAATAGACTGACCCAGCGGGCCTTCAATGGTCGAGACCATCACGCCATCAGGCTTGAATCTACTTATCAAGTCCCAAACCTTATACGGGTTAATGGCAACATCAAAACCATCATAACCAGCAAAATTTTTAAATAAGTTAAAGTAGCCTTGTTGTGGATCTTCGGTGCTCATTTTGGGATATATTACCATTACCCGATAACCCATTTTTCTTAACTGTGAAACTACTTCTAGTTGAGTTCGCTTCACACCATTAGTAATACCAGCTTGATCATCATTGTCAGTGCCATCGCAAACCCAAAAAATCAAAGATCCTGGAGCTAAAGTAGGCTCAAGAGAGCGCAAACGATCTGGTATATTTAATTGCAAAGACTCCTTGGAAGATTTCACCATAATAATATAGGGTCTTGCCCAGTTAACAACTAATTAAGTGTTAAATTAGTTTGATATACTGGGAAGAAATGAGAGTTCATAATCGTCGACGAATTTCTAGGCAAAAATATACCATACTTTTTAATAGCTTTGTTTCAGATATTAGTGCTCTTACCACCTCTGAAATTGCTGGTGTAAACCGAAAAACGGCAGACAGGTATTATCTTTTCTTTAGAGCAGCAATTTTTGAGCAAGCCCACAGAGAAAGACAAACTTGCAATCTCAAAAACGGCATTGAACTAGATGAGAGTTATTTTGGACCACGAAGGGTTCGTGGAAAACGTGGTCGGGGTGCTGGAAGAAAAATTATTGTATTTGGACTCCTCAAGAGGAACGGAGCCGTTTACACACAAATTATTCCCACTGCCCAGAGGAAAGAAGTAATGCCAATAATTCGAAAAGTAGTTGCCTCAGGTAGCGATATTTACTCTGATGGTTGGAGAAGTTACGACGCTTTGGCCGTATATGGTTACAACCACAAAAAAGTGAAACATGATGAAAATGAATTTGCTAGACCTGATGGAACACACATAAATGGAGTTGAATCCTATTTGTCTTGGATGAAACGGCGACTAAACAAGTTTAACGGCATTCCAAGACACCAATTTGCTGCACATATGCTAGAATCTGAATGGAGATTTAATCACCGAGCTACGCTCGCTGATGACTTAAAAAAGTTGCTCCGTTTGCAAAGTTAACTGGGCAAGACCCTAATATATTATAATTTCATGGCAAAAACCAAAATAAGACAACAAGCAGGGTTGGCATTTATAATTGGGCGGGACCAGGGACAATTAGAATGATTAATTTAAAATACCCAGGTTCTAAAATCGACCAGAGAAGTCTTTTAGAAGCATGCGATCTTAAGAATCTAAGAGCTGCTCAAGACAACTGCTTTACCACCGATGCTTGGGTCACTTACTCTTGGGGCTTTAGCCAAAAAACAGAATTAGAGGATTACAAGTTTCTTAGAAAAAAACTTCCCAACTTTCATAAACTTGGCATTCGCACCCATGCCTATATTCAGGGACCAAATCTAGTTTACTCAGAGCATAGTGATCAGGATTTTTTTGTTTAGACCATCATCAAAGACTCATACCATACCATCGAGGGAGAAAAATGACCTGCATCAACAACCCAAGATTCATTGAGTATTTAGAAAAAAAAGTCTCCCTTGCTTTAAAGGAAGGGGTTGATGGAATATTTCTTGATAATCTTTTTTTTGGAATTTTCCCAATCACAATGGGCAATAAAGTGTCTTTTTTTGGTTGTAACTGCCGACACTGCCAAACAAAATTTAAAACTGAGTATGGAATGAATATCCCCAAATTATTTGACACCAATAGCGAGCTTTTTTCTTGTTACCAAGATTTTAGAACAAGAAGCATGAGCAATTTTATTTCACACTTTAGCGAAATAGTAACCAAAAATAATAAAAAATTTGGCTTCAACAATCTTGATCCAAAACTAAACTCAAAACTAGCTTATGGTCTAGACTTTGAATCATATGCCAATAAAGTGGATTACTTTCTATTTGAAAAGTATTATGAAAACAAAATAATCAGAAAAATTGGTGATTGGGCATATTACAAAGCTATTAAATAACTAATGGTTTGATGAAAATAATATGAAATTAGAATCAATGAGTGGAAAATCGAGAAAATTAACCTCAATTATTGAGCCCTATCAAAAAAGATTTGTTGAATGGATGGTACCAAAAATACCAAAACAAATTGAAACATATCATCTAACCTTACTCACCATACCACTTAGTTTATTGGTAATAATAATTGCAAAAACAATACCCAACAGCAGTTTTTTTCTTTTATTACATGCCTTAATTATCCTAATCCAGTATTTGTCAGATATTCTTGATGGAGCACTGGGCAGATATAGAAATACTGGCCTTATAAGATGGGGCTTTTACATGGATCACTTGTTAGATTATGTGTTTGCCATCTCAGTTATTCTAAGTTACTCATTTTTTTTCGATATCAATATTGAATTAACAGCATTAATTATTGGATTAGTTGGTGCTTTTTTCACCCACGAATTTGTGATCGGAAACATAAAGGGAATGGTTAATACCTCCGGTTACTATGGAATTGGTCCAAGTGAAGTTCGTTTTGGTGGAATAATAATTAATATTTTCTTATTTATTACAGGATATAAACCAAATGAATTTGTTATTTTGTCAATTGTTGTAATTTTTATACTAGCATTCATCTCTGCCAGCTGGAGCGCGCAGAAATCTTTTAGGGAACAAGACCTAAAAGCCAAAAATTGATAAGTCTTACGCCATCAACTTTCAATTAGACAAGCTCATCAATTTTTGCAGCCAAAATAAAGTCATTAACACTTAGACCAGCAATCGCATGAGTATACAAATCTATTTTTAAATACTTATAGTCATGAATATAAAGATTAGGATGATGCCCCTCAGACTCGGATAATTGGGCGATTTTATTAACCAAATCAATCACTGAAACAAAATTTGAAAGTTTCAACTCCCGCACCAAAGTCGAAACACCTTTAACCCCAACTAATTGCCATTCTTTTACAGACTGCAAATAAGGTTCCATTTCTTGACGAGTCATAGGCTCAACGCCACCTTCACAGGGGACACAGCTGCCTTTGGTTAGATGATTGGGAGAAGTATTTTGATGAAGCATAATTTAATGATACCTTTTATATATGCCAAATTACACTAAAGCAAGCTTTTTAGTAAAAAAGCATGTGCTTTAACTATTCTGCTAGAATCTATGCTAATGAGATCAAAAACAGAATACAATCAAGATTAATTTGTAAATGAGGGTAAAAAAGACTGGGAAGCGGAAGCTCGATTTTGTGTTGAAGAATCACTCAAATCAAACGACCACGTTGAACGCGCACTTGCAGAAGAATTATTAAAAATGGATAGACTAAATGAATTTTGTTTTATCATCTCTCCTAAAATTGTTAAGCATCTACTTAGAAGTGAACATCCAAACCTGCAAGGAATTTCATACAGACTTTGGTCATCATTTGGAGTAATTTACTGTCATAATTCAAAAAATAAGTTTGAAATACTACTACAGTAGTGAAAATTCACTTGACGGGAAATAAATGATGCCCGACTAGGGTTCACGACTCGCTGTTCCAGCTCGCTTGTATTAGGCAGGCACTTCGCTTTGCTTGTGCTTGCCGGCACGAACAGAGCTTCTTACTCACCAACCAGACACAAATAAAAAAGAAGGCAAGATTTGCCTTCTTTTTTATTGATGCCCGACTAGGGTTCGAACCTAGATTAAGGGCTTCAAAGGCCCCTGTCCTGCCATTAGACGATCGAGCAATGGCCAAAAAACACAAAGTGCGGTTTTGAGAGATCTATTTTACCAGATTTGCCGGTTTTGAAAAAGATTGGGTTTGGGCGCCAATAAAAGAGTGGTAAAATTGCATTTACTTCAAGTATGCCGAAGTGGCGAAATGGTAGACGCGCACGTTTCAGGTACGTGTTCCCTCGGGAATGGAGGTTCAAGTCCTCTCTTCGGCACCGCTTAATTTGGCTAAAAATTTGTTTTTTCCCATTAGCCAAACGATCAACCAACTTCCCCCAAAAATTAAAATTGTATAAACAGGAACAAAAAATAAACTAGGTAGAGTAGTGAACGAAAATGGTAAACGAAAGAATAATAAATGAACAAAATAAAGTTGAAAACTAATGGCACTTAAATTGGCTAACAAATTTTTAAACGCAGTAGATAGTTTGTTTTCAAACAATTTATCTGATTGTGACAAAAATAAAAAACATCCCAAAGCCATTAAGAAAACTGTCCAAGCATTAAAATCATAATAAGTCGAAACAAAGCCACGATTAGCTAGCGATAAATTAAAGGTCAAATATATGGTAAAAAATAATCCAATCGTCCACGCACCAAAACTCATCCACTTCGCCAATGAAGAAATTTTAAATTCAGCCAAAACTTTTCCTCCCACAAAATAAACAAAATATTCAAAGTACAAAGGTAAGTGTATTCCAGAAATTAAAATCGCAGTTCCTACTACTAAATAAATCCAAATAAAAACTTTGCCCAAATATTTTTCCATCCGAGCAAAAAATGGCGTAACCAAATACATTCCCACCAAAACAGGCAAAAGCCAAAAGCCGGTCCAAATCGTTCCCACCACCAATCGTTTAATTGAGTCAACTTCGTTTCCTGTCAACAAATTAATCGCCCCAAAAACAACACTCCAAAATAACCAAGGCTTAAATAAACGAAAAAGTCTTTTTTGATAAAACTGCCAAGAACTGGTTTGTTCAACTTTTGGCAAAAGAAGAGCTCCACTCACCATGATTAAAAGTGGCACACAAATCCTACTTAAACTGCCAAACACATTGTTAATCATCCACCCAAAAGCCGACTGTTCAAACCATAATGGCACATATCCAGCACTAACATGAAGCAAAAACATCAAAAAAATCGCTAAGATTCTAGCGATATCTAGCCAAGTTTGGCGACTATTTGCTCCAAGTTTTTCTTCGTGCACCCACTCATTATACAAATTCATCTGGTAAAATGTAGTCATGGTCAGTCCTTTTGCCCAACAAGTCTACAATCTCCTAAAAACCGTCCCTAAGGATCGGGTCACTACTTATAAGGAATTAGCCAAAGCCATGAATACCAAGGCTTTTCAGGCCATTGGGCAAGTCATGCGCACCAATCCTTATGCTCCGGCAGTTCCGTGTCACCGCGTGGTGGCGACCAACGGTATGTTGGGTGGATTTATGGGCGAGAGAAGTGGACCAACCGTCCTCAAAAAAATTCACCTACTGAAAAAAGAAGGCGTGATCGTTCATGGCAACAAAATTGTTGATTTTGAAAGAAAATTGTGGCGATTCAAAACTCCACAAACAATCGCAAGACCTCAAGTAAAGGGAAGAATTTTGCAGCCAACCATCCGCAAAAAATAGTCAACGTTTGACAAACGTGATAATATTTCACCAATGCAAAATATAAACATGCACCACAATGTTTGGTATTACACCCCCACTGGGAGGTGCGTGTTTTTGATGCGTTAAACTAATAATTATCGTAACAACACAACCCTCCCAATTCGGGAGGTTTTTTGTTGCGCAAAAAAGAAAGGGCACAAAAAATGCCAGAACAATTACAAAATATTTTTTGGATGGCCGAAGAGCTAGATTTTGATATTGAATCTAAAAACCGCGAAAGAGCAAACTCAGACATTGTTAAATTCTTGGAGTTAACCGCTAACCCCATGTTCTTCCATTGGCTTTATCAGGCCTAACAAAAACCTTCCCCAGTTAGAAAAACAAATTAAAGAACTAGACCGACAAAGACCTTTTACTTAAGTCCGATCTAGTGAAATAACCGGCAACTCTGATTCAGCTACCAAGTCATTAAGACCATCTTTCAACTCACTTTCCGAAATAATTTCGACACTATCAAAACTGTTGCCTAGTGCCAATTTCAGCTCTTCAAGAAGATCCTTAAAATATTGACTCGAAGGAATTGTTAAGCCATTTTCGACTGACCAATTTCTTAATAATAAATTAGTGTCAGCAGACACCAAGTAAGGTTTTATAAATTGTTCTTTCATTTTTATTTTTTAGGTCGCGAACCCAGCCATTTTTGTTACAGGTACAAAAAACCCGCTTCTTCAGCGGGGCGTGACTGTTTTCGCTATAAAAAATAAAGTTAAATCACCCCGCTGTCTGCGTGGGTGTGATGAACAAAAGATAGTGATTTTGTTATTAAGTTAACTAACATAAATTGGGGTGGGCAATACAGGGCTCGAACCTGTGACCTCTTCGATGTAAACGAAGCGCTCTAACCAACTGAGCTAATTGCCCATGTTTTGCCACCGTTCTCGACAAAGAATTCTGGTGCGGAGGACGAATCTTATTTTGAACCGCTCTCCGACAATTACCTAGTGCATTTTACCAGACTGATGGAAGTGTATCAATCGAAGTCCGAGGAGGATTTACATGATTAAAACCTCTCTGCACGA
>Ga0172372_10002119_pt1 | contig 30438 bp, 29 predicted proteins | sample LakKiv5m_2_FD_114544 | JGI IMG/M metagenome (GOLD analysis project Ga0172372, IMG submission 114544) | Freshwater microbial communities from Kabuno Bay, South-Kivu, Congo - kab_092012_9.5m | ecosystem: Environmental > Aquatic > Freshwater > Lake | place: Democratic Republic of the Congo...
ACGCTCTGGTTCGACCTGCCCGCAGCCACGGCGGCAGCCCGCCTGGCCGGCGCTCGCGCCCCTGACCGTTTCGAATCGCAGCCACAAGCCTTCTTCGAGCGCGTGAGCGCCGGCTACGCGGCCCGCGCCGCGGCCCAGCCGGAGCGCTTTGCCCGTATCTGCGCCGATCAGCCGCGTGAGCAGGTCTGGGCGGATCTGGTGGCCGCGCTGCGCGAGCGGGGTTGGCTTGCGGCACCGTCCAGCAACCCGGGCCCGGCCGCATGAGCAATCTTGCCGCACCCCTGGCGCCCTGGATCACCGACCAACTGCGCCAGCTGCTGGCCCAGCGCGGCCACGCCTGGTTGCTGCAGGGGCCGTCCGGCCTGGGGCAGTACGACCTGGCGCTGGCCATGGCGCAGGCCTGGCTGTGCGAACAGCCCACGGCCGACGGCCCCTGCGGCCAGTGCGGCAGCTGCCATCTGGTGCACAGCCATGCGCATCCCGACTTTGTGGTCCTGATGCCCGAAACGGTGATGCTGGCGCTGGGCTGGCCGCTGCCCGAGGCCGCCCAAAAAGAGATCGACGACAAGAAACGCAAGCCGAGCAAGGACATCCGCGTGGAAGCCATGCGCGATACCGTCGCATTTGCCCAGCGCACCAGCGCACGCGGCCGGGGACTGGCCGTGCTCGTCTACCCGGCCGAGCGCATGAACGCGGTCACCGCCAACGCCCTGCTCAAGACGCTGGAAGAACCCCCCGGCGACACCCGCTTCGTGCTGGCCTGCGAATCCACGCACCAGCTGCTGCCCACGATTCGCAGCCGGTGCCAGGGGCACGCCATGGTGTGGCCCCACCCGGCGCAGGCGCTGGACTGGCTGGTGCAACAGGCCAGCACGCAGGGGGCCGGCACGGCCAGCCGCGAACAGGCCGCGGTATGGCTGCAGGCCGCGGGCGGCCGACCGCAGGATGCGCTGGCCTGGGGCGCAGCTGGGCTCACGGCCAAAGCCTGGACCGAGCTGCCCGCCGCCCTGGCGCGGGGCGACTGGCAACTGCTGACCGACTGGCCTGCGGCACAGCAGCTGGACGTGCTGCAGAAGCTCTGTCACGACCTGATGGCCTGTGCCGCCGGCGCGGCGCCGCGCTATTTCGCCCCGGCGCATCTGCCGGCCCCGCCGCCCCTGAGCGTGCTGGGCGTCTGGGCCAAAGAACTCATGGCCGCGGCCCGTACCGTCGAACACCCGTTCAACGCGGGCCTGCTGCAAGAAGCCTGGGCGGCACGCACACGCCAGGTGCTGCGGCCGCGCGTCGCCCGCGGTTGAGCGCGCAGGGCAGGGCGAACGCACCAACTGGCCCGCATCCACAGCCCACATGGGCGGCTTGCGGGCCGGCATTGACGCTAAACTCCCACGCCATGAGCACCTCTCCCTCCGCTGCATCGGCACGTCCGAGCGTGATCCAGCTCTCCATCAAGGAGAAGGCGGCGCTCTACGCCGCCTACATTCCGCTGTTCACCGACGGGGGCATCTTCATCCCGTCCTCACGCGATTACCGGCTGGGTGACGATGTGTACGTGCTGCTGAGCCTGCCCGATGACCCGCAGCGCTACCCGGTGGCAGGCAAGGTGGCCTGGATCACCCCGGCCAAGGCACAAGGCAGCCGCACCCAGGGTGTGGGCATCCGTTTCCCGGCCGACGAAAAATCACGCCAGCTCAAGATCAAGATCGAGGAGATTCTCGGTTCGGCACTGGCCTCGGAACGGGCCACGCAGACCATTTGACCCGTCGGGGTGTGCCCAAAGGCGGCGCAGGGCAGGGCGCCGCAGCCCTTATGCTCGGCGCATGTTCACCGATTCCCACTGCCACCTGAGTTTTCCCGAGCTGCGCGAACAGCTCCCGGCCGTGCTCGCCGCCATGCAGGCCGCACAGGTCGACCGCGCCATATGCATCTGCACCACGCTCGAAGAGTTTGAGGACGTACACGCGCTGGCCATGGCGCACGCGCCGCTGTGGTCCACGGTTGGCGTTCATCCCGACAACGAAGGCATTCAGGAGCCCACGCTGGATGATTTGCTGACACGGGCGGCCCGGCCGCGTGTGGTCGGCATCGGCGAGACCGGGCTCGACTACTACCGCCTCAATGGCCGCAGCGTGGCCGACATGGAATGGCAGCGCCAGCGCTACCGCACCCACATCGACGCCGGGCGCCAGACCGATCTGCCACTGGTCATCCACACCCGCAGCGCATCCGACGACACGTTGGCCATCCTGCGCGAATCGGGTGGGTTCGGGAGCGCCTCGGCCGGCGACCAGCCGCGCGCCAGGGGCGTGTTCCACTGCTTCACCGAAACGCAAGCCGTAGCCCGCGCCGCACTGGACCTGGACTTCTACATCTCGTTTTCGGGCATCCTGACCTTCCGCAACGCGGCCGATCTGCGCGAGGTGGCCCGGTTCGTGCCCATTGAGCGCATGCTGATCGAGACCGACAGCCCCTACCTGGCGCCCGTGCCCCACCGCGGCAAGACCAACAACCCCTCGTTCGTGCCACACGTCGCACAACAGATCGCCGAGATCAAAGGCCTGCCGGTGGAGGCCGTGGCCCTGGCCACCAGCCGCAACGCCGACCAGCTGTTCCAGCGCATGGGAGCCTGACAGATGCTGACAAGATACTTCACGAAAACGCTGAAGTTGATTGTTTTTGCTTTGTTTATCAACTTGCACGCCAGCGCTTGGTCGCAGCCGGCCGACGAGTTTTTTTCGGCTGTGCGACGCGATGACGAAAGCACGGTGGTCCGCCTGCTGTTGCGCGGCTTCGACCTCAACACCGTTGACGAGCAGGGCAACCACGGTCTCTTGCTGGCCATACGCGATGGTTCCGTGCGGGTGAGCCAGTTTCTGCTGGCGCAACCCCTGGTGCGGGTGGAAACGCGCAACCTGCGCGGTGAGAGCCCGCTGATGATCGCGGCACTCAAGGGCCAGTTGCCGCTCGTGCGGCAACTGATCGAGCGCAAGGCCGAGGTCAACAAGCCGGGCTGGACCCCGCTGCATTACGCTGCGGCCCATGCCGATGCGGCCAGTCAGGCCGTCGTGCGACTGCTGCTGGAGCACCATGCGTACATCGACGCAGCCTCGCCCAATGGCACTACCCCCCTGATGATGGCGGCGCAGTACGGTCACCCCGGTGTCGTGCGCCTGCTGCTGGAAGAGGGCGCTGACGCCAGCCTGCGCAACGAACAGGGCCTGAGCGCGCTCGACTTCGCCCAACGCGCGCAGCGCAAAGATGCCGAGCACATGCTGTTGCAGCAGTTGCGTGCGCGACAACCGAGCGGCACCTGGTGAGCACCCTACGTGCAACTACTTAAAGACGGTGCCGGGGATTGCGCTTCCAATTCCCTTGGCTCCCGCGGGGCGATGCATGCACTGCCGCGCGGGTCACAAACCCTGGAGACGACATGAAACACAAGGACTATCACGACATCGCGGGCGGGCTCATCATGAGCGGGCTCGGCGTGTTCGCCGCTGTCTATGCCCAACAGTACGAATTCGGCGAACTCAACCGCATGGGGCCGGGCTATTTCCCCGTGGCGCTGGGCATCGCCCTGGCGCTGTTCGGTTTGATGATCGCCATCCCAGCGTTCTTCCGGCAAGGGCATGCCATTCACGTGGAATGGAAGACCTTTGCACTGGTGATCGGCAGCCTGCTGGTATTTGCCCTCACACTCAAGGTGCTCGGCCTGATCGTGGCCACCGTTGCCTGCTGCATTGTCTCGACGCTGGCCGACCGCGAAACCCGCTGGAAAGGCCGACTGATGATCGCCGGCGGCGTGGCGCTGATCACCTATATCGTCTTCGGCCTGGGCTTGCGCATGGTGCTGCCCATCTGGCCCTGGAGCAACTGATCCGTCCCTGAGAACCCCCACACAAAGAGAGACCTGACATGGACATTCTCAACGGACTGATGCTCGGCCTGGATGCGGCCCTGCAACCTGTGACGCTGCTGTACTGCTTCATCGGCGTGTTCCTGGGCACACTGATCGGTGTGCTGCCCGGCATTGGTGCACTGGCGGCCATCTCGCTGCTGCTGCCCATCACCTACCACATCCCCCCCACAGCAGCCATCGTGATGCTGGCGGGTGTGTACTACGGCGCGCAGTACGGCGGCTCCACGGCATCCATCCTGCTCAACCTGCCGGGTACGCCATCGTCCGCGGTGGCCTGCCTGGACGGCTACCCCATGGCCAAACAGGGCAGGGCCGGTGTGGCGCTGTTCATGACGACCATCGCATCCTTCGTGGGGTCCATGCTCGGCATCCTGATCCTGGTGCTGTTCTCGCCCAGCATCGCGGAACTGGGGCTCAAGTTCGGCCCGGCCGAATACTTCTCCATGATGCTCGTGGGCCTGATCGCGGCGTCCACGCTCGCTTCGGGCTCGCCGGCCAAAGGCCTGGCCATGGTGGCACTGGGCCTGCTGCTGGGCACAGTGGGTACCGACGTGAACTCTGGCGTTGCCCGGTTCGACTTCGACATCCCTGAACTGATGGACGGCATCAACCTGGTGGCGCTGGCCATGGGCATGTTCGGCATCGCCGAAGTGGTCTCCGGCATCAACCAGCCCCGCGAGTCCGACGTGAAGGAAAAGATCACGCTGCGCACGATGACGCCCACCCGCCAGGACATGCGCGAATCCATCATGCCCATGTTGCGTGGCACCGGCATTGGCAGCTTCTTCGGCGCACTGCCGGGCACCGGCGCGTCGATCGCTTCGTTCATGTCGTATGCGGTGGAAAAGAAGGTCTCCAAGACGCCCGAGAAATTCGGCAACGGCGCCATCGAAGGCATCACCGCACCCGAGTCGGCCAACAACGCCGCGGCGCAGACCGCCTTCGTGCCCACACTCTCGCTGGGCATTCCGGGCGATGCCGTCATGGCACTGATGCTGGGCGCCTTGATCATCCACGGCATCCAGCCCGGGCCCTTGCTGATGACCCAGCAACCCGAACTGTTCTGGGGCCTGATCGTCAGTTTCGGCATCGGCAACATCATGCTGATGGTGCTGAACCTGCCCATGATCGGTCTGTGGGTGGCCATTCTGCGCATTCCGTACCGCGTGCTGTTCCCGGCCATTCTGGTGTTCATCAGCCTGGGTGTGTACAGCGTCAACAACAACACCTTCGACGTCATCGTCGTGGCGATCATCGGCGCCCTCGGTTATCTGCTGGCCGTGCTGCGTTTCGAAGCCGCTCCGCTGTTGCTGGGCTTCGTCCTGGGCCCACTGATGGAAGAGAACATGCGCCGCGCCTTGCTGCTGTCGCGCGGTGAAATGTCCACCTTCATTGACCGTCCGATCAGCGCCGGCTTCCTGGTATTTGGTCTGGCCATCGTGCTCTGGAGCGCTTGGGGTGCCCTGAAGGCCATGGTTCGCGAACGCGAACAGGCCGCCGACCGCGCCGAGGCCGTTTGACGACACGCATCGAGTACACGGCAAACGGGGCGAAAGCCCCGTTTTTTGTTGATGCGCCCACAGAAGGTCGTTGGGTCGAGCCCGCCATGCTTATTGGCGCCGACCGCGCCAACACATTCCACGATGTATATTATGTTAACCAAAGAAGGTATGTGGTCAAGGCCCGATTCCTGCTAATGCAAGAACGCAGCGTGGCCCGCTAGGGACAAACACCAGCGCCCTGCCACCTGTCAGTGGATGCGTCAGACCTACAATCCACAGGCCTGACAGGAGCCAATTCTGTCTACCCCTTCATTTCCCAACCCGAGGAATTCCATGAAATCAACTGTCCTGACCTTGAGCGTGCTGGCCACCGCCGCGGCCCTGGTGGCCTGCGGCAAATCCGAACCGCCTGCCGCCGCCCCCGCGGCCACCGAAGCGGCTGCTCCGGCCGCCGCGCCGAGCCAGTGGCCAGAGCTGCGCGTGGCGATCGACCCGACCTACAAGCCCTTCACCTACAAGACCGAATCGGGTGAGCCTGCCGGTTTTGACGTCGACGTGGCCAAGGCCCTGTGCGACGAACTCAAGAGCAAGTGCGTGTTTGTTGAGCAGGCCTGGGACGGCATGATTCCTGGTTTGCTGGCCAAGAAGTACGACGCCATCATCTCCTCGATGTCGATCACCGAAGAGCGCAAGCAGTCGGTTGACTTCACCGGCAAGTACTACAACACGCCCTCCTGCGTGGTGGTCAAGACCGAACTGAACCTGGGCGCGGAAGCCAGCGCATTCAAGGGCAAGAAGCTGGGCGTGCTCAAGGCATCCACCCAGGAGAAGTACGCCATGGGCGAACTCAAGCCGGCAGGTGCCACGATCGTGCCCTATGACGCCCAGGACCAGGTGTACCTGGACATCAAGTCCGGCCGTCTGGACGGCACCGTGGCCGACGTGGTCGAGGTCGACGGCGGTTTCCTGTCCACACCGGACGGCGCGGCCTACAGCTGTGCCGGTGGCCGTATCCCAGTTGAATTCGATGCGAAGTACTTCGGCGCCGGCGCTGGTGTGGCCATCCGCAAGGAAGACACCGCCCTGCGCGATGCACTCGATGCCGGGATCAAGGCCATCCGCGACAGCGGCAAGTGGAAGGAAATCTCCGAGAAGCACGTGCCTGGCGTGGATCTCTGGGGCTCCTGAGCCCGAGGCACCCGGGGCCCCGTTTTGATGACTCCCTACATTCTCAGCATTCTTCAGGGGTTGCTCGTCACCCTGGGCGTTGCCCTGGGGGCCCTGGTGGTCGCGGTGGTACTCGGCTTGGCCGGGGCCGCCGCCAAACTCTCGCCATACCGGTTGCTCAACTGGGTCGGCGACATCTACTCCACCGTGATCCGGGGTGTCCCGGATCTGGTGTGGATGCTGCTGCTGTACTTCGGCGGGCAGATCCTGATCAACGACATCGCCGAAGCCATGGGCTTTCGGCGCGGACCGCAAATCAATCCGTTTGCGGCCGGCGTCCTCACCATCGGCTTCGTGTACGGCGCGTACATGACCGAGACTTTCCGCGGCGCCATCATGAGCGTGCCCAAGGGACAGTCCGAAGCCGGCTGGGCCTACGGCATGAGCCGCTTCTACACCTTCCGGCGCATGGTGCTCCCCCAGATGGTGCGCTTTGCCCTGCCCGGCTTCACGAACAACTGGCTTGTGCTGCTCAAGGCCACGGCGCTGGTCTCGGTGATCGGCTTGGCCGACATCACCAACCTCGCCAAGCAGGCCGGCGCTGCGGCGCGCGGCCAGATACCGGGCGCCGCCATCATCTTCATGGCCTTCGCCGGGCTGTTGTACCTGTTGATCTCCAGCATCAGCCTGTACCTGCTGCGCAAGGCTGAGCAACGCTACTCCGTGGGCGTGAAGCGGGGGACGTTCTGATGGACAAGTTCGCCATCATCCTGGAACCGCAAAACCTGCAGCTGTACTGGACAGGGTTGGTCGCCACCCTGGAGCTGCTGGCCATCAGCCTGGTCGCGGGCGGGCTGCTCACACTGCCGCTGACCCTGATGCGGGTTTCGGGCAACCGCTGGCTGTCAGGCCCTGTCTGGCTGTTCACCTACGTGGTGCGTGGTACGCCATTGCTGATTCAGGTGTATTTCATCTACTACGGCATTGCACAACTTGAATGGGTGCAGGCGCTCTGGGACACCCACTGGCCACTGACCTGGTTCAAGGAGCCGTTCTTCTGCGCGGTGCTGGCCTTCACGCTCAACACCTGTGCCTACACCGTGGAAATGCTTGCCGGCGCCATCCGCGAGACGCCCGCCGGCGAAATCGAGGCGGCGCAGGCCGCCGGCTATAGCCACTGGAACATGATGTTCCGCCTGGTGCTGCCCAGTGCCCTGCGCCGCACCCTGCCCGGCTATTCGAACGAAGTGGTGATGATGCTGCACGCCACCTCGCTGGCCAGCGTGGTGCCCGCGCTCTACGACCTGACCAACGCAGCCTACGCCATCTACAAGACGTATTACCTGGCCTTCCAGCCGTTCATCGTCGTCGCGGTGCTGTATTTCGTGCTGACCTTTTTGCTCGTGTACGTTTTCCGGCTGCTTGAACGCCGGTTCCTCGCGTATCTGCGGCCACAGGCCCATTGAACAGACGCCGGCGCGCGCTTGCGCGCGCCGGCACGGCCGACCTTGTTTCCATGCAACAACAACTGCACCCGCTCCTCTCGCCATCACTGGGCACACAGCGCCAGCTGTTGAGCTGGCACTTCGGCATGCCGGGCCGGGGTCCGAAGGCCTACATTCAGGCCAGCCTGCACGCCGACGAACTGCCGGGCATGCTGGTGGCCGACCACCTGCATGGCCTGCTGAGCGCCGCTGAAGCCAACGGCGAGCTGCTCGGCGAGGTGGTGCTGGTGCCCATGGCCAACCCGATCGGTCTGGACCAGTCGCTGATGCACCACCAGGTGGGCCGCTTCGAGCTGGCCAGCATGGAGAACTTCAACCGCAACTACCCGGACTTCTTTGACCTGATCAAGGCGCCCCTCGCCTCCCAACTGGGTCCGGACGAGCAGACCAACAAGCTGCTCATCCGCGCGGCGATGCGCCAGACCCTGGACGCGCAGACGGTGAGCACCGAACTGCAGAGCCAGCGACAGACCTTGATGCGGCTGTCCCATGATGCAGATCTGGTACTCGATCTGCACTGCGACTTTGAAGCGGTGCTGCATCTCTACGTCGAGCAGCCGATGATCGAGATCATCGAGCCCCTGGCGCGCTACATGGGCGCGCGAGCGGTGCTGTGGGCACGCGGTTCGGGCCCCTCGATTTCGTTTGACGAAGCGCTGTCAGGCCCCTGGTGGCGTCTGCGCGAGCACTTCGACGGCCGCTTCCCGGTGCCTTTGGGTTGCACGAGCACGACGGTAGAGCTGCGTGGACAGACCGATGTGACCGACGAACAGGCCGAACGCGATGCGCAGGCCATCGTGCACTACCTGCGCTCGCGCGGCGTGCTCGCCGGCCCGGCCCCTGCCCTGCCCCCAGCCCTGTGCACGCCCACCCCTTTGGCCGGCACCGAAGACCTGCACGCGCCCCACCCCGGGGTGGTCGCATTCTGCGTACAGCCGGGCGATGTGGTGCAACCGGGCCAGGTGCTGGCGCACGTGGTCGATCCGCTCAACCGCCGGCGCACGGCCATTACCCCACGTATCGGGGGGGTGGTCTATGCCCGCCACAACCTGCGCTGGGCCACCACCGGCATGGAAATCTGCCGCGTGGCTGGCAACACCCCGATCCGCTCCGGCAATCTGCTCAGCCCCTGACCACTGCTTTCCATGACCACGAAACTCGAAGCGCTCGACATCCGCAAAAGCTACGGCTCGCACGAAGTGCTCAAGGGCATTTCGCTCACCGCCAAGGCTGGCGATGTGATCAGCATCATTGGTTCTTCCGGCTCGGGCAAATCCACTTTTCTACGCTGCATGAACCTGCTGGAACGTCCTCAGCAGGGTCGCATCATCGTCGCCGGTGAAGAGCTCAAGCTGGTCACAGCCAAGGACGGCATGCTCAAGGCCGCTGACGACAAGCAGCTGCAACGCGCCCGGGCGCGTCTGGCCATGGTGTTCCAGCATTTCAACCTGTGGTCGCACCTGACCGTGCTGGAAAACATCATCGAGGCACCGATGCATGTGCTGGGCAAGGGCAAGGACGAAGCCATCGAAACCGCGCGCAAATACCTGGAAAAGGTTGGCTTGCGCAACGTTGAAGGCAAGTATCCGGCCCACATGTCGGGCGGCCAGCAGCAGCGCGTGGCCATCGCCCGAGCCCTGGCCATGGAGCCGGAGGTGATGCTGTTTGACGAGCCAACCAGCGCACTGGACCCCGAACTCGTGACCGAGGTGCTGCGCGTGATGCGCACCCTGGCCGAAGAAGGCCGGACCATGGTGGTGGTGACACACGAGATGGGCTTCGCACGCGAGGTGTCCAACCACCTGCTGTTTCTGCACCATGGCTGCATCGAGGAACAGGGCGTACCACGCGAAGTGCTGAGCAACCCCAGGAGCGAGCGGCTGGCCCAGTTTCTCTCGGGCAACCTCAAGTGACGTGGCACTGGCGGACTGCCGCGGCACGCCGCTGACACCCCCTCCTCCTCAGGCCGGCTGCTTGATGCAGCGCCCGCGGAGCCTCAGGGCGTCAAGCTGAGGCTGCTGGCCCAGGCCTTGGGGGCGAGCTTCAGCGGCCGGTATTGCACGGCCACCCACTCATCGGCCATGTCGCGGTAGCGGCTGGACAAGACGTTGCCGCTCTGCCCTGTCTGGTAGATGAAACGAGAGTTCTCTGGATCGGCGAGGTCGTAGATGGCGCGCAGGCTGGCCGCGTGGCGGTTGGCATAGGGCGCGTCGGCCTTGTCCAGGTGGTACTGCCCCACGTTGACGGTGAACGGATCGCCGCCGCTGGGGCGCCGCACATCAAAAAACCGGGCCAAGGCCGCCACATTGCCAAACGGCTTGTGCACCGAATACGCCTGGTGGGCCATCCCCCAGCGCCAGGCCGCCACGTCGTCGCCCTGGCTTGCGCGCAACTGGTCCAGTGCACGGTTGAAGGCAGCGGTGCTGGCCGGGCCACAACCGCCCGCGCCGCACCAGTCGGCGTCATCGCGCGCCAGAATGCCTTCCACCGCATTGCGGAACAGGCGCTTGCCGTACAGGCCTTTGAAGCGGTCCTGACCGAGTTTTTCCCCGATCACGCCGCGGGTGAATTCATCAACCCAGGCGGTGTAGATGAGTGCGGCCGCACTGTCGGCCCGCATCTGCCCGTCGAAACTGGCCAGCAGGGACTGGGCCTTCGCGGCCAGCGGATGGTCCGACCGCGTGCGCTGCAGATGCGGCAGCAAAACCAGTGTGGCCGCTGAATAGAGGTCGCCGTGCATGGCCTGAAAGCTGGCCACGTCATGTTTCGGGGTCTGTTCCAGCAAGGCCTCGATACGGGTCTGCCGGTACGGTGGTGCCCAGTCCTGGGTGAGGAAATGCGGGTAATCGGCGGCGTGAACGCGCTGGTTGGCGGTGGCAATCCAGCCGCGCTCGCCGGCGTCCTGTGGCGTGTCCTCAAAAGGCAGCCAGCCCACCCAGTCGTAACGCGCATCCCAGCCTGGCGCGGGGGCAATGCCCCTGATGTCGTGGGCCGGGCCGCGCACCGGCACCCGGCCGATGGCCTTGTAGGCGATGCGCCCCTCACGGTCGGCCATCAGCGCGTTCTGCATTGGCGCATGGAAACCGCGGAAGGCATTGAGCAACTCGTCGACCGACTGCGCGCGGTTGGCGGCCAGGGTGGCCTGCACGTTGCTGTCGGTCTCCTCAAGCGCCGTCCAGCGCAAGGCCAGGGCAAAACGGTCGGTGTCGATCAGATCGCGGGTGCGGCCCGGCACATCGCTGATCACAGGGCCATGGCGGGTTCTGCGCACCGTGTGAAGCACATCGGGCTGCCCCTTGACGCGGATGGTCTCCACCCGCGTGTCGAACGTCGCCCAGGCCTCCTGTCCGTCAGGTGCGGGCACGCGGTACTGGTCGGCCTGCCCCGGCCGCAGCTGTTCCAGGTAGAGGTCCTGCACGTCAGGCCCGGTGTTGGTGAAGGCCCAGGCGGCACCGGCTGTGCGGCCCAGCACCACGAAGGGCGTGCCGGGCAAGGTGGCGCCGATCACATCCATGCCGCGCATGCCGTCGGCATCGGGCGCCTGCAGTCGCGCGAAATACCAGATCGCAGGCGCACTCAGACCCAGGTGCGGGTCGTTGGCCAGCAGCGGCTTGCCGCTGGCACTGCGGCTGCCGGCCACCACCCAGTTGTTGGATCCCTTGCCTTCGATGTTGCCCAGCTCCTGTGTCCAGTCGCGCAGGTCGGCGGCCAGTCGTTCGCGCCACGTCGCCTGCTCATGCGGCTGAGACGACAGCGACGTACCGGGCTGCTCGCCGGCGGGGCGGTAGACCCCCAGCTCCCGGTATAGACGCGCCAGATCGGCCGCCGAAGCCGGTGCCTCACCCGGGTAGGGAGGGAAAAGCGCCCAGAGCTGCCGGGTATCGAGCACCTGCAGGGCGGACAGGCGGGCCACTTCATTGCCCCAGTTGCCGCCCAGATCCAGTGCCATCATGAGGGCCCAGCCTGCACTGTCTGCCTCATCCCAGTACTGGCCGGCCCGGGCTGCGTCGCGCGGGTTCGCCCCCAGCAGCACGAATTCGGGGGACAGCGACTGCTCCCCCTGGGCAAAGAACGCATTGATGCCGGCGCTGTAGGCCTCCAGAGCCATAAGCGCCTCGGCTGGCAGGCCAGCCACCTGGCGCAACGCAGCTTCGCGGATGCCCAGCGTGCGCATCAGCCGGTCCGTGTCCAGCGTCGCCGGGCCCAGCAGTTCAGACAAGGTGCCGCGCATGACGCGCCGGTTGAATTCCAGCTGCCAGCCACGCTCTTGCGCATGCACATACCCGAGCGCCCGCCAGGCATCCCGTGGATCGCTGGCCTGGATGTGGGTGACATCACTGCTGTCGCGCTGCACCTGCACCGGCGCCTTCAGACCCGGCAAACGCAACGCCCCGTCGGTCTGCGGCAGGCTGCTTCGCGCATACCAGGCCAGTACTGCGGCCAGCACCAGCAGCAAAACCAACATGGCGATCAAGGCACGTCGAATCCACAGGCGCATGGGTATCCCTTACAACAACAAAGGACCGCGACCGAGCACCATGCTGCCGTCCACGAGCTTGAAGCTCACCGTGGGCGTGCTGTAATCGGTAAAGGGGGCACCCATGGCGATTTCGCCATCACTGTGGAGCAGGCATTCCTGACGGCGCAGCGCAATCACGTTGTCCGCCCCCGCAAAGCGAACCCAGGTGCCGTAGCTGCTGGTGTCTTCGATCACATAGTTGCCCGAACGCATGTCAATGCTGGCATGCAGACGCGATACACGCGGATCGTTGACCACAAAATCCGCCTCCGGCACCCGACCGATCTTCAACGGCAGGTCCGTCAGGTTGAACGACAGGCTCGCATCCAGCCAGCCCAGCTCGATGCCGCCAAACACCGATTCGGTGTTTTTGCGCAAGGCGTGCAGATCGGCCGGCAGGGTCAGGAACTCGGAGAGCATTTCGCTCTGCCACTCGATGCGGAACACCTCGCAAGGCTCCACCCGCCCCTTGATGCGCATGGGACCCAGGCTGCGGCTGCGCACCCCGCTGCGCGGACCGAGCTTGCGCACCACCGAATCGGTCGCCAGTATCTGCTCCGGCCCGGCCAGATCGCTCAACCGGGAGGCAACGTTGACCGCATCACCGAAGCAGTCACCGTCAATCTGCACCACCTGCCCCCGTGCCATGCCGATCTGCATCAGAAGCTTCAGCCGGTTAGGCCACTGAGCCACGCGCTGCGAATGCTCCTGCTGGATCTGGGTCATCGCTTCGACCGCGTGGCGGTTGTTGGTGAACGACAGCAACACACCGTCGCCCAGCATCTTGACCACCTTGCCACCATGCTCCTGACCGGTCGCGCCGATCCATTGCGTGAGCTTGGTGACAGCTTGCGTGGCGCGGTCGTTGCCCAGTGTTTCAAACACGGACACACTCCCCGTCAAATCGACAAAAGCAATCGTCAGTTCAGCCATGGACTCTGCAGCAATATCAATTCATTACATCACAGTGTCCGAGCGTATGCGCATGAACAGCCACCGCCCACCGGCAACAAACCGGTCGTGACACGCGGCACACGCCAGGTTTGTTCCTTTGCCCGCATTGACACTGCTGACCTTTGTATCGGCAGGCCAGCGAAAAAGACTACCCGAGCGGTACAAAAGAACCCACGCCCGGTCCAAAAATATCAGGTATCGCCTCAAAGCTTAGGGGTAAACGCTTGATTTGGCAGTTGTTTTTTTGGTTTGAATCTGGTTTACGAGATTGCAGTGTCGCGACTGACGCCGTATCCTTGCCTTAACTATTACTACAGTCGTTGAGGCCGTCGTCATGCGCTGGATGAAACCCGGTTTGCGCAACACCATTTCTGCCCTGTTGGGCTCTGAGGTGCGCAGCGATTCCCCTGAAGCCCTTGAGCCCGTGCGCAAGGCCATGCTGGCCGCGCTTGGCGAGGAAGGCGCTGCGATCAATCCCCGCCTGAAACACCGCCTGATGTACCTGCACGATGTGCACGCCCTGTGGTATGCCCGTTCCGAGGTGGTGGCGGTCCTCAGCCGGTTGCACGGCGAGGCCAAGGCGGTGGAAACCGTGATTGCACTCTCACCGGTGTTCCAGGGCCTGCTACCCAAGGGCATGATGGACTCCTGCCGCACCCGCCGCTGATTCTCTGCACCACTGATCGAAAAAAAGCCGCTGGAGACAGCGGCTTTTTTTGTTTCGTGCAGATCAATGGTCATGCAGGTGCTGATGGCCCCAATACAGCAAGGCGTCGCGCCCCTCGCTCACCAGTTCCACCGTCTGGCCCACCGGGAGCAACATCTTGGTGGGCACATGGCCAAACGGCAGGCCGGTGAGCACCGGCACCTTGAGCTGGCTGCGCAGCCAGTCGATGACCGTCTGCAGCTTGAAGCCCTTGTCATGCGGTGTGAGCGTGAAACGGTTGAAAGCGCCCAGCAGCACCGCCTTCTGTTGCCCCAGAATGCCGGCGTGCAGCAGTTGCGTGAGCTGGCGTTCCAGCCGGTAAGGGTGCTCGTTCACGTCTTCGAGGAACAGGATGCCTCCCTTGACCACCGGCAACCACGGCGTCCCCACCAGGCTGCACAGCACCGTGAGGTTGCCCCCCCACAGGGTTGCCGGACCGGTGACCAGTGTGGGCACGTCGTCTGCCGAACGCTTGCGCTGCCGCGCCAGCAAGGGCGGCAGGTCCGTCCTGGGCAGTTGCCAGCCGGCCCCTTCACCCTGTCCGCAGAGCAGGTCGTCGAAACAGGCTTCCATGATGTCGTCCGGCGCCTCGGCCCCGAAGTCTTCGCCCAGCGCCGGCCCCGCCCAGGTGATCGCACCGGTCTGCGCCAACAGGGCGTTCTGTAGCGCCGTGAAGTCGCTCAGCCCGACAAATCGCGTACCGCGGTCGATGGCTTTGGCCAGTTTTTTGTATGGCAGGTCGGCCAGGATGCGGGTGAGTCCGTATCCCCCGCGCGAAATCAGCGCCACATCGGCGCCGCTGGCCGCCGCACGCGAAACGGCCGCCAGGCGGGTGGCGTCATCGCCGGCAAAACGCTGGTGACTGTTCAGCGCGGCCTCGTCCACTTCGACCTCGTGGCCCAGCTGCCGCAGCCGCTGAATGCCGCGCCGGAAGGCGGCCTTGTCGCGCACCGCGCTGGAAGGTGAATAGATGTAGATGTGGCTCATGGATGGCTTGGTGTGGCGCCCGACATCATCGGGCAAAAAAATCACAGGCGCTGCGGGCCAGCGCCTGCCCCTGTTCCGGCACGAAATGCCCGGCCCCGGGCAACAGCAGGGGTTCGTTGCAGCCGAGGATACGGCCCTGCAGCGACCGCATGACGGGCTCACCCAGCACCGGGTCCTGCTGGCCGATGGCCATCAGGCACTGCCCTCGCCATTCGGTTCGCCAGAACGCAGCGGCGCGGCGCGAGAGTTCGGCGCCCTCGTCGTCCGGTCCCTCGGGAACCCGCTGTGGAAACGCACGCAACGCGGCCCGATGGCCGCGATCGGGAAACGGTGCCGCATAGGCCGCACACTCGGCCGCAGACAACTGCGGGTTGCCCCTGGCAAACAGGCGTGCAATGTCGTATTCGGGCCGCTGGCGACACCAGTCACGCCAGGCCAGGAAACCCGGTGACAGCGGCGCCTGACCCGTGGCCAGCAAGGTGTTCATCACCAGCAGGCCCTGGTAGCGCCAGGCAGCGTCCATGGGCAGGGTCAGGCCCAGCAGGCCGCCCCAGTCTTGCACCACCAGCACGACCCGCTGCAGGTCCAGCCGTTCCACCAGTTCCAGCAGCACCTGGCGGTGCCGTGAAAAGCCGTGCCACTGTTCCTTTTTGGGTTTGTCGCTCTTGCCGAAGCCGATCAGATCGGGCGCCACGACGCGGTCGCCCGCCGCCAGAAACGCCGGAATCATCTTGCGGTACAGGTAGCTCCAGGCCGGGTTGCCGTGCAAGCAGAGCCAGGTTCGCGGAGCGTCCGGCGGCCCCTCGTCCAGGTGGTGCAGGCGCAGTCCGTCCAGCGCAGGCAGGTCGCTCAGGTAGCGGGGCGCCCAAGGGTAGCCTGGCAGATCCGCGAAGCGCGCTTCGGGCGTTCGAAGAGCGTCCTCACGCAAGGGATGAGCGGCCATGCGCTGAACCTGGCGTCGTTGCCGGAAAAAGTCGCTGAGCAGGGCTCCGCAGGCATCGGCGCCGACGCCGCCCTGGACCACCACGGTGTGGTGGTTCAGCGCCGGCTGGGCAAAAAGGTCCAGCACCGATCCGGCGGCACCGGTCTTCGGGTCATGCGCACCGAACACCACCCGCTTGAGTCGCGCGTGCAGCATGGCACCACTGCACATGGCGCAGGGTTCGAGGGTGACGAAGAGTTCGCAATCGTCCAGCCGGTAGTTGCCCAGCGCTTGCGCCGCAGCGCGCAACGCCACGATCTCGGCATGCGCCGTCGGATCGTGGTCGCTGATCGGCGCATTGCGACCGACCCCCACGACCCGCCCCTGGTGCAGCACCACCGCACCCACCGGCACCTCGCCGGCTTCGGCGGCCGCCCTGGCTTCGCGCAGCGCCAGGTCCATGCATTCGGCGTCGGTCATGGGCGGCATTGTCGGACAGCGGCCTTCTGTCAGCGCGGCATCACTCCCACTCGATGGTGGCGGGCGGCTTGGAACTGACGTCGTAGGTCACGCGGTTGATGCCGCGCACCTCGTTGATGATGCGGCTGGACACCTTCTTGAGCAGCGCATAGGGCAGTTCGGCCCAGTCGGCGGTCATGAAGTCACTGGTCTGCACCGCGCGCAGCGCCACCACGTAGTCGTAGGTGCGGCCATCGCCCATCACGCCCACGCTCTTGACCGGCAGGAACACGGTGAAAGCCTGGCTGGTCAGGTCGTACCAGCTCTTGCCACTGTTGTGGTCGATGGTCGAGCGCAGTTCTTCGATGAAGATCGCGTCCGCCCGGCGAAGCAGGTCGGCGTATTCTTTCTTCACCTCACCCAGGATGCGAACGCCCAGGCCCGGGCCCGGGAACGGGTGGCGGTAGACCATGTCGTGCGGCAGGCCCAGCGCCACGCCCAGCTCGCGCACCTCGTCCTTGAACAGGTCGCGCAGCGGTTCCAGCAGTTTCAGGCCCAGATGCTCTGGCAGGCCGCCCACGTTGTGGTGGCTCTTGATGGTCACGGCCTTCTTGCTCTTGGCGCCGCCGGACTCGATCACGTCCGGGTAGATGGTGCCTTGCGCCAGCCACTTGGCGCCTTTGGCGCCGTCGCCCTTGAGCTTAGCGGCTTCGGCCTTGAACACGTCGACGAACAGGCCGCCGATGATCTTGCGCTTCTTTTCAGGGTCGGTCACACCGGCCAACTGGCCCAGGAAGAGTTCGCTGGCGTCGACGCGGATCACCTTGGCGTGCAGCTTGCCGGCGAACATGTCCATCACCATGTCGCCCTCGTGCAGGCGCAGCAGGCCGTGGTCGACGAACACACAGGTCAGCTGGTCGCCGATGGCGCGGTGGATCAGGGCCGCGGCCACCGACGAATCCACGCCGCCGGACAGGCCTAGGATGACCTCCTCGTCGCCCACCTGCTCGCGAATCTTCTGCACCGCTTCCTCAATGTGGTCACGCATGATCCAGTCGGGCCGCGTGCCGCAAATCTCCAGCACGAAGCGCTCCAGCAGCGCCCTGCCCTGCACCGTGTGCGTCACCTCGGGGTGGAACTGCACCGCGTAGTAGCCGCGCGATTCGTCGGCCATGCCGGCGATGGGGCAGGCGTCGGTGCTGGCCATGAGCTTGAAGCCCGGCGGCATTTCGGTGACCTTGTCGCCATGGCTCATCCACACCTTGAGCATGCCGTGGCCTTCGGGCGTGGTGAAGTCGGCGATGTCCTTGAGCAAGGCCGTGTGGCCCCGGGCGCGCACTTCGGCGTACCCGAACTCGCGCGTCTTGCCTGCCTCGACCTTGCCGCCCAGCTGCTGCGCCATGGTCTGCATGCCGTAGCAGATGCCCAGCACCGGCACGCCCAGCTCGAACACCGCATCGGGCGCCTTGTCGTCCACTTCGTAGACGCTGGCGTGGCTGCCCGAAAGGATCACACCCTTGAGCTGGCCATCGGCGGCGAATTCGCGGACCCACTCGCTGCTCACGTCGCAGGGATGCACTTCGCAGTACACATGGGCTTCGCGCACGCGACGGGCGATCAGCTGTGTGACCTGGGAACCGAAATCGAGGATGAGGATTTTCTGGTGCTGCATGGCGGTCGGTGGACTTCAGAAAAAAACAAAGGCCGCCTCGAAAGACGACCCATGGTGGCGAGAGGTTGCCCCATTCCAGGGCGCCGCGGAACTGGCTTTGCCAGGCCGCCAGCGCCGCCCCCCTGGGGGGTGACGCCGCAGGCGGCGCGGGGGGGTCAATCCGCTCTGTAGTTCGGTGCTTCCTTGGTGATCTGCACATCGTGCACATGGCTTTCGCGGATGCCGGCCGAGGTGATCTCGACGAACTCCGCCTTGGCGCGCATGTGTTCGATGGTCGGGCAACCGCAGTAGCCCATGGAGGCACGCAGGCCACCGGCCATCTGGAAGATGATGGACACGACCGAGCCCTTGTAGGGCACGCGGCCTTCGATGCCTTCGGGTACCAGCTTGTCGGCGTTGGGGTTGCCGGTGCTGCTCTCCTGGAAGTAGCGGTCAGCGCTGCCCTGCTGCATGGCACCAATCGAGCCCATGCCGCGGTAGCTCTTGTAGCTGCGGCCCTGATAGAGCACGATCTCACCCGGCGCCTCTTCGGTGCCGGCGAACATGCCGCCCATCATCACGGTGTTGGCCCCGGCCGCGATGGCCTTGGCGATGTCGCCGCTGTAGCGGATGCCACCGTCGGCGATCATGGGCACACCGGTGGTCTGCAGCGCGGTGGCCACGTTGTCGATGGCCATGATCTGCGGCACGCCGACGCCCGCCACGATGCGGGTGGTGCAAATGGAGCCGGGGCCGATGCCGACCTTGACACCGTCAGCGCCGGCTTCCACCAGTGCCAGCGCGGCGCTGCCGGTGGCAATGTTGCCGCCGATCACGTCCACCTGGGGGTAGTTCTGCTTGACCCAGCGCACACGGTCGATTACGCCCTTGCTGTGGCCGTGGGCCGTGTCCACCACGATGGCGTCCACCCCGGCCTTGACCAGGGCCTCGACGCGCTCCTCGGTGCCCTCGCCCACGCCCACCGCCGCGCCCACGCGCAGGCGGCCTGCCGCGTCGCGTGCGGCGTTGGGAAAGTTCAGCTGTTTGGTGATGTCCTTGACGGTGATCAGGCCCTTGAGTTCGAAGGCGTCATTGACCAGCAGCAGTCGCTCGAGCTTGTGCTTGTTCAGCAGCGCCTTGGCCTGCTCGGGCGTGGTGCCCTCGGGCACCGTGATCAGTCGCTCGCGCGGGGTCATGATCTCGCTGACCGGCAGGTCGTAGCGGGTCTCGAAGCGCAGGTCACGACCGGTGACGATACCGACCACCCGTCCGGCGTCCACCACCGGGAAGCCGGATACGCCGAGTTCGTCCGAGAGTTTCATGACCTGGCGCACGGTCGTGGCGGGGCTGATGACCACCGGGTCGCGCAGGACGCCGGATTCGTAGCGCTTGACCTTGGCCACATGGGCGGCCTGCTCCTGCGCTGTGAGGTTCTTGTGGATGATGCCGATACCGCCCTCCTGGGCGATGGCAATGGCCAGCCGGGCTTCCGTGACCGTGTCCATCGCGGCCGACACCAGGGGCAGGTTCAGCTTGATGTTGCGGGTGAACTGGGTGGCCAGCGATGTGTCCTTGGGCAGGACCTGGGAATACGCGGGGACGAGCAGGACGTCGTCAAAAGTGAGCGCTTTGCCGAGGAGGCGCATGGGGATAAGCTCCAAAAACACAATTGTACAAGGCAGGCTTGGCCGCCCCGCAGCCGCCCGACCCAGCACCTTCCAGCCACCAAAAACGACCGAATACACCAATAGGTGACAACTGCCCGGTCACGGGCAGTCATGCGGCCTGGCCTTGCCGCTAAACTGACGCCATGTCTGGAACCGATCGCTCCTCCCCCATCTGGCGTCCGGTGGCGCTTGCCCTCGTCATGACGCTGGCTGCGGGCTCTGCCGCCGGGCAGTGGCAGTGGGTTGACAGCACGGGCAGCCGCGTGTTCAGTGACACACCACCGCCTGCCGGCACGCCGGAGAAGAATATTCTCAAGCGGCCAGGCCCTGCGCGCGCTGCCACGGTGGAAACCGCTACGCCAGCGGCTGCTGCGCCCGCTGCAGCAACGAAGCCAGCGGCACAGGACAAAGAACTGCTGGCGCGCAAGAAGCAGGCTGAAGAGGCCGAGCAGGCCCAGAAAAAGGCCGAACAAGCAAAGCTGGCCAAAGCCCGTGCCGAAAACTGTGAGCGCGCCACACGTGCCAAAGCCACGCTCGACTCCGGGATTCGCATCGCCACCACCAACGCCAAGGGCGAACGTGAAATCATGGATGACGGTGGCCGCGCCAGCGAAGCCAAAAGGCTCGACGACATCATCCGCTCGGACTGCGGTCCGATGCCCGCCGTTCAGTAACCCGCCTTGGATCCGGGCCGGCGGCGCGAAAACAGCCCGGCCCCACGGGCGCCTTGACCCGCGAAGCGCTCGCGCCGCGCCACCTTGGGGTCGACGCGCAACGGGCGGTAAAACTCCAGCCGGTCACCCTCACGCAGGCTGTCTTGAGGCCCTGCCTTTCGGTTCCAGATACCGGCCGGCGCCGAGACGAGTTCAGGAAAATGGCCCAGCCAGCCAGAAAGCTGCAAGGCTTGATGGACGGTGCAGGGCTCCGGTACCACCAGCAGCATCTCGTGCACCGTTCGCGGCGCGCTGGCATAGACCAGGGTGATGTTCATGTGCCGTAGACCTGATCAGCGCGCTTGACGAACGCATCCACCAGGCTGCCCGCGATCTTGTCGAACACAGGCCCCACCAGGGTGGCCAGCGCCTGGCTGGAGAAGCCATAGGTCAGCTTGAACTCGACTTTGCAGGCACGCTGCGTTCCGTCGCCCAGGGGCGTGAAGTCCCAGATGCCTTCGAGGTGCGAGAAGGGGCCATCGACCAGCTCCATGAGCACCTGGCGGTCGTCCACGTGGCGGTTGCGGGTGGTGAAACTCTGGCGCAAACCGCTGATGGCCATGCCCACCTTGGCCACCATGCCATGTTCATCGCGCTCGACCACTTCACTGTGGTCACACCAGGGCAGGAACTGCGGGTAATGCTGCACATCGGTCACCAGCGCAAACATTTCGTGGGCACTGTGCCAAAGCAGAACGGACTTCTGGATCGTTTTCATACAATCGGACGCTCTTGCCGACACCATCCCGTCACAACCCTGTGACGGACCGCCGCAAGCAGCCCGATTGTATTGGTCGTGGACATTGCGCTCCCCGACCCCACCTGAATTCCCATGGCCACCAAATCCAGCCCGTCCAGCAAGGGCAAGCCCGCCGATTCGCGCATCGCCGACAACAAAAAGGCGCTGTTCAACTACGCCATCGAGGAGCGTTTCGAGGCCGGTGTGGTGCTGCAGGGGTGGGAAGTGAAGGCGCTGCGCGAGGGCAAGGTGCAGCTCACCGATGGCTATGTCCTTATCCGAGACGGCGAGCTGTTTCTCATCGGCTGCCAGATCAACCCGCTCAAGACCGCCTCCACCCACGTCAACCCGGACGCGGTGCGGACCAAGAAGCTGCTGCTGCACCGCGAACAGATCCGTCGGCTGATCGGCAAGGTCGAGCAAAAGGGCTACACCCTGGTCGCCTTGAACCTGCACTGGAAGAACGGCAAGGTCAAATGCGAGATGGCCCTGGCCAAAGGCAAGGGAGAGCACGACAAGCGCGACACGATCAAGGATCGCGAAGGCAAACGCGAGGTCGAGCGGGCGATGAAGCACCACCAGCGCTGATCAGCTCGGTCCGCTGGCGACCGGAGAGCGGCCCGCCGTTTCTCAGCTGAGATGGCGCAGCGGATGCGCATGCGCCGGCCACGCGGGCGCAAAAAACGCCGCCACTGCGTCCGGAGACACCTCCTCGATGCGCTCAGGCTGCCACTTCGGTGAATGATCCTTGTCCACCGCCAACGCGCGAATGCCTTCGACCGTTTCGCTGTCAGCACCCGGGCACAGATGGAAACACCGGCGCACCAGCGTGCGCTCCATGCGCAGTTCATCGGCCAGACCCATGGTGCGGGCGCGGCGCACCTGTTCCAGCACCACGTGCAGCATCAGCGGTGAGCGCTTGCGCAACAACGCGGCGGTCTCACGCGACCAGTCATCGGCCGCACCTTCGAGGGCCGCGACGATATCACGCACGCTGTCCAGCGCGAACACACGATCGATTTCTCGCTGAACAAAGCTGGCTTTGGGTGGCGTTTTCTGGGTATGGTTGAGGCACCAGCGCTCGACGGCTTCACCGCTTTCATACGGTGTCGACCCCAGGCTGTCCCACAAACCGGCCTGGCGCCCACTGTCCATCAATGCATCGGCCAGGCCTGCGGCCAGTGCGTGGGCCCCGTCCAGCACCAGACCGGTCAGGGCCAGGTATTCCCCCAGGCGCCCGGTGCACCGGCTGAGGAAATAGCCGCCCCCCACATCGGGAAACAGGCCGATGCCGGTCTCGGGCATGGCGATCTTGCTGCGTTCGGTCACGATGCGCAGACTCGCGCCCTGACTGATGCCCATGCCGCCGCCCATGCAGATGCCGTCCATGAAGGCGATGTAGGGTTTGGGATAGGTGTGGATGAGGTGGTTGAGCGCGTATTCCTCGGTGAAGAAGTCTTCCAGTTCGGGGTTGCCGGCGAGCGCTGCCTGGTGGAAGAAACGGATGTCGCCACCGGCACAGAACGCACCGAACGGGCCCTCCTTGTTGACGCCGCGCACGGCGACAGCCAGGACCTGCGCGTCGTCGCGCCACGCCAGCAACGCAGCCGTGATATCCCGGATCATGTCCAGCGACAGAGCGTTCAGTGCCTTTGGCCGGTTCAGCGTCAGGCACCCCACACGACCGCGCACTTCGGCGTGGATGAACGTTTGAGCTTCATTCATGGTTTGTCTCCAAAGGATGGATCGGATTCGTGCGCCGCAAGGGTCTGGATGCGGGGTGTTTCGCGGCGGTCGCGCCAGCCGGCCAGTTTGTTGCCCACCAGGGCTGCGAGCACCACAGTACCGCCCGTCAGCACCTCTGGCGCCGGCGCCTCGCCCGCCAGCCACCAGACGAGCAGGATGCCAAAGAGCACTTCCAGCTGGGCCAGCAGCGAGACCTCGGCCGAGCGCAGCACCCGCGCGCATACCACGCTGATTGCGCAAGGCACAGCCAGCTGAAACACCCCCAGCAGGGCCAGCCAGGCGAGGTCCGTGACAGAGGCTTGCCAGGGCCATGCCAGCCAGCACGTGCCCACCGCCGACAGCAGGCCCCCCACCATGACCGCCGGGACCAGATCGATGTTCTGGCCATGGGTCTGGCTGCGCTGCACAACGGTCCAGTTGATGGCGCCCGCCACCGGCACGCACAGCGCGACCAGCGTGCCGATCAGTAGACGCGAGGCGTCGGTGGCCGGGTCTGCGAGGGCTTGCAGCCACTGGCTGCCAAACATGTAGACGATGCCGGCGCCCGCCACCCAGACCACCACCCAGGTGCGCCAGGGTTGCGCCTGCTTGAGCACCTGCCGCGCCAGCACAGCGGTGAACAGGGGCCCAGCAGCCAGCAACACCAGCACGTGGGCCACGCTGGTCATGGTCAGGGCGACCATGAAGGCGGTGAACATGACCGCCCAGCACAGACCCGACAGCCAGAACGAGCGTGACCGGGGACTGATGCCCCAGTAACGGGTGATGGCCGGTTGCGCCGCACCGGCTGCAACACTGCCGTCCCACTGCCGCATCAGCGGCAGTAAGACCAGCAAACACAGGCCAGCGAAGAGACTGCGCCAGAAGGTGACCTCGAAGCGCTGGGCCGTTTCCAGCTGACGCGAAACCACGCCAGCGATGGACCACAGCAGCGGCGCCAGCACCATGCCCCAGATCGCCTGGGCGTGCGTGAGCCGCAAGCGCTGCATCAGCTTTCGCGCGAGGCGCGCTTGCGGTCGTGTTCCTTGAGGTGGCGCTTGCGCAGGCGCACGCTCTTGGGCGTGATTTCGACCAGCTCGTCGTCCTCGATGAACTCGACGCCGTACTCCAGCGTCAGGTCGATCGGGGGCGTGATCTTGATCGCGTCTTCCTTGCCGCTGACGCGGAAGTTGGTCAGCTGCTTGGTGCGGGTGGCATTGACCACCAGGTCGTTGTCGCGGCTGTGGATGCCGACGATCATGCCCTCGTACACCGGATCGTTGGGCTTGACGAACATGCGGCCGCGGTCGTCGAGCTTGCCCAGGGCGTAGGTGAAAATTTCACCGTCGTCCATGGAGATCAGCACGCCGTTCTTGCGGCTGGCGATCTCGCCCTTGTGCGGCTCGTAACCATCGAAGATGTTGCTGATCAGACCCGAACCGCGGGTCAGGTTGAGGAACTCGTTGGTGAAACCGATCAGGCCACGGGCCGGGATGCGGTACTCCAGGCGCACACGGCCCTTGCCGTCGGGGATCATGTTGACCAGCTCGCCCTTGCGCTCGCCCAGGGCCTGCATCACGCCGCCCTGGTGACCTTCTTCGATGTCGGCCGTCACGAGTTCGATCGGCTCGCACTTCTCGCCGTTGATCTCGCGGAACACGACGCGCGGCTTGGACACCGCCAGCTCGTAGCCTTCACGGCGCATGTTTTCCAGCAGGATCGTCAGGTGCAGTTCACCACGGCCCGAGACTTCGAAGATGCCGTCTTCGTCGGTTTCCTTCACGCGCAGCGCCACGTTGGACTGCAGTTCCTTTTGCAGGCGGTCCCAGATCTGGCGGCTGGTCACGTACTTGCCTTCGCGGCCGGCCAGCGGGCTGGTGTTGACGCAGAAGTTCATGGTCAGCGTCGGCTCGTCCACTTTGAGCATCGGCAGCGGCGCGGGGTCGGCGGGGTCGGTCACGGTCACGCCGATACCGATGTCGGCGATGCCGTTGATCAGCACGATGTCGCCGGGGCCGGCTTCGGTGGCCTGCACGCGGTCCAGGCCCTGGAAGGTCAGCACCTGGTTGATGCGGCCCTTGAGGGTCTTGCCGTCCGGGCCTTCCATCACCAGGACGTCCATGGACGGCTTGATGGTGCCCTGACTGATGCGGCCCACGCCGATGCGGCCGACGAAGGTGGAGAAGTCCAGCGCGGAGATTTGCAGCTGCAGCGGCGCAGACGGGTCACCCTTCTGGGCCGGCACGTGCTTGAGCACGGTGTCGAACAGGGCCGACATGTTCGGGCCCCACTGTTCACCAGGGGCGCCCTCTTCCAGCGAGGTCCAGCCGTTGATGCCCGAGGCGTACACCACCGGGAACTCAAGCTGCTCGTCGGTCGCGCCCAGGTTGGCGAACAGGTCGAAGGCCTCGTTGATGACCTTGGTGGGGTTGGCGCCGGGCTTGTCCACCTTGTTGACCACCACGATGGGCTTGAGGCCCAGGGCCAGCGCCTTCTTGGTCACGAAACGGGTCTGCGGCATCGGGCCTTCCTGGGCATCGATCAGCAGCACCACGCCATCGACCATGGACAGCGCGCGCTCGACTTCACCGCCGAAGTCCGCGTGGCCGGGGGTGTCGACGATGTTGATGTGCGTGCCTTCCCAGCTCACGGCACAGTTCTTGGCCAGGATGGTGATGCCGCGCTCGCGTTCGATGGCGTTGTTGTCCATCACCGTGTCCACGACTTTTTCGTGTTCGGCGAAGGTGCCCGACTGGCGCAGCAGTTGGTCCACCATGGTGGTCTTGCCATGGTCGACGTGGGCGATGATGGCGATGTTGCGGATCTGTTTGCTCATGATGTGAGTTCCGGTGAGGTTTCCAGGATGTGCTGTATTTCGATGGGGCTCAGCAGCCGCCCCGGTATGAGTTCGCCACCGCTGGTGTGGCCGCTGCCCAGCAGCACGGGCGCTTGCCCGTCGGTGGCCGGGCCGAACACCGCCACCTGTGCCTGGTCAGGCCAGGGGCCGCGGCGGCGCATGCCGCTGAGAAAGCGGCCTGCATCTTCGCGGTCCAGCATGACAGGCGTGTGCGTGGGCAACAGGGCTTCAACGGGCAGCAGGCGCTCGATCCGCCCGGCCTCGTCCAACGCCTCAAGCGCCTCGACGGTGATGCACTGGCTGGCGTCGAACGGCCCGGTCTGCACGCGCCGCAGCATGCTGAGGTGCCCGCCACAGCCCAGGGCCTCGGCGATGTCTTCACCCAGGGTGCGGATATAGGTGCCCTTGCTGCAGGTCACGCGCAAGCGCAGATGGGGTTGCTCCCCCTGCAGCTGCAGGTCCAGCATTTCGAGGTCGTGGATGGTGACGTGCCGGGGTTCTCGCTCGACCGTTTCGCCCTCGCGGGCGTATTCGTAGAGCGGTTTGCCGTCTTTCTTCAGAGCGCTGTGCATAGGCGGCACCTGGGTGATCGGGCCCATGAAGCGGTCCAGCACCTCGACCACCTCGCCCACCGAACAGTTCACCGGGCGTGTTTCCACCACATCGCCCTCGGCGTCGCCGGTGCTCGTCTTCACGCCCAGGCGTACCGTGGTTTCGTAGGTCTTGTCGGCGTCCAGGTGCAGTTGGCTGTACTTGGTGGCCGCACCAAAACAGATCGGCAGCACGCCGCTGGCCAGCGGGTCCAAGGTGCCGGTATGCCCTGCCTTTTCGGCGCGCAGCAACCACTTGGCCTTCTGCAAGGCCTGGTTGCTGGAGAAGCCCAGCGGTTTGTCGAGCAACAGCACCCCATGCACAGGGCGCCGTTGCACCCGTGTGCCGTGGCGCTGCATGGTCATTCCCCGTCTTTGGAACGCGAAGCCACCGCCTTGGAGATCAAGGCGTTCATGTCGGCCGCTCGCTCGGTGGTGCGGTCGAACACGAAATGCAGGGTGGGCACGGTGTGGATGTGCAGCCGCTTGAACAGCCCGTTGCGCAGGAATCCGGCGGCCGCGTTGAGACCGGCAACGGCCTCTTCAGGGTTGCCGGTCAGCAGGCTGAAAAAGACCTTGGCGTGCGCATAGTCGGGGGTGACCTCGACCGCGTTGATCGTGACCATGCCCACCCGCGGGTCCTTGAGCTCGCGCGCGATCAGCTCGGCCAGATCGCGCTGGATCTGGTCGGCAACACGGAAGCCGCGGTTGGGGACGGACGAAGCCTTGCGTGGCATGTTGGACTCGGGCCTTTACAGCGTGCGGGCAATTTCCTTGATCTCGAAGAACTCCAGCTGGTCACCCTCGCGGATGTCGTTGTAGTTCTTGAGCTTGATACCGCACTCGAAGCCTTCCTTGACTTCACGCACGTCGTCCTTGAGGCGCTTGAGCGACTCGAGTTCGCCGGTGTAGACCACCACGTTCTCGCGCAGCAGCCGGAAGTGCGAGTTGCGCGTGACAAAACCAGACGTGACCATACAGCCCGCCACGGTACCGATCTTCGAGGCCACGAACACGGTGCGGATTTCAGCCGTACCGGTGTTCTCTTCGCGCTTTTCGGGGGCCAGCATGCCCGACATGGCAGCCTTGAGCTCGTCCACCGCGTCGTAGATGATGTTGTAGTAGTGCAGCTCGACGTCGTTGCCTTCGGCCAGCTTGCGCGCGCCGACATCGGCCCGCACGTTGAAACCGATCACCAGCGCCTTGGAGGCGATGGCCAGGTTGACGTCGGATTCGCTGATGCCGCCGACACCGGCAAACACCAGTTGCACCTTGACCTCTTCGGTCGAGAGCTTGAGCAGCGAGGCCGACAGGGCTTCCTGCGAGCCCTGCACGTCTGCCTTGACGATGATGGGCAGCACCTTGACCTCGCCGGCCGACATGTCGGTGAACATGTTTTCCAGTTTGGCGGCCTGCTGTTTGGCCAGCTTGGTGTTGCGGAACTTGCCAGCACGGTAGGTCGCGATCTCACGCGCACGGCGCTCGTCGGTCATCACCATGAAGTCGTCGCCAGCCTGCGGCACTTCGGCCAGGCCCTGGATTTCAACCGGAATGGACGGACCGGCTTCCTTGATGGGCTTGCCATTCTCGTCCAGCATGGCACGCACACGACCGGAGGTCTGACCCACCAGCACCACGTCACCGGTCTTGAGCGTACCGCTCTGCACCAGCACGGTGGCCACGGAACCACGGCCCTTGTCCAGGCGGGCCTCGATCACCAGACCCTTGGCCATGGCATCCACCGGCGCCTTGAGCTCCAGCACTTCGGCCTGCAGCAGCACCTGTTCGAGCAGCGCGTCAACGCCCTCACCGGTCTTGGCCGACACACCCACGAACGGCACGTCACCGCCAAACTCTTCGGGCACCACTTCCTCGGCCACCAGTTCGGAGCGCACGCGATCCAGGTTGATGCCGGGCTTGTCGATCTTGGTCATGGCCACGACCATGGGCACACCCGCCGCCTTCGCGTGCTTGATGGCTTCCTTGGTCTGGGGCATGACGCCGTCGTCGGCCGCACAGACCAGGATGACGATGTCGGTCGCCTGCGCACCGCGGGCGCGCATGGCGGTGAACGCCTCGTGACCCGGGGTATCGAGGAAGGAGATCATGCCGCGCGGCGTTTCGACGTGGTACGCACCGATGTGCTGCGTGATGCCACCCGCTTCGCCCGCGGCCACCTTGGCGCGCCGGATGTAATCGAGCAGCGAGGTCTTGCCGTGGTCGACGTGGCCCATGACGGTGACCACCGGTGCACGGGGCAGCAGTTCGGCCTGGTGCTGGCCGGCTTCCTCGTCGGTGAAGGCTTCCGGGTCGTCCAGCGCTGCCACCACGGCGGTGTGGCCCAGTTCTTCCACCACGATCATGGCGGTGTCCTGGTCCAGCGGCTGGTTGATGGTGACCATCTGACCCAGCTTCATCAGTTGTTTGATGACCTCGGAGGACTTCAGGCTCATCTTGTGTGCGAGCTCGGCCACCGTGATGGTCTCCGGCACGTGCACTTCGATGACCTTGGCCTCGGTCGGCGCCACAAAGGTCGATGCGGCGCTGTCACGGCTGTCGCGATCGCCACGGCGGCCCTTGGGGCCGCTGCGCCAGTTGGAACGACCGGCGCTGGTATCGCCACGGGTCTTGATTTCCTTCTTCTTGGCGGCGTCGTCCTTCCAGGTGGAGGACAGGTTCTCGGACTTGACCTCTTTCTTGCCCGCGCCGGTGCCCGGCGCGGCAGCGGTCGTACCGGCGGGCTTGGCGCCCGGCGTGCCAGCCGGCTTGTGCAGCGTACCCTTGATGGCCTTGGGATCCGGCGTCGGCTCGGGCTTCTTGGCCACCAGGGTGCGCGCCGGAGCCGCCATCATGGCGCGGATGTTGGCCGCCTCGGCCTCCGCCTTGCGGCGGCGTTCCAGCAGGTCCTGCGCACGGGCCTCTTCGACCTTGCGGGCCTCGGCATGCTTCTCGGCTTGCGCGCGGGCTGCAGCCTCGCGTTCCTGGGCGGCGACGCGCGCCTGCTCTGCGGCTGCATCGGGCACCGCAGCCACCGGCTCGGGCTTGGCAGCCTCTGCTTCCTGCTGCGCCTTGGCTGCCGCCGCTTCAGCGGCGAGACGCGCCTGCTCGGCCTGAGCCTGGCGGGCTTCTTCGGCTTCGCGTTCCTCGCGCTTGCGGGCCAGCTCTTCTTCCTGGCGGCGCAGCAACTCTGCCTGACGGCTCGCTTCTTCTTCGCGGCGTGCCAGCTCGGCGGCATCGATCACGGGTGCGGCGGGTTCGGCAGGTTCCGGCGTCGACTCGGGCACTGCCACTTCGTCGTCACGCTTGATGAAAGTGCGCTTCTTGCGCACCTCGACCTGGATGGTGCGTGCACGACCGGTTGCATCGGCCTGCTTGATCTCGGTGGTCGACTTCTTGACCAGCGTGATCTTCTTGCGCTCACCCCCGGCCGTGCCGTGGGCCGCCTTGAGGTGGTTCAGCAGGGCCTGCTTGTCGGACTCGGTCAGCGCATCAGCGCCGGACGCCTTGCTCACGCCTGCAGCGGTCAGCTGCTCCAGCAGCAAGGAAGTGGGTTTGTTGAGTTCATTGGCGAACTCGGCGACGGTGGTACTTGTCATGGGTGTGGTTCTCCGCTCGGGCCTCCCTGGTTCAGTTCGCTGCCGGCGCTTCGTCGCCGTTGAACCAGTGCGCGCGAGCCTTCATGATCAGCGCGGTCGCGTCTTCGGGGGTCTGTCCGGTGATATCGGTCAGTTCGTCGGTAGCCAGATCGGCCAGTTCGTCGCGGGTATGGACACCGCCGTCGGCCAGCTTGGCGACCAGCTCGAGTGTCATGCCCTCCAGGTCGCGCAGGTCCTGCGAGACTTCTTCGACGCTTTCCTCG
>Ga0172372_10002120_pt1 | contig 30431 bp, 22 predicted proteins | sample LakKiv5m_2_FD_114544 | JGI IMG/M metagenome (GOLD analysis project Ga0172372, IMG submission 114544) | Freshwater microbial communities from Kabuno Bay, South-Kivu, Congo - kab_092012_9.5m | ecosystem: Environmental > Aquatic > Freshwater > Lake | place: Democratic Republic of the Congo...
CGCGGATTTCTGGCGCGGTATCCAGCAGCGCGTCAAGGCGGGAGCAATCCTCGAGGTCCTGCCCTATCGCCCACAACGACTCGGGCTGTCGCTCGCCTAACGCGGATTGCCCGCAGCGCTCAGCGCAGCGAGCAGCTCGGCTTCGCGGGCCGCGGCAAGACCGGCCTTGAGCGCACCACGCTCGGCCTCTGGGCGAGCCAAATGCCAACGCAAAGTGTCCCGTGCGGTCTCTTGCATGGGTCGCACCACGAGTCCTGCACGCAGCGCACGCAGCGCGCTGGTCGCTGCGAAGCCTGCATTGTCGCCCATTGAGGGCGCCCACGCGGGCATGTCGGACCAAGGCGCGATCTTGCGCGCCTCGAGGGCGGCGGCATCGAGCCACACCGGCTGCGGCGGCGCAGCCGGCTGCGCGAGCTCCCTCGCCGCCCCAACCGCAGCATCGACGAGTTGCCCCATGGTGAAGGTGTCGGGTGGCGAGAGCGCGTTGAACGTCCCGCTCACCTGCGCCTCGATGCAGCGCAGGGTGAAGGCGGCAAGATCACGGACGTCGATGATCTGGATCGGATCGCGTGGGCTACCCGGTGCAATGAAACGCCCACCGCGAGCGGCGCGCGCCGGCCAATACGTAAACCGGTCCGTGTTGTCATCCGGACCCACGATGAGTCCGGGGCGGATCAGCGTAGTACGCGAGTCGCCAAAGACACTGCGGGCCGCAGCCTCGCTCAAGGCCTTGAGCGGTCCATAGGTCAGACCATCGACTTTTTCGACCGTCTCGTCGGCCAATTTGCCGACCGCAGAGGTCTCGTCATTGGCGGCCGCAAAGCTTGCATAGACCGACACCGAAGAAATGAAGACATAGTGACGCACCTTGGGCTCGAGCAAGGCGGCGGCGGTGCGGACCTGTCTTGGCGTGTAACCCGAGTTGTCAATCACGGCGTCCCACTCGCGGTTGGCGAGCGATTGAATGTCGCCATTACGGTCACCGAGCAAACGCTCGACCTCGGCAAAACGCCCGGTGTTCGTTCGACCGCGATTGAAGAAAGTCAGAGTGTGACCCCGCGCAAGGGCGAGTTCGGCCATATGCAGACCGATGAATCGCGTGCCGCCCAGAATCAGCAGGCGCAGCGGTCGCGCGGCGCGCGTCCCCGAATCTGCCGCAGCAGCAGCGCGCGAGAGTCCGCCGAGGGCGGCGGCGGCAGTAAGGGTCGAGACAGCTTGGAGTACGGTTCTACGTGTCGTGGGGTGTTTCATGGGGTGTGATCGTAGCCGATCGCACGCGAACCTCGCTCTAGCCTGTAACCCTGAACGGGATCGATTGGCAGCGGTGTCCCGGCGGGGGTACGATCAAGCGATGACCACGGCCAGTTCGACAAATCGCGACCCACCCGCTGTCACGGTCATTCCCCGGGACATTCGTTTTGTCACCGAGCAAGCCCGCGGCCAGTACTGGCTGGGTGGTGATCCGGTCGGCACAGCCGTCCTCAATGCATTATCGCTCACCTTCCCGGACGGCGAAAAACTCTTCATGGATGCCGTGCGCCACTACCGCGCACGCGTCTCGGGAAAACTCGCCGTCGAGGTTCGTGCCTTTCTTGCGCAGGAGGCCATCCATTCACGCGAACATCATGCGCTCAACGCGGTGATCGATCCGCAGAAGTACCCGGTCGCCGAGGTACTCGCCACCATTCGCGGGCGCATCGCCTTCAACCGCGCGAAAGGTCCGTTCGCGATGCTGTTGTCGACGATCGCGCTCGAACATTTCACGGCGATGATGGCGGACATGCACATGCAGCATCGCGATCTGTTCGCCAATGCCGACCCTGAGATCGCCCGCCTCTGGCGCTGGCACGCCATGGAAGAAACCGAGCACAAGGCCGTGGCCTTCGATGTCTTTCTCGAGGTGACTCGCGACTGGTCACCGCTCAAGCGCTATCTGGTACGTACCTGGTCGATGATCTACATCACCTGGCATTTCACGCACAACATTGCCAATCACGCCACGCGACTGCTGCAGGCCGACGGCTATTCGGAGCGTGCTGCACGCCGCGCCGTACGCCGATTTCTTTGGCGTGACCCGGGGATCTTCCGTCGCGGCTGGCGCAGTTACTTCGCGTGGTACCGTCCGGGCTTCCATCCCTGGGACCTCGACAATCGCGCCGCGCTCAATGAATGGCGGGCGGAGTTTGACGCGCACTGAGAGCGCAGCCCGCATCACCCGGCCAGGCCGCGATCCACGCGCTGATCAATTCGACGCCCTCGGCATGCGCGAGTGTGCGGCCAAGCTCAGGCATCATCACCTGCGGGTCCACCGCGGCCATGCGGTACACGAGGATCGACTCCTCGGGATATCCGCGCACGATACCGAAGCGGCGATTACCAGTGCCACGGCCTGCTGCAATCGGCGATTTACATACCCCGAGCGCGACGGACGAGCCTTCCGCGGCATCGAGCGAGAGCCCGGACGTGTCGGCAGGACCCGCGCGGTTGTGGCAATGCGCGCAGTTGATGTCGAGGTAGGCACGCGCCCGCGCCTCGAGATCGGCCGCCGGGTCATCCCAGCGCGCGGCGCGCGGGATCGCGCCAGAGACCGCGCTCTGACTCGCCAGCGATGCTGCCTGCGGCAAGCCCGTGAGCAGCCCCGCCTCGCTCCAGGCCATCAGTTGATTCGCAGGGCCCATTGCGGTCCCGTAGTCCAGATCGCGATTGAGATGTCTTGCGGCAAGACCGATCGGTGACAAGGCTTTGCGTTTCACCTCGGTCGCATGGCAGCCGGCACACTGGTTGATGTCGGGGACCACGTAGTCGAAGCGCTGCGTACGCGCCCCGTTCGCCGAAGCTGTGACGATCTCGAGCGGGATGATCTCGCCAGCGCGGCGCAGCGTGGCAACGCGCTGGGTGTCGTCCCACACGTAAGACAGCGCCTCCCAACCCGCCTCGCGCCGCACCAGTAGCCGCGTTTCGATGAGCCGCACCGCCGCGAGCTCAAGCCGAGCCGCGATCGCGTCCGTCGCGGTCGTACCGACCGGCGCGCTGCGCGGGTAATAGAACGTCTTGCTGACGATCGTGCCCAACGGAAACTCGAACGTAGCGTTCGCCGAATACTTTGCCGACTGACCCGGTGGCACCCACACGGTGCGGAGTTTCTCGGCGTAGTCGCTGAAGAGCGGTGTATTGAGCTCATAAACCCTTACGCCTGCGGCAGGCGCCAAGACGCCATCATCGATATGCAGCACGCCCCACTCTGCAAGCGTCGGCGGTTCGCCCTCTGCATGGAACGTGGGCGCGCGGGGCTCGCGACTGCAGCTGGCAAGCAGCATGACCGTGGCCAGCAAAGCGACACCGAGGGAGCGGCCGCAGCTTCGGATCATGGGCTCAGCGCTGCAAGTCCACGGCTGGCAGGGATGCCAGTCGACAATCGTGAGGCTCGGTGGCGAGGGTTGGCTTGCGGTATTTGCCTGGACCATCGGCGTTCAATACCGGGCCCGCATCGCGCACACAGAGTGCGAGCTCCGGCGGCAGTCGCCCACCGCGCAGCTTGGCCGTATCGAGGTAACCGTCCCAGAGCACGGACGGAAAGCGACCGCCGAGTCCGAACATCGCCAATTTCAGCGCCTTGAGATCCAGCCCGTCAGGCGAATCACCCCCACCGATGAAACGGTTGCCGTGTACATGAATCGCTTCGGGGTAGGGATCAAAGTTTTCGGCCACCCCCTGATCGGTCATGTAGCCGGTCGAGAAGTAACTCGAAATGATCACGTGTGCGGTCACATTATCGGTGAAGTCGTTGTCGAAGATTTCGACTTGATCGTTCGAGTTGATGACGACTCCGGAACCTGCCGGCACGCTCGCCACCGGTGTGCCTTTCGCGCCGAAATTGGCGGTGTTGTTGGCGATGATCCGATTGCGGAAGACCCGCGTCCCCTCGCCGCGCTGCGGCAGATTCGGCATGTTGAATACCAGAATGCCACCGGTGTTCTCGGTAACCTCGTTGTCGTACACGTCGGCACGACGAGAGTTTTCGATCTCGATGCCGGCAACATTCTGTCGCGCGCGATTGCGCCGCACGATGATGTCTTCGGACTGTCCCACATAGATTCCGGCGTCGGAGGCGCCGATGACGAGACAGTCTTCGATCAGCACATCGCGAGTACGTACCGGATAAAGACCATAGGCGCCATTGCGGGTGTCCGGACCGCGGGTCCACTCGACGCGCAGGCCACGCAGCGTGATGCGCTCGCCCTCGTTGATCTTGACGCCATCGCCACGCGTATCCTCGATGGCGAGATTCTCGAGCGTGAAGTCGCTGGCATTGACCAGCAAGCCTTCGGCGCCGCTCTTTTGTCCCTTGAAGGACAGCACGGTCTGATCCATGCCGGCACCGCGAATCGTCACACCATCGACACGCAGGCTGAGGCTGCGTTCGAAGGCGTAGCGCCCCGCGGGGATTTCGATTACCTCGCCAGGTTTTGCAGCGATCAACTGCTCCTGCAGTGCACGCTCGAAATTGCGAGCGGCAGCGTCCCTTTGCGTACCATCCTCTTGTGCCGATGGGCCGCAGCCGCCGAGCAGCACCGCAGCAAGCAGCAAACCGAGAGCGTTGATCAAGCGCGGCGTGAAGAATTGCATCAGGTTGATCCTCCCGCGCGCTCGATGGCCTGCAAGAGATCGGCCTGCAGGTCATCGATACTCTCGAGCCCAATGGAGAGACGGATCGTGCCAGGCCGGATATCCGCCGCCTGCAGTTGTTCGGCCGTGAAATCTTTGGGCTGCATGAGCTGCGGCGCCACGACCAGCGACTCGGTTGACCCGAAACTCGGCGTACGCGCAAAAAAACGCAGTGCCTCGGCGAAGCGTCGGCCCGCCTCGAAGCCCGCCACCAGATCAAAACAGATCACTGTGCCGAACTCGCGCATCTGCGCCCGCGCCAGTGCCGCCTTCGGATGCGAGGCGAGTCCGGGATAACGAACTTCACGACAAGCAGGTTGCGCCTCGAGAAAACTCGCGATTGCCAGAGCGCTTGCCGACTGCTCACGGTAGCGTGAAAAGTAGGTCTTCATGCCGCGCACCATCAGCGATGCCGACAAGGGATCAAGCTGCGCCCCGAGCAGACGGAAATCGCCGCTGATCGCGCTGATGATGTCCCGATGGGCGATCACCGCGCCGCCCATCACATCCCCCGCACCGGTCGTGAACTTGGTGAGGCTGTGGACGAACACATCGACGTCGAATTCGCCGTGCTGATGAAAGCCGGCAGCGGTGTTGTCAACGACCGTGAGTGCGCCATGGGCACGGGCCAAGCGGGTGATCGCCGCGATGTCCGCGATCTTGTTTACGGGATTGGTCGGGCTCTCGAAGAACACCAGACGGGTCGGCCTTGCGGTCAGTTCCCGCTCTAGCCCGCCGAGATCATCGATCGAGAGCATCGAGTGGGTGACACCGAAGCGCGCCAACATCTTGCGGATGATCTGTCGCGTCGGGCCGTACCCTTCAATGAAAAAGACGATGTGATCACCGGCCCGCGTCAGCGTGAGCAGCGTTTGCGCCACCGCATTGACGCCAGAGGCAGTCGCCAAGCACTCCTCGCGGCCCTGCAACTCGGCGAGCAGCAACTCGAGCTGGCGTACCGTCGGATTACCCGCTCGCGAATAAAAGAATCCCCCGCGCTCGCCGCGCATGATGCGCAGGCTCTCCTCCACCGTGTCGGTTTCCCACTTCACGTTCTGGAAGATCGGCAAATTGAGCGGATGATTGTCGGTCGGCAGGTCGACTGCGGGCGGATGGTTGACGCGGGTCTCGGGTTTCATTGACGGGCCATCTGTTCCTCGCGGGCGCGCTGTCGCTCCTCCCGCCGCATGTAGAGCGTCGAGAGCACGACGCCGATTGCCACGATCGCCACCATGATCGTGGCCAGCGCATTGATGTCGGGACTGACGCCGCGGCGCACTCGGGAGAAAATCTCCATGGGCAGCGTGGATGAGCCGGGTCCGGAGACGAACTGCGCGATCACCACATCGTCCCAGGAGAGCGTGAAGGCGAGCAGCCAGCCCGAAATCAACGCCGGCATGATGAGGGGCAGCGTGATACGAAAGAACACCGTGACCGGCTTCGCCCCTAGATCGAGCGCAGCCTCCTCGAGCGAATCGTCGAATCCGGCGAGTCGGGACTGCACGATCACCGTGACATAAGCCATGGCGAAGGTGATGTGCGCGAGCGTGATCGTGAGCATGCCGCGACCCGCGGGCCAGCCGATCCATTGTTCGAGCGCCACGAAAAGCAACAGCATCGCGATACCGGTGATGATTTCCGGCATCACAAGTGGTGCGGTAGTCATCGCCGCGACAAACGCGCGGCCGCGAAACGGCCCGAAGCGTGCGAGCACGAGCCCCGCCAGCGTGCCGAGTACCACCGCCCCGCTTGCCGTCATGGCGGCGATCTTCACGCTGATCCATGCCGCGCCAAGCAACTGATCGTTCTCGAGCAGGCGCACATACCAGCGCAGGGTTGGCGAATTGGGCGCATCCCAGACCGTCACCAGCCGCGAATTATTGAACGAGAACACGATCATGGAGAGGATCGGCACATACAAAAACGCCAAACCCACCATCAACATGCCGTTGCGAAACCAGCCTCGAGTCATCGCTTGGCCGCCTCGAGTTCGCGCTGCTGATAGCGCTGAAACAGCAGAATCGGCAGCAGTAGCAACAACAGCAGCACGATGGCTACGGCGCTTGCTACCGGCCAGTTGCGCGCACCAAAGAATTGCGCCGACAGTACGGTACCGATCATCAGCTGATCGGTACGCCCGAGGAGCGAAGGAATCACGAACTCGCCCACCGCGGGGATGAACACGAGCAGACACCCCGCCACGACGCCAGGCATCGACAACGGCAAGGTGATGCGGAAGAACGCCGTGGTCGGCGATGCACCGAGATCGGAAGCCGCCTCGAGCAGCGTGAGATCATGCTTTTCGAGATTCGCGTACAGCGGCAAGATCATGAACGGCAGATAGGAATAGACGATGCCGACATACACGGCGAAGTCCGTGTAGAGCAGTGTCAGCGGTTGATCGATCACACCGAGGGCGAGCAGCGTGTTGTTGATCACGCCATTGGTCTTGAGCAGACCGATCCACGCATAAACGCGCAACAAAAAAGACGTCCAGAACGGCAGGATGATCAGCATCAGCAGCAAATTGCGCGTGCTCGGTCGAGACCGGGCGATGGCGTAGGCCATCGGAAAGCCGACCAGTAAACAGAGGACCGTGGAAATCGCCGCGACTTTGACCGAGTAGAGGAATGTGCCGAGGTAGAGCGGATCCTGCAGCACCGTCACGTAGTTCGCGAAGTTGAGCGACGCCACGAGGCGCCCGGTTTCTTCGATCCACTCGAAGAGCGGTGCATAACCCGGCTGCACGGGTTGCATCCACGAGAACGAAATCTTGAAGACGATCAGGAAAGGCACTGCGAAAAAGAGCAGCAGCCAGAACGCGGGCACTGCCGTCACGAGACGCTTGCCGAATTTTGTCGACTTGAGGATCACCGATTCAGCCCGTAAGAACCACGGGACTCGAAGGCTGCCAAGAGAGATACACGGACTCGCCGCGCACGATGCGCTCATCGGCGTGGCGTTCGATATTCGGCAAGGTCACGCGCAACACGCGACCCGAGGGCAGCCGCACCAGATACACCGACATGTCGCCCATATAGGCGATGTCCTGTACGGTGCCTTGGGTGCGATTTTCGCTGCTGCCAGGATCGGCACGCGTCACTTCCATCTTTTCGGGGCGGATCGCCACCGACACCGTGGCCTCGGGCGGCGCGCTGATGCCGTGGCTGACGTACACCACATGCTCGAGCTCCGGGCAACGGATGCGCACATGCCCGGGCTCGTCTTCGATCAGCTTGCCCTCGAACATGTTCACCGAACCAATGAAATCGGCGACAAACCGCGAATTGGGGAATTCGTAGATGTCGGTGGGCGTGCCCACCTGCACGATCTGCCCCTTGTTCATCACGCCGATGCGCGAGGCCAGCGTCATGGCCTCTTCCTGGTCGTGGGTGACGACGATGAACGTCACCCCCAGTTGCTGCTGCAGGTTCACAAGCTCGAACTGCGTATGCTCGCGCAGCTTTTTGTCGAGCGCGCCGAGGGGTTCATCCAGCAGCAGGAGCTTGGGGCGCTTGACCAGCGCCCGTGCGAGCGCCACCCGTTGCCGCTGGCCGCCCGAGAGCTGATGCGGCTTGCGACGCGCAAACTCGCCGAGCTTGACGATGTCGAGCATCTCGCCGACGCGACGCTCGATCTCGGCTTTGGGGAGACCCTCTTGCTCGAGACCGAAAGCGACGTTCCCCGCCACGGTCATATGCGGAAACAGCGCATAGGACTGGAACATCATGTTGACCGGTCGCTCGTAGGGCGGCGTGCCGGCCATGTCCTGTCCGTCGATGAGGATACGTCCGCCCGAGGGCGCCTCGAAGCCTGCCAGCATGCGCAGCAAGGTCGTCTTGCCGCAGCCTGAGCCGCCGAGCAGGCAAAAGATTTCACCCCGATCGATGGACAGCGAGACGTTGTCGACGGCGACAAACTCGCCGAAGCGCTTACTGACCCCCTCGAGGCGGACGTACTCGTGCAAAGGGCGTTACTGCCCCGCCTTGAAGCGTGTCCAGGTCGCCGTCAGCGATTGGGTAAAGGCATCGCTCTCGGCGAGATCGACCTGCAGGCGTGCCTTCACTTCCTCGCTCGGGTAAATCGCCGGGTTAGAGAGGATGTCGGGGTTGACCAACTGCTGCGAGGGCAGATTGAAGCTCGCGTAGTTGACGAGGTTGGTGTTCTTGGCCGCCACCTCAGGACGCATCAGGTAGTTGATGAACGCATGGGCGTTATCGACGTTCTTGGCGTCCTTGGGGATGGCCAGCATGTCGAAGAACATGGTCGTGCCTTCGCGGGGGATTTTGTAGTCGATCGTGATGCCGTTGCTGGCCTCCACCGCACGATCACGCGCCTGGAAGATATCGCCCGACCAGGCCATGGTGAGACAGATCTCGCCGTTGGCGAGATCGTCGATGAACTTTGAGGAGTGCACGTACTTGATGAAAGGCCGCACCGACATCAGCACTTTTTCGGCGGCGGCGAGATCCTCGGGTGATTCGCTGTTGGGATCCTTGCCAAGATAGATCAGCACCGTTCCCAGGATCTCGGTCGGCGAATCGAGCAGCGCCACGCCACAATCCTTGAATTTGGCGACGATCGCGGGGTCGTAGAACATCGAGAGGCTATCGAGCGGCGCGTCCTTCATGCGCTCGAGGATCTTGTCCTGATTGAAACCGATGCCCGTCGTGCCCCACAAATAATTGACCGAGTGGGCATTGTCGGGATCATGACGCGCGACCTTCGTCATCAGCTCCGCGTCCATGTTGGCAAGGTTCGGCAGCTTGCTTTTGTCGAGTGTCTGGAAGATTCCCGCCTTGATCTGTCGCTCAAGGAAATTGGCCGAGGGCACGACGATGTCATAGCCCGTGCTGCCCGCGAGCAGTTTGGTCTCGAGCACCTCGTTTGAATCAAACACGTCGTAGGTGACGTCGATTCCGGTCTCTTTCTCGAAATCGGCGATCACGCTCTCGTCGATGTAGTCGGACCAGTTGTAGACGTTGAGCACCTTGGACTCGGCAGCCTGCTCCGGCTTGTCGCCGCAGGCGACGAGCAACGCGGAAACCGACAGGGCGACGAGGGCCGGGCGGAAAACGTGTTTCATAATCGGGTGAGCTCCCTTTGGATACAAAGTTGGGGTGGGGGGCGGGCGAAGCGCCTTTTATAGCGCAGCGCTCCCCTTCAGGAAAGCGTCCAGCTGATCAAGGGTTTGCACTGCTTTGGACAGTAGCTCGTCTATTTCGGTGCGGCTGATGACGAGCGGCGGCGCGACGATCAAGGTATCCCACACCGCCCGCATGACGAGGCCGTTGGCGATCGCGAGGTCACGCGCCCGAGTGCCGACCATGCCCCGCTCGGGAAAAAACTGCCGCGAAGGCTTGCGAGGCACGAGTTCGAGCGCGCCGAACAGCCCCAAAGATCGCGCCTCACCGACGAGCGGATGATCGGCAAGTTCGCGCCAGCGTTGCGACCAATAGGGCACGATTTCCTCGTTCAGCCGCTCGATGACCCGCTCACGCTGCAGGATATCAAGGTTGGCGAGCGCGACCGCCGCGGCCACCGGGTGACCCGAGTAGGTATAGCCATGCGCGAACTCACCACCTTTTTCGATCAGCACCTCGGCGACTCGATCCGCGACCATCAGCGCGCCGAGCGGCTGGTAACCCGAAGTGATCGCCTTGGCGAGCGTCAGAAAATCGGGTCGGGTGCCGTAATACTCGCAACCGAACCAATGACCCGTGCGCCCGAAGCCGCAGATCACCTCATCTGACGCGAACAGAATTCCGTAGCGATCGATGATGCGCTGCACCTCGGGCCAATACGTCTCGGGCGGGATGATCACCCCGCCCGCGCCCTGCACCGGCTCGCCGATGAAGGCCGCCACCCGCTCGGGCCCGACTTCGAGAATCTTTGCTTCGAGTTCGCGCGCGGCCCGCAGACCAAACTCCGCTCGGTCGAGCTCACCACCGCACTCGAACCAATAGGGTTGCCCGATATGCACGATGTCGGTAATTGGCAACCCGCCCTGCGCGTGCATGGCCTTCATGCCGCCGAGCGAGGCACCCGCCATGGTGCTGCCGTGATAACCGTTCCAGCGACTGATGATGACCTGACGCTGCGGCTCGCCGCGCAGCGCCCAGTAGCGCCGCGCGAGGCGCACGAACGTATCGTTGGCTTCGCTGCCGGATCCGGCGAAAAAAACATGCTTGAACTGCGGCGGCGTCAGCTCGGCGAGCCGCCGCGCCAGCTCGATGGCTGGCGGATTGGCACACTGGAAAAAGCTGTTGTAGTACGGCAGCTCCAGCATCTGCCGGTAGGCGGCCTCAGCGAGTTCGCGTCGACCGTAACCGAGCGCGACGCACCACAGACCCGACATGCCATCGAGGATGCGATGCCCCTCGCTGTCAAACAGATAGACGCCCTCGGCGCGCGTGATCACTCGCGCGCCGCGCCCGGCGAGCGCGCGGGTGTCGGTAAAGGGATGCAGGTAGTGCGCCGCATCGAGCGCCTGCCACTCGGCAGTGCTGCGCGTCGGCAGAGGGGATCGCGTCGAAAAAGTCATGTCGCGATCTTAAACCCGGCGAGCCATCGCCGGGGCGTCAGACGTTCAGCAGCAGATGCTCGCGCTCCCAGGAACTGATGACCTGCAGGAACACCTCGTACTCGGCTTCTTTGACGAGGGCGAACGCGGAGACGAAGTTCTCGCCGAGAATCTCGATCAGCGGATCGCACTCGCGCAGCAGGCGGATCGCCTCATCGAGATTGCGCGGCAGCGAGAACGGCAGATCGTGGGCACTGCCCGATATGGGCTCGGTGGGCGAGAGACCCTGCACCATGCCGAGATAGCCACAGGCGAGCGAGGCCGCGCTCGCGAGATACGGGTTGGCATCCGCGCCCGAGAGACGGTTTTCGACGCGCCGCGCTTGCGGCTCCGAGCCCGGCACGCGCAGGCCTGCGGTGCGATTGTCGTAACCCCATTGCACGTTGATCGGCGACACCTGAAAACGCGTGATGCGGCGATAGGAGTTCACATTGGGCGCGAGCAACGCCATGGCCGCGGGCAAATAGCGCTGCAGACCCGCGATATGCGCGAAAAAGAGCTGCGTCGGTGAACCGTCGGCATTCGAGAACACGTTCTTGCGGGTCTGCCGATCGACGATGCTCTGGTGGATATGCATGGCGCTGCCCGGCTCCTTGGCGTGGGGCTTGGCCATGAAGGTCGCGTACATCTTGTGACGCAGCGCCGCCTCGCGCGCGGTGCGCTTGAACATGAAGGCTTGATCGGCAAGGTCGAGCGCGTTGCCATGCAGCAGGTTGATCTCCATCTGCGCCGGCCCATCCTCGTGAATGAGCGTATCGATGGCGATGTCCTGATCCTCACAGAACTGATACACATCATCGAAGAGCGGGTCGAATTCATTGACCGCGGCGATGCTGTAGGACTGCCGGCCCGGCTCGGCACGTCCCGAGCGACCGATGGGAGGCTTCAGCGGATAATCGGCATCGATGTTGGGCTCGACCAGATAGAACTCGAGTTCCGGCGCCACCACCGGCTCCCAACCCCTCTGGGCATAGAGATCGAGCACATGGCGCAGCACTTCGCGCGGCGCCATGCGCACGCGCCGGCCGTCGGCATAAAAACAATCGTGGATGATCTGCGCGGTCGGCTCAGCGGCCCACGGCACGCGGCGCACCGTGCGCGGGTCGGGCTTGAGGATGATGTCGATCTCGGCGGGGCTCATCGCCGCCGAGGTCTCCTCCGGATAGTCGCCCGTCACCGTCTGCAAAAAAATGCTCTCGGGCAAGCGCATTCCCTGATCGATCTGGAATTTCTGCGCCGGCATGACCTTGCCGCGCGCAATACCGGCCATGTCGGGCACGATGGCCTCGACCTCCTGAATATTGTGCTCTCGAAAAAACTGCGTCACTGAATCGGACATGTTCCTAACCTCGGCTGCTCGTTGCCCGATGACGTGCGCGTTCGCGCGCCGCGTCGCCAAAGGCCGTGAACAGCGCCACTGAAAATTCGTTGGCCATCACTCGCCACTCCGGATGCCACTGCACGGCACGGGCGAAGGCCTTGGCCTCCGGCAGGCAGAAGGCCTCGATGAGACCGTCCGGGGCGCGTGCCTCGACGCGCAGTGACGGTGCCAGAGTCTTGACCCCCTGAGCGTGCAGCGAGTTCACGCGGATGCGCGTCGCGCCGCCCGCCCACGCGATCATCGGTCCGTCTTCCAGCAGCACCTCGTGCGCCGGGCCGTACTGTTGATCGAGGGGCGCGTCCTTGTCCTCGCGATGATCGAGCAAGCCCGGTTGCTCGTGCACCCGTTGCCAAAGCTTGCCGCCGAGCGCCACGTTGATCTCCTGAAAGCCGCGACAGATCCCGAGCAAAGGCACGCCCTGCTCGATCGCCGCGCGGATCAGCGGCAAGGTGGTGGCATCGCGCTCCGGGTCATGCAGCGTGCCGGGCTCGCTCGGTCCCTCTTCGTAGTGGTGCGGCTCGACGTTCGAGGGACTACCCGGAAACAGCACGCCATCGAGATTGGCGAGTACCTCGTCAACCTCAAGTGGCTCCGGCAACACCGGGATCAGCAGCGGCAAACCCTGCACGGCACGCGCCACGGCGTGCGCGTATTTCTCCCCGACCAGGTGGAAGGGATGCAGGCCGATCACGCGGCGATCAGCGGGAATACCAATGACGGGACGACGAAACATGCGCAAGGGGCGAGCTTGCGGCGGGTGCAAGACTCGTTGCGGATTAGACCATAGCCATCCCCTGTATAACCGTACAGAGCTTGAAAAATATCATCTAACCCCTTGTTTATATTGAATCTATATTCTGAACAACATTGCAGCGACCAGGCCAGCACCGTATGCTGGAGAGCCTTAAGGCGGAGCCTCGCTTCGCGCTCAATCCAAGGTTTGCCATGACCGATTTCGCGGAACTCGACCGATTCCTCGCGGAGCACCCGCATACCCGGCATGTGGATGTGTTCCTCAACGATTTGAACACGGTCGAGCGCGGCAAGCGCATCGAGCGCGAGGGTTTGCAGCGGCTCTACACCGACGGCGTGCTTTTACCAGGCTCCATGTTCGCTCTTGATGTGCAGGGCGGCACGATTCAAGCCACCGGTCTTGGCTTCGATGAAGGGGATGCCGATCGGCCCTGCCGTCCCATACCCGGTTCGTTGGTACCCGTTCCCTGGCAGCCCGACGGGATCGCGCAACTGCAGCTCACGATGTACGAGCGCGACGGCCGGCCGTTCTTCGGCGACCCGCGCAACGTGCTCGCCAAGGTGCTCGATCGTTTTCATCGACTCAATCTGACCCCGGTCGTGGCGATCGAGTACGAGTTCTATTTCGTCGATCGCGAGCGCCTCGAGGGCGGCATGCCGCAGCCACCGCGCCTGCCCATCACCGGCCGCCGCGAGTTCAGAACACAAATCAATTCGATGACAGATCTCGATGAATTTTCGAGAGTTTTATCGCGTATTGACGAAGTTTCGAGGATCCAAAAACTACCGTCGACCAACGCCATGGCCGAATACGGGCCGGGGCAGTTCGAGGTAAATCTCGAACACCGGGCCGACGCGTTACGGGCCTGCGACGAGGCGCTGCGCCTCAAGCGCGTGGTGCGCGCGATCGCCCGCGAACAAGGCTGGGATGCCACCTTCTTGCCCAAACCCTATCGCGACATGGCCGGCTCCGGGCTGCACATCCATGTCAGCCTGCTCGATGCCGGCGGCGAGAATCTCTTTGCCTGCGACGACCCAAGCGCCCTATCCGCCGATGCGCCGCATCATGGCCTCGGCAGCAGCACCCTGCGTCATGCCATTGGCGGCCTGCTGCGCACCCTCGCCGAGGGCATGGCGGTCTGCGCGCCCGGGCCGAACTCGTATCGTCGTTTCCGCACCGAGTCCTATGTGCCCTTGATCCCGTGCTGGTCGGTCAACAATCGCGGCACTGCCGTGCGCATCCCGGTCAGCGATGTGCGCAATCGCCGCATCGAACATCGACTCGCCGGCGCCGACGCCAACCCCTACCTCGTGACCGCTTGGGTACTTGCCGGCATCCACCACGGCATCGCCGAAGCGCTGGAACCGCAGGCACCGATCCGCGGCAACGCCTATCGCGAGACGGGCGAGCCGCTGCCCATCCATTGGGCGACCGCCATCGAGCGCTTCCGCCAGAGCGAGTTCGCCGCCGCCTATCTCGGCCGTCCGTTTCGCGATCACTTCACCGCCGTCAAGCAAGGCGAACTCGACGAGTTCGACTCGCATCTCACGCCGCTCGAGATGCAGTGGTATCTCGGCGCCGTGTGAGCCCTCGCCATGGGCCGACAACACATCGACTCCTGGTATGCCGCGAGCGCGCCCGCGCGGACGGCGAGACAGGTGCTCAAGGGGGCGATCGACGCTGACGTGTGCGTCATCGGCGGCGGCATCGCCGGTTGTTCCACCGCCCTGCACCTCGCCGAGCGTGGCCGCAGCGTTGCGCTGCTCGAGGCAGAACTCGTCGGCTGGGGCGCCTCGGGGCGCAGCGGCGCACAAGCCATCACCGGAGTCGCCTGCGGTCAGCACAAGCTCGAGTCGCTCGTTGGTCGCGATGATGCGCGACGCATCTGGAACATCACGGTCGAAGGACTGGCACTGCAGCGACAACTGATCCGCAGGCATGCGATCGACTGCGACTACGTCGCCGGACAGATGCACGTGGCCTTGAAGCCGCGGCAGGAACGCGAGCTGCGCGCCGAGGTCGATTTCTTGCGCAGCCGCTACGCGTATCAATCACTGCAGATGCTCGACCGCGACGCCGTACGCGAGACCATCGCCTCGAAGCGCTACCTTGCCGGAACCTTTGACGCCGACTGCGGCCATCTGCATCCGCTCAAATATACGCAGGGACTTGCGGTCGCAGCCGAACGCGTCGGCGCGCAAATCTTCGAGGATTCACGGGCGCTCGACTATCGGCGCAGTGAGGGTCGCTTGATCGTGCGTACGGCGTCAGGCGAGGTGCGCTGCCGAAGCCTCGCGCTCTGCGGCAACGCCTGGCTCGGCCCGTTTGCACCAGCTCTGGCCCGCAAAATCATTGGCGTGGGAACGTACATCGTGGCCACGGCGCCGCTCGGTGCCGCGCGCGCCCAAGCCCTGATCCGCAACAATGCCGCAGTCACCGACATCAACTGGGTGATCGATTACTTTCGCTTGTCGCAAGATCATCGACTGCTCTTCGGCGGACGCGTGAGTTACTCGGGGCTCGACCCGCTCGGCACTCGCCGGGCCACCCGCGCGCGCATGCTGCAGGTGTTCCCCCAGCTCGCCGATGCGGCGATCGACCATGCCTGGGGTGGCTATGTCGATATCACGCTCAATCGCGCGCCGCATTTCGGCAGGCTGGAACCCGACGTGTATTTCGTGCAGGGCTTCAGCGGTCACGGCATCGCGCTCACCGGTATCGCGGGTCAGCTGCTTGCCGAAACCATCGGCGGCACCGAAGAAAGATTCGACTTGTTCAATCGCATTCCGCACCGCGATTTTCCGGGAGGCGCGGCCCTGCGGCGCCCGGCGCTCGTGCTGGCGATGCTCTGGTACCGCCTACGCGACCTGCTCTGAGGCGGGCGCCTCGTGGCGCAGCAGGCGACGGTGCAGCGGCCGCAGGTAGCGTTCGGTCGCCTCGGCCACCAAAGAATATGCCGCCGGTACCACCACCAGCGACAGCAAAGTCGAGGTGATCAGGCCGCCAATCACTGCCACACCAAGCGGCGTGCGGAAACTGCCGTCGGCACCGAGTCCAAGCGCGATCGGCAGCATGCCGGCGCCCATAGCGAGCGTGGTCATGATCACGGGCCGCACGCGCTTGCGACAGGCGTCGATCAGCGCCGCCTCGCGCGACAGACCTGCCTGCTCGCCGAGGATCGCGTAGTCGACGATCAGGATGGAATTTTTGACGGCGATGCCGTTGAGCAGTAGCAGACCAATCAGCGAGGGCAGCGATAGCGCATTGCCGGTGAGCAGCAAGAGACCGAAGGCGCCGCCGCCGCAGAGCGGTACCGCCGCAAGGATGACGATGGGCTGGGTCGCGCTATGGAAGAGCAACAGCAGCACGAGGTATACCGACAGCACGCCCGCGAGCAGGGCGAGTGCGAAGCCGACGAAGAGCTCGACGAAAGCCTCGGAGTCACCCGCGGGCAGGATGCGCACGCCCGGCGGCAGGTTCTGCATCGCCGGCATATTGTTGACCTTGGCCATGACATCGCCGAGCGGCAAACCGTTGAGCTCGGCGGAGACCGTCACCGTGCGCTCACGGTTGAGTCGGTCGATGCGCGCCGGACCACTGCCCTCGGTGATCTCGGCCACGGCCGCGAGTGGTACCGGTCCGGCTTTGCCGGGAACGCGCAATTGGCGCAGCACCGCAGGATCGGTGAGCGATGAACCGGCGAGTTGTACGCGGATCGGGATCTGGCGCTCGGCAAGATTGAGCTTGGCGAGACGCTGGCGGATATCGCCACTCGTCGCGATGCGCGCGGCATCGGCGATGTCGACCGTCGAGACGCCGAGGTCGGCTGCACGCGCCGGGTCAGGTCGGATCACGATCTCGGGCCGCAGCAACGCCGCCGTGGTGCTCACCGAACCGATATTCGGCACGGTACGGATGGCCGCGGCAAGGTCACGCGATGCAGCACTCAACTGCTCCGAGTCACGCCCACCAATGGCAAGCGTCAACCGATCACCCGGCCCGCCCGCGGCAAAGCCCACGCGCACGCCCGGCAAGTCAGTCAGCGCCTGCCGTACGGAATCTTCGATTTCGGCACTGCTGCGCTTGCGGTCCGCGGCGAACTCGAGCGTCATGCCGAACTTGCGAACCTCAGCGAACGAGACGCCACCACCCATGGTCTCGCCGCCCTCACCGCCAACCGTGGTGAACACGCGCACGATCTCGGGCACGCCGGCGCGCAGCCGTTGCCGGACCTCGGCGGCGACTTCGAGCGAGTCGGCGAGCCGAGCACCGGGTGGCAATTCGACCTGCAATTGCGCGCGGGACTGATCGGTCGTCGGCACAAAGGTCTTCGGGATGAGTGGAATGAGGCCGAGCGAGAGGACGAACGTTGCCATCGCAATAACCAGCGTCCAGCGACGATGGTGCAGCGCGAGATCCACCCAGCGCAGATAGCGCTGCATGAGTGGCGAGTCGGTGGCGGTCTTCGGTTCACCACGCATGAAATAGCCGGCCAGCATCGGCGTGAGCAGACGGGCAACGAGCAGCGAGAACAGCACCGCAGCCGCCGCTGTCCAGCCGAACTCGCGAAAGAACTTGCCGGTCACGCCAGGCATGAAGGCCACCGGAATGAACACCGCAGCCAAGGTCACTGAAGTGGCGATCACGGCGATGCCGATCTCATCGGCTGCGTCGATCGCCGCCTGCATGGGCGGTTTGCCCATGGCGCGATGTCGGGCGACGTTTTCGACTTCGACGATCGCATCGTCGACCAACACGCCGATCACCACCGCGAGGGCGAGCAAGGTGAGCAGGTTGAGCGAAAAGCCAAAGAAATGCATCACCGCAAAAGTCGGAATGACCGAGAGCGGCAACGCAATTGCGGAAATCAGCGTCGCTCGCCACTCGCGCAGAAAGAACCAGACGACGATGACCGCCAGCAGCGCGCCCTCGAGCAGCATGATCATCGAGGAGTCGTAGGAATTTTTGGCGGTCTCGACCGTCGATTGCACCTCGACGAAACGTACCTCGGGATGCGCGGCCTGCAGCACGGCGATGCGCTGGCGGATCCCCTCGCCGACCGCGACCTCGCTCGAGCCCGAAGTGCGGCGCGTCGAGAAACCGACCACGGGCTTGTCATCGAGCAGTGCTGCCGCGCGCGGCTCGGCCGCCCCATCGGTGACCGTCGCAATCGCCGAGAGCCGCACGGTGCGGCCGTCGGGCAAATAAATCGGGTAGTTGGCGAGATCCTGGGCTGTGCGCACCACGGCTACCGTACGCACCGACTGCTCTGCACCGCCCGCCTCGGTGCGCCCGCCCGGCCGCTCAACCTGCAGCCTCGCGAGTTGGCTGGAGACGGAACCGGCGGTCACGCCGAGCGCCTGCAGGGCCTCGGGTCGCAGATCGACGCGAACCTCGCGATCGACACCGCCGACGCGCGTCACCGAGCCGACCCCCGACACGCCATAGAGGGCCTTGGCAACCTTGTCGTCGACGAACCAGGAGAGCTCGTCCGGGGCAAGCCGATCGGACTCGACCGCGTACGCCATCAAGGTGCCACCGACCAGCGCCATGCGCTGAATGATCGGCTCGTCGATGTCCTGCGGCAGATCGCGGCGCACGCGGGAGACGGCGTCTTTGACTTCATCGAGCGCGCGATCAATGTCTCGACCGAGTTCGAACTCGATCTTGGTGATCGACGTGCCCTCACTGACGGCCGAGTTGATGCGGTCGATGTCGGCGATGCTCGAGACCGCATCCTCGATCTTGCGCGTGACGTCGGTCTCGAGCGTAGACGGCGACGCGCCCGGTAGCCCGACCGTCACCTGGATGGTGGGCAAGGAAATATCGGGTAACTGAGAAATAGGCAGCTGTCGCCAGCCCCAGAGCCCGGCGAGAGTTAGGACGACAAACAGCAATACGGAGGGCAGCGGGTATTTGATGCCCCAGCGAGACAGGTTCATGCCGCGCCACCGTCCACGATCTTGACGACATCACCGTCGCTCAAGAACCCGGCACCACGGGCGACCACCCGCTCACCACTTTTGAGTCCGCCGCGGATTTCAATGAATTCGCCTTGTGAAGGACCGGTGTCGATGCGGCGCTGCAGCACCTTGCCGCCCTCACCCATCACGAAAACGTAGGGATAGCCATCGCGGAACACCACCGACTGGCGCGGCACCACCGTCACCTTCGCCTCGCCGACGCGCAGTCGACCCTCGGCGAACATCCCCGAACGCAGTGCCCCGGGCTCGGAGAGATCCGCGTAGACCAGCGCGGTACGCGTCTGCGGATCGATGGCTGGCGAAACGGCGCGAATGGTGCCAGTGACCGCCTCGCCGGCGGGACCGCGGATGTCGACTCGCGACCCAAGTTTGATGCGCGGCAGATCGTTCTCGGACACTTCGGCGCGCCACTCAAGACGCCCGTTGCGGATGAGGCGCAGTAATTCGCCGCCCGCCGAGACAACCTGACCGGGTTGCACGTTGCGCGCCGAGATCACGCCATCGTCAGGCGCCCGCAGCGTCGCGAAACCGAGCCGCAACCGTGCGGCATCGCGCTCGGCCTCGGCAGCCACCTGCTGCGCTTCGGCCTTGGCGCGATTGGCACGCAGCACGTCGAAATCATTGGTCGAAATCAGGTTGCGCGCGAGGAGACTCTCGCCGCGCGTCGCCTGCGCACGCGCGAGCTCGGTACTGGCAGAGGCCTGAGCCAGACTCGCCTCAGCCTGACGGGCCTGCACCTCGAGCGTACGGCGGTCGAGTTCGACCAGGGCTTGCCCGGCACGCACTCGGGCGCCCGGCTCGACCAACACGTTGGCGACGCGAATACCGGCAAGCTCGACCCCGAGCGACATCTCTTGCCAGGCGGCGATCGACCCCGAGGCGACGATCTCGCGGTCGATCACCCGCTCCTCGGTGGCTGCAAGCGTCACCGTCAGCGAGGAGGCGGCCGGGGGTGGTTCCTTGCCTCCGCGCGAACAAGCGGTCAGCGCGAGGGATGCGCAGCAGAGCGCAATGAGGAGTCGAGGGGATTTAAGCATAGGGGTCGGCAAGATAATCGCCTTGGTTGACGGGACGCCAACATGGCCACCCCCGCGACCATGGTCCGGCCAGAATACCCTACCGGAGCTCAAAACATCGATGAATATGCGTATTCCGCGCAAAGTCTGGCGGTACCGTAGCCCGGCTGAGATCTTTGACCGAGTAGCGCGCGGCAATGGCCGGGTCGAGTTCGAAGCGCTGCGCATTGGTCGAAAAAATCAACATCCCCTGCGGCGCCAGCAAGCGCATGCAACGCTCGATCAGCACTGCATGATCACGCTGCACATCGAACACGCCCTCCATGCGCTTGCTGTTGGAGAAGGTCGGGGGATCACAAAAAATCAGCTCGTAACGCTCGCCGCGGCGCACGGCCTCGTCCAACCACTCGCGCACGTCGGCGCGAACGAACACATGCGACGGCCCTGCAAGACCGTTGAGTTCAAGATTGGCTTGCGCCCAGTCGAGATAATTGGCCGATAAATCGACCGTGGTACTCGCGCGCGCGCCCCCCGCGACCGCATAGACGGTCGCCGTGCCCGTATAGGCAAAGAGATTCAAAAATCGTTTGCCAGACGCCGCCTCGCGCAACCGACCCCGCGTGATCCGATGATCGAGAAAGAGCCCCGTGTCGAGGTAGTCCTCAAAATTCACCCGAAAGCGCAGCCCGCCCTCGCCGACCACGTGGAACTCGCCGCGCGCATCGCGCTTGGTGTACTGCTCGCCGCGCTTATTGCGCCGCCGCGTGCGCAGGCGCACATGATCAGCAGGCACGCCGGTCGCCACCACGAGTCCTGCCAAGGCCTCGCTGCGCCGACGGCGCGCCGTCTCCTCCGGAATCTCTGCCGGGGCCTGATACTCCTGCACCAGCAACCAGCGCTCCGCGGCAAGCGAATCGGGCGGTACTGTCGCTGTGTAAAGATCGATGGCGAAAGCATATTCGGGCATGTCGGCGTCATAGATTCGATAGCAGCCGAGCTGCTCGCGCCGCACCCAGGCCGCCAGCTGTTTGAGATTTTTACGCAGTCGATTGGCAAACATGACTGCGCCCGGAGTCTCGGCGAGCGCGAGATCAATCTGCGAGCCCGGTTTGGGTCGCAGATCCCGTTCGGCGGCACCCCCCACCTCGATGCGCAGCAAGCGACACTCGAGTGCGCCGTTCCACACCGTGTGTACCCGATGCGCGCGCAAGCCGAGCTCTAGGCCAAGCGAGGCGTCACCCGTTAGCACCGCCGCCTGCCAGCCAACGAAACGCTCGCGCAACAGCGCACCGAGTTCGGCATGTACCGCGCGCGCAGCCCTCTCATCGCCAAGCCGCAAGCCCCATGGCGGGTTCGTGCACAGCAAGCCGCTTGAGGCGGGCGCGGTTGCCTCGCCGAGCGGTCCGACCGTGAACTCGACGATATCCGCCACCCCCGCATGCGCCGCATTCAGGCGCGCTTCGCGAATGACGCCCGCATCCACATCACGACCAACGAGGCGTAAGCCTCTGGCCCTGCAGGCGTCGAGACCTACCGCGGCACGCGCCTCGCCCGCAGCCACCACGCGTTGCCACAAGGCGGCGTCATGCCCCTTCCAGCGCAAAAAGCCAAAGTAGCGTCGTCGATGATTCGCCGGGATATCGGCGGCGATGCGCGCCGCCTCGATCACGAAACTGCCGGATCCGCACAGAGGATCAATGAAATCACCCCCGGCGGCTGCGATCGTTGGCCAGCCGGCACGCAACAGGATGCCCGCCGCAAGGTTCTCGCGCAGTGGCGCCTCGCCGGTCTCGCCGCGCCAGCCGCGTCGATGCAATCCCTCACCCGACAGATCGATCGACACGGTGACCTTGGTACCCACCGCATGCGCGTGCACGCGCACGCCCGGTTCTTGCGTCGCAATGTCCGGCCGCGCGCCAACGCTATCGCGTAAGGCATCGCAGATGGCGTCTTTCAGGCGCAGCGTACCGTAATGGGTATTGGAGATCGCCGGGTGTCGCCCCGACCACTCACAAGCCAAGGTGGCGGCGGGATCGACATGAGCTCGCCAATCAATACCGCGTAGTGCCGCATAAATGGCGGCGTCATCGACCGCTTCGAAACGCAGCAACTCGAGATAGATGCGGCTCGCGACTCGCGATTCGAGACAGGCGCGATAAGCGACCTCGAGCGTCCCGGTGAAGGCGACCGTATTGCCGCGCTCGCGCAGATCCGTGGCACCCAAATCCTGCAACTCGCGCAGCAAGATATCGGCGAAACCACGCGGCACTCCCGCGACGAATTGACGAATGGCCATCATGTGCGCGGCGGCCAAGGCCGCAGATTGCGCGCCTGCGGCTTGATGTGACGACAAAGAATTCGATAGGCATCGGCATCGAAGCCACTCGCGCGGTCTTGCCGACCGATGGATGTCGTCTGCGGCGCCTCGTCACCGTCGGCACCGGCCACCACGGTGCCGAGATATTGCCAGCCCTCCACCACATGCCAATGACGTACGCCGAGCGCGCTCGTTTCTTCGACAACGATCGCACCGGGATAGGGCCAGCTGCGCAGCTTCAGCGGTGCAAGCAGCAGCTTGAGGCGCAGGCCGTGCTTGCGCGGCGACTCGGCACCCACACAAGCCCCGCCACAGCGCCCGATCTGGTAGGCGAAACAGGAACCCTCGCCGCCCGACTCGAGCCCGAGCACACGCAGACAGAGTTTATGTTCGCGCGCGAGCTGCACGAGCGCGGTCTTGGCTTGACGCGCGCTGCGATAAAGTCCAAAGGCGTCGAGGTCGCGAGGCAGCGGACCCTCGAGCGCCTGCAAACGCGGCGGCCCGCCGGCATCGTCGATGAGCCAGCTCCATTGCTCGCTGCCACCGCGAAGGCGCCGGTTGTAGACGGGTTGCAACTCGCGCACCAATTTTGCTTCGAGCAACAAGGCCCCGAGCTCACCGGCCGTCTCGGTCCATTCGATGCGACGGGTCTGCGCCGCGAGTCGCTGCGATTTCGCATCGCGCGTGGCGCCCATGAAATGCGCGAGCACCCGCTCGCGTAAATTTTTGGCCTTGCCGACATAGATCAGCGCGTCGCCTGTGCCGGCGTCGTCGCCGCCATAGAATCGATAGACACCCGCAGACTCGGGCAGATCGTCGATCAGTTCCGCCGGCAGATGCGCGGGCAAGGACGGACGACGTCCCACGCGCTCAAGCGCAGCGTCGAGCGTCGCTTCCGGCCAGGCGGCAATCAGCTTGCTCCACAATTGCGCGAGCACCTGCGCATCAGGCAATGCGCGATGACGCGCGCTGCAGTCGAGGCCATGCCTGGCAATCAACGCATCGAGGTTGTGGCGCTCGGCTTCGGGATAAAGTTCGCGCGACAGCCGCACCGTGCAAGCGAGCGGCGCCACAAAATGTCTGCCCGTACGGCGCAGCTCTGTGCGCACGAAACCGTAATCGAAGCGCGCGTTGTGCGCGACAAAACGTCGGCCGGCGAGACGCGTCTCGATTTCGTCGGCAAGTTCCGCGAAGGGCGGCGCTGCTGCCACCATCTCGTTGCTGATACCGGTCAGTCGCTGAATGGATGGCGGGATCAGGCAGCCGGGGTTGACGAGCGAACTCCATTCCCATTCGACCCGCCCCTCGCTCATCGCAACGATGGCGATCTCGGTGATGCGATGCCAGGCGGGATGACCGCCCGTGGTCTCGACATCGACGAAGGCCACGGGACCCGCAGCCAGCCCACCGCGCCGCGCGGTGGCCGGGGAATCGGCGGCCATCACCCGAGGTCGATCCAGGTGGTCTTGAGTTCGGTGTACTTCTCGAACGCGTGCAGCGACTTGTCGCGACCGATGCCCGATTGCTTGTAGCCACCAAACGGCACGGTGATGTCATCCGCGTCGTAGCAGTTGACGTAGACCATGCCCGCCCGCAGCCGTCGCGCAATACCGTGCGCCGTCGAGAGGTCACGACTCCAGACCGCGGCCGCGAGGCCATACTCGCTGTCGTTGGCGATGCGCACGGCCTCCGCTGGATCGTCGAAGGTGATGCACGCCAGCACCGGACCAAAGATTTCCTCGCGTGCAATGCGCATCCCGGGCGTCACGCGATCGAACACGGTCGGCTCGATGTAATAGCCGCCGCTGTCACGACGCGCCTGCGCGCCACCCCAATGCAACTGCGCGCCCTCCTGCCGCCCGCTCTCGATGTAGCCGAGCACGCGCCCGAGCTGTGTTTCATCGACGATCGCACCGAGGCGCGTCGCCGGATCGAGCGGGTCGCCCGGGGCGAGTTCGCGGGCAATCTTGGTGATTTTTTCGAGCATCGCCTCGCGTACCGACTCGTGCACCAACAAGCGCGAGCCCGCCGAGCACATCTCGCCCTGATTGAAGAAGATGGCATACGCGGCCGCGGTGGCCGCCGCATCGAGATCCGGACAGTCGGCCAGCACGATATTGGCTGACTTGCCGCCGCACTCGAGACCGACGCGCTTCATGTTCGATTGCGCGGCGTACTGCATGACAAGTTTGCCGGTCGCAGTCGAACCCGTGAAACCGATCGCATCGACATCCATCGACAGTGCGAGCGCCTTGCCCGCAGTGCCGCCGAAACCCGGCACGACGTTGAACACACCGGGCGGAACACCCGCTTCGATGGCGAGCTGTGCGAGCTTGATGGCGCTCAGCGGGGATTTTTCGGAAGGCTTGAGCACCAAAGAATTACCGGCCGCAAGCACCGGGCCGAGCTTCCACGCCGTCATGATGAGCGGGAAGTTCCACGGCACGATGGCGCCGACCACCCCGAGCGGCTCGCGCGTGATGGTGGCGAGCGCGCCTGGCCCGGTCGGCGCCACTTCGCCGTAGATCTTGTCGATCGCTTCGGCGTACCACTCGATGCAACGGGCCGTCGAGGGAACGTCCACCTTGAGTGAATCGCCGATCGGCTTGCCCATGTCGATCGTCTCGAGCAGGGCAAGCTCTTCCTTGTGCTTGAGAATCAGCTCTGCAAAGCGCCGCAGCACACGTTTGCGTTGCGCCGGCGAGCGCTCGGACCAGACCCCGGCCTCGAACGTCCGTCGCGCAGCGGCAACGGCGACCCCAACATCTTCGATATCACAGGCGGCCACCTGCGCGATCAGACGACCATCGATCGGACTCTTCTTGTCGAAAGTGGCGCCGCTCGCAGCGGGCACGAGGCGACCATCGATGAACGCGGCAGACTCCGGACGCAACGCCCAGGCACGGTCATGCCACGGCGAACTTGTGAGATCAGACATTGGAAAAGTGTAGCAGCCTGCTGCACTATCGCTCCGCATCGTCTGCGCCCTCCGCACCAAAGCGGTGCGGGGATCGCTGAAAAACCCGATTTCGGGCCATGATAGTGGTCCCTAGCGGCTGGCATGCGCCTTGCTGGATAACATATCGACCCCATCAATCCCCGAGGACTTTCCCCCATGAAGATCGCCCCCGTACTCGCCGTCATCGTGCTCGGCGCGGCTGCCACTATCTCCCAGGCCGAGGTTTCAGCCACCGTGACTGCGGCCTCTGACTATGATTTCCGCGGCATCACCCAGACCGCGCGCGACCCTGCACTCAGCCTGAGCCTCGACTGGGCCAGCGAGTCCGGTTTTTATCTTGGTGCCTGGGGCAGCAATGTCGATTTCGGTCCAGACGCCGAGAGCGACCTCGAAATCGACATCTACGGTGGATTTCGCGGCAGCTTCAACGACGATACGTCGTACGACATCGGCTTTGCCCAATACACGTATCAGCCCGGTGACGATGACGTCGACTTCACCGAGTTGTACGCGAGCCTGACCTACAAGGCTGTCACGGCCAAGGTTTGGCACGCTTGGGATTTCAGCAATACGGGCGATGCCGCCTCGTACTTCGAACTGAATGGCGCCCTGCCGCTGCCCAATGACTTCAGCTTGACGCTGCACAGCGGCTACAGCTTTGGCGATTACTGGAAGGGTAGTGAATACTTTGATTATTCGATCGGCATCGCCAAGGACATCGGCAATTTTTCGCTGGCGCTGAAGTGGATCGACGGCAGTGATCTGCAGTCCGCACAAATCACCGAGGGGGATGTGTTCACCTCAGAACAGAAGGTGTTCTTCTCGGTTTCGACCACCTTGCCTTGGGGCAAGTAAGGCCTCCGCGAAAAAAACAGCACCGGGGTGCGAGACCGTCTGTCACGGGCTCCCACCCCGGTGTAGTTTTAAAGGATTCGTATCAGGACGCGCGAATTGCCGTACGCAGGCGCAGCGCAGCATCGGCGATCAGCCCGACCGCGACGTACGCCGACATCGTCAGCAGATAGCCCGGAAAGTATCCGGCCACCGCACTCGCGAAGGCGGTGAACGTCGGTGCACTCGGCGATGGCGCCAGCCAGAACATGCCGAGATTCGCGAACGCGAAGGTCACCGAGGCGCCCGCAAGCACCGCGATCGCAATGCGCCCATAGCCGCCCGCACTCGCCCAGCGACCGGCTACCCACAGCGAACCGTAGGCCGGGATCAGGAAGAGGTAGGCGATCGAGTAACAATCGGTCGGGGTGCCGAGCGCGAAGGCCGCAAGGTCAATCACCCAACCGAGCACGAAGAACGCCGGAAAGAGACGCAGGTCCTGCAGCCACATTCCGGCGAGGAAAAACACCGCCCACGAGGCATCAAGCGGTCCGCCATATTCGCCGAAGTGCCCGAGGCGCGTGACCGCCATCACCACGGCCAGCACCGCAGCGACCGTCCAGAATCTTTGGTTGTTCAATGATTGTTCTGCAGACATTGTTCCACTCCCGAAATCCAACAAAACTTGTCAGCCAGTCAGCGCGGCGCCCGATGACGCAGCGTGACGAAAAACTCCCGTCCGAGCGCCGGATACAGCGTGGCCGTCTCGTAGCGGCGATCGAACGCATTGGCCAGCCGCCATTGCAACTCGAACGCATCGGAGACCTGCCAACCAGCCGTCAGATCGACCATGGCAAAACCGCCGAGCTCACGCGTGTTGGCCAAGTCATCATACCTTCGACCCGTGAACTGCACAGCGGCGCCGAGTTGCCATCGTCCCTCACTCCACTCGATGGACGAACGACCCGACCATTGCGGACGTCGTGGCAACTCCCGTGACGCGGCGACTCCCGGGCTGCGATCCTCGGCTGACAACCAGGCCAGCGATTGCGACCAACGCCAGGCGCCCCGCTGCCACTGCGCCGACCCCTCAAGGCCGACTAGTCGTGCCTCGGCGACGTTTTGCGGCAAGAAGGTCGCGACGTCAAAGGCGATGAGATCGTCGATCTCGCTGCGATAAGCGCTCAGTGACCACCCGCCAGAGCCGCGGCGCTGCTTCACGCCGACTTCGCTGGTCAGCGCTTTTTCTGGTGACAACCTCGGGTTGCTGAAACCGGGGTAATAAAGTTCGTTGAACGAGGGCGCCTTGAACGCGTTGCCGAGGTTCGCGTAGACCTGCAGACCCTCCGCGGCGCGCCAGCCCCAAGCGAGACTGCCCGTGGCGTTCGAGCCGAATTGTTCGTTGTCATCCAGACGTGCGGCAACGGCAAGACTCTGCGCACCACCCCCGAGGGCGTACTGAGCAAAGATTGCGCGATTGTCGCGCGAGCTGCGGGTGTAGCCGATGCTGCTGCGATCGACACGATCGCGCAGCAGGTCGACACCCAGCAGGACTTCGCCGCCAAACCCACGCAGCTCGTTCTGCCAGGTGAGCGAATCACGCGATGAATCGAAGATGCTGCGTGTCGTGCTGCCCGCTCGAAAACTCGTCGACTCATCCTGCGAGCGACCGAGCGTCACCGTGCTGCGCCAGCCGGCGGAAGGTTCGCTGGACCACTTGAGCCCTGCCGCCTGATTGATGAGATCGGATTGGTTGAGGAACGATGAGTCGAATGACACCCGCGCATCGGCACGCTGCACGAATACCTCCAGCGCAGCGCCGCCGGGGAACCGATGTCCGGCAGCAAGATTAACGCTGGTGTTGCGGTAGGGATCACGATCGGGCTCGGCGGTGAAGCAACCGCCGCCCGGCGGAAACGGCAGTCCGAGACAAGCGTTGCTGCCATCGGTTTCGAGATGCGAGAACTGCAGGTCGGCCCAGGTGTTTGCCGAACCGAAGCCTAGTCCCGCGCCGAGTTGACGCGTGCCGTTGGACCCTGCGGTGATGCGCGCGGTGGTACCCGCCGCGGCGCCGCGACGCGTGAAAATCTGGATGACTCCGCCCATGGCGTCGGGTCCATAGAGACTCGAGCGCGCACCGCGCACGATTTCGATGCGCTCGACCGTATCGAGCGGCAAGTCCTGCAACGCGGGAATGCCCGTGGTGACCGAACCGATGCGCACGCCGTCGATCACCCACAACACGTGATCCGATTCACCGCCGCGCAAATACACCGAGGTCGGCTGCCCGATACCACCTTGGCGCGCGATCGCGATGCCCGCGACGCCGGCCAGCAACTCATCGAGCGTGCGCGCCTGCACGCGCTCGATATCGGCGCGCTCGATGACGGTCACCGACGAGAGCGTATCTTCGAGTTTTTGCAGCGTGCGGGTGGCGGTGATGACATAGGGATCATCATCGGCGGCGGGTGACGCCGCGAAAATCACTGGCGAAATTAGCCCTGCAGACGCCGCAACAACGGACCAACAAAGGAAACGCATGCCCACTCCTTCCGCGCTTCCACCCGAGCGCGCCATGGATGTCGCGAGGCCGGTCTCCGGACTTGCGAGTGGCGCGTTCCTTCGCGCTGGGGCGGTCGCCTTCCCGGTTCCACCATTGCAGTGGACCCAGTGGCTGATGACCACCCTGCCTCGCTTACCGTTGCGGGGGCAGTGCCGGAATCGCGCAGGGACTGCGCTCACCGACTTCCCGTTTCACCCGCGGCACGACCACCGCACCGCAGGCACCTCACGAACGAGTTGGAGGTTACGCCCGCCCTGCCAGAGCGTCAATCGAACCCCGAACGCGGCCACCGCACGGCGGCAAGCTTGATCAAGAACTGCAGGAGAGCGCCGAGCACCCGGCTCGGTGTCGTGCCCATTCGGGACGACGCGCGGCGTAGGCCTCGCATCCCGGTTGGTTTTCATAGGGTCGACGCACGACGGCGAGCAATTCAGCCAACGGTTTCACGTCGCCTTCGGCCGCTGCATCGATCGCCTGCTGGGCCAAATAATTGCGGGGCAAATAACGCGGATTCACTGCATCCATACGCGCACGCCGCTGCCCCGCGGTTAGCCCCGAGGCCACCCCGCGCGCTTGCCAGCGATCAAACCACTGACGCCAACGATCGAGCTGCTCCGCCGACAGCGTCGCGCCCTCGTAGAGCGCCGCCGCGAGTGGCGAGGGCAAGGGCTGGGCGGACGATCCAGACGCTGGCACCGCCGCAGCGTCATCCGCGACGACAAGACCCGAGAGCTCGCGGAAAAAAATCGACATATCGGTCTCGACTGCCGCAAGCAAAGAAAACAGCTCATCGACCAGCGCTTCATCACCCTCGCGACCTAGCGCCTCGAAGCCCAGCTTTTCAGCCAACATGCCCCGCCATGTCGCCATGTACGTATCGCGGTATTGCTCAAGCGCGGCTTGCAGAGGCGCCTGCTCGCCGACGAGCGGCATGAGCGCGCCCGCAAGTCGAGCGAGATTCCACATGCCGATCTGCGGCTGTCGACCGTAGGCGTAACGTCGCCCCCCGGCGTCTGTGGTGTTGGGGGTCCAGTCGGGGTCGTAGCCCTCGAGCCAACCGTATGGGCCGTAGTCGATCGTCAAACCGAGAATCGACATGTTGTCGGTGTTCATGACACCGTGCACAAAACCGACGCGCATCCAGTGCGCGATCATCACCGCCGTGCGCCGACACACCTCGGCAAACCACGCCGCATAAACACCGGGATGCGACAGCTCGAGCTGTGGATAGTGCGTGCAAATCACGTGGTCGGCGAGCCGGCGCAACAGTGCGTGCTCGTCGCTTGCCGCATGGATCTCGAAGTTGCCGAAGCGAATGAAAGTCGGCGCCACGCGACAGACGATCGCGCCGGGCTCGTGCTGCGGATTGCCGTCATAG
>Ga0172372_10002122_pt1 | contig 30427 bp, 29 predicted proteins | sample LakKiv5m_2_FD_114544 | JGI IMG/M metagenome (GOLD analysis project Ga0172372, IMG submission 114544) | Freshwater microbial communities from Kabuno Bay, South-Kivu, Congo - kab_092012_9.5m | ecosystem: Environmental > Aquatic > Freshwater > Lake | place: Democratic Republic of the Congo...
ACCGAGCAGATCGAGCGTGGTGTTCTCCACCTTGAGACCGACGTCCTCGGTGATGACCTGACCACCGGTGAGGATCGCCATGTCCTGCAGCATCGCCTTGCGACGGTCGCCGAAGCCCGGAGCCTTGACGGCCACCGAGTTGAACGTGCCGCGGATCTTGTTGACCACGAGGGTGGCCAGGGCCTCGCCCTCGATGTCCTCGGCGATGATCACCAGCGGCTTGCCCGCCTGCATGACCTTCTCGAGCACCGGCACGAGATCGCGCACGGCCGTGATCTTCGATCCCACGAAGAGGATGTAGGGGTTGTCGAGCGACGCCTCCATGCGGTCGGTGTCGGTCACGAAGTACGGCGAGATGTAGCCCTTGTCGAAGCGCATGCCTTCGACCAGATCCATCTCCATGCCGAACGTGTTCGACTCCTCGACGGTGATGACGCCGTCCTTGCCCACCTTGTCGATGGCCTCGGCGATCATCTCGCCGATCTCCGGGTCGGCAGCGGAGATGCCGGCGACCTGTGCGATCTGCGACTTGTCCTCCACATCGGCGGCCACCGAGTGGATGGCCTCGACGGCCGCGGCCACCGCGGTCTCGATGCCCTTCTTCAGCGACATCGGATTGGCGCCGGCAGCAACGTTGCGCAGACCCTCACGCACCATCGACCAGGCCAGCACCGTGGCGGTGGTGGTCCCGTCGCCGGCGACGTTGTCGGTCTTCTTGGCGACCTCCTTGACCAGCTCGGCACCGATCTTCTCGTAGGGGTCCTCGAGCTCGATCTCCTTGGCGATGGAGACGCCGTCATTGGTGATCGTCGGGGCGCCCCACTTCTTGTCGAGCACCACGTTGCGGCCCTTGGGGCCGAGGGTGACGCGCACAGCGTCGGCGAGCTGGTTCATGCCCCGCTCGAGACCGCGGCGGGCCTTCTCGTCGAATTCGATGATCTTCGCCATCGTTGTTCCTCTCCGGTGAGCCGTCGGGGGACGGATGTTCCTGTCACAGCCGCCCGAGGCGACTGGTTAGCACTCTCGCTATGAGACTGCTAACAGGAAACCACCCGGAGCCGCCGATCGCAACCTCGGGCCGGAATGGATGTGCGCCGCAGGGCTGATTCAGGCCCCGCCGGCCACCGCCTGCATGATCGACACGGTCACGCCATCGGGCACGGGGGTGTCGAGCCCCTGCAGGAAACGAACGTCGTCATCGTCGACGAACACGTTCACGTAGCGCACCAGGGCCCCGTCATCGCCCAGCAACTTGGCCCGGAAACCGGGGTGGGCGGCCTCGAGACTGGTCAGCACCTGGGCAACGGTGGCGCCCTCCACCTGCACGGTGGACTGACCAGCGGTCAGGGGACGGAACACCGGGGGGACTCTGACGGTGACGCTCATCGGGGACCTCGGGGCAGTGGGAACGAACGAGGCCGAACCCTAGCGGCCGGGCCCGAGCCTCCCCACCCCGGGTGATCGGGCCACCGTCCTTGCCAGCACCCGATCGGTCGCCGACGATGGAGCGGTGAACACCCCCCGCACCCACGTGGCGACCGAGTTCGACCCGACCGCACTGGCGGGCGCGAAGGGCACCACCTCGGTGTCGGTGTGCATCCCCGCCCGCAACGAGGAACCGACGGTCGGACAGATCGTGCAGAGGATCCGCACCGATCTCGTCGAGGACCTCCACCTCGTGGACGAGATCGTGGTCATCGACGACCACTCCACCGATCGGACCTCGGCCGTGGCCGCGGCCGCCGGGGCGACCGTGGTCGACGCCTCGGCGGTGCTGGTCGAGTACGGCCGCGGGCACGGCAAGGGCGAAGCTCTGTGGAAGTCGTTGTACGCGTCGACGGGAGATCTGGTGATCTGGGTCGACGCCGATGTGCGCGACTTCTCGACGCGCTTCATCACCGGTCTGCTCGGTCCCCTCCTGACCGATCCGACCATCGGATTCGTGAAGGGGTTCTACGAACGCCCTGTGGACGGTCACGTGCGCGGCGGCGGCCGCGTCACCGAACTGGTGGCCCGACCACTGCTCACGATGTGCTTCGCCGAACTGGCCGGCATCGTGCAGCCGCTGTCGGGCGAGTACGGCGGGCGACGATCAGTGCTGGAGCAGATCGGTTTCGTGACCGGCTATGGCGTCGACATCGCCATGCTCATCGACATCGCGGCGCGCTTCGGGGCCGACTCCATCGCCCAGGTCGACCTCGGTGAGCGGATCCACCGAAACCGCCCCCTGCACGAACTGGCGCCTCAGGCTGCACAAGTACTGCAGGCTGCGCTGCGCCGGGCCGATGCCGATCTGTCTGTCAACGCCTTCACCCTGCGCCCCCCCGACCTCGACGAGATCGACATCGTCTACGCCGAGCGTCCACCACTGGTGACCCTGGCCGACTACCGCTCGTCACACCCCGACACCGACGGCTGACCGACACCGTCGTCCGCCGAGGATCCGACCTACGGTGCGGCGATGGACTTCGGGATCATCTTCGCCAACACCGGCGCCTATGCCACGCCCGACGGGGCGATCACCATGGGACGGTGCGCCGAACAGAACGGCTTCGAGAGTGTGTGGACCGTCGAGCACCCGGCCATCCCCAAGGGCTACCGCAGCGAGTACCCGTACTCACGCGACGGACGGATGCCCGGTGACGAGAACGCGCCGGTTCCCGATCCGCTCGTGTGGTTGACCTGGGTCGGCGCCCACACGACGACCCTGCGCCTGGCCACCGGCGTGATGATCCTGCCGCTGCGCAACCCCGTGGTCCTGGCCAAGGAGTGCGCCACCCTCGACATGCTCACCGGCGGACGATTCATCCTCGGCGTGGGTGTCGGGTGGTTGCACGAGGAGTTCGATGCCATCGGCGTCGGTTGGGACGACCGCGGCGCCCACACCGACGACTCGATCGCCGCGTTGCGCGCGTTGTGGACCACCGAGGTCTCGACCCACGAGGGCACGCACAGTTCGTTCACCGACATCCACTCGTTCCCGAAGCCGGCCGGTGCCTCCATCCCCATCGTCGTCGGTGGCCACTCTCGACCGGCGGCCCGCCGCGCCGGTCGACTGGGTGACGGGTTCTTCCCGGCCGATCCTCGATCGTTGGCCGAACTGCTCCCGGTGGTGCGCGAGGCGGCCCGCGAGGCCGGTCGCGATCCCGACGACATCGAGATCACCACTGGCGGCGCGCCTCGGGTGGAGACGATCCGGATGCTGGCCGACGCCGGTGTGACGCGGTTCCTCGTGCCCCCTCTGGCCATGGACCCGAACGACCTGCCCGAGGCCATGGCCCGATTCGCCGACGAGGTGATCGCCAAGGTCTGAACCGCTGGGTCCGTTTCTCAGTGCTCGACGTGTTCGAGTGCGAGTTCCACCACACACCCCACCGGATCGGCCAGTGCCCGTTCCTCCCCGAACTGGGCGATCAACGAGACCACGGTGAGACCGCTCGGCAGCGGCGGAAGCGGATCCACGACCTCGCCCACGATGGCCAGACACGGCACGCCGGCATCGGCACACAGCTCGGCCACACCGCCCACGACCTTCCCGTCGAACGATTCGGCATCGAGAAATCCCTCGCCGGTGATCACCAGATCGGCATCGGCGATCGCCTCGTCGAGATGCAGTTCGTCGGCCACGAGATCGAAGCCGCCGGTGAGTTGCGCGCCGATCGTCACCAGTCCTCCGGCCAGACCACCGGCGGCACCAGCACCATCGACTGCGGTGACGTCGACGCCGTGCTCGTCGAGATAGACCTGCGCCAGTCGCTCGAGTCGGCGTCGCAACAACTCGACCTGCGCCGGCGTGGCGCCCTTCTGCGGCGCGAACACTTCGGCCGCATCGACGAATCGGGTGCGCACATCGCAAGCCACCTCGATGTCGACCCCCCGGAATCGTGCGGTGGGATGCATGGCCCGCAGGGCACCGAGACCGCCGTCGGTGGTGGCCGAACCGCCGACGCCCACGATCACGCGTCGAGCGCCCGATTCGATGGCGAGGGAGATGAGTTGACCGACCCCGGCGGTGGTGGCCTCGACCGGATCGTTGTCATCGGGACCCCCGGCCAGGATCAGACCGGCGGCTTCGGCCATCTCGATCACCGCCGTGCCCCGAACGAGTCGCCATCGCGCCTCGACGGGCGCACCATCGGGTCCGGTGACGGTCGACGTGCGGTTGGGTCCACCCAGTGCGTCGAGGAATCCCTCGCCCCCGTCGGCCATCGGGAAACCCGACACATCGTGCCCGGCGTCGATCAGCGCAGCGACCAGTGCGGTGGCCAGCGCATCGGCGGTTGCCGTTCCCTTGAACTTGTCAGGTGCCACGACGATGCGCACCGACCAAGTGAAGCAGGTCGCCACCGACCCTCTGTCGCCCGATCAGGCGAGATCGACCCCGGCGAGGATGAGGATGGCGGCGTCACCTGGTGAGATCGGTGGCGGCTCGGGCATCGGGCGCACGACGTTCGGTCCCAGTCCGAGCGCCAGCGCCACCGATCGGGCCTCGGCCTCCCAACCGGGGAGGAAGAAGACGTCGGTCGCCAGTTGCTTGTTCGGTGAATCGCCGATGGTGGTCTGCGTGTAGCCACGGCCCTGCAGGATGTCGCGCACCTTGGCAGCGAGGCCCGGCGTGGTGGTGGCGTTCGCCACCTTGACCTTCACCTCGGCCGCCGGTCGACCTGCCGGCAGGGTGGTGGTCGTGCTCACGATCGTGGTGCTCGGCGACTTCGACGGAGAAGTATCGAACTCGTCGGGCGCGTCGCCGTAGCCCTGGGCCAGCACCACGATGGCGATGAGCACCGCCACCACCACGATGAGAATGCCCGAGCGCGAGGTGCCGACGGCGTCGTCCGGTGCGGCGCCGTCGCTCATCTCAGGACCCCGGTGGCTCCATCGCCTGCTGGGCATGCTCCTCGCGGGCCCGGCGACGACGATCACGCAATCGGCGCAGACGCCGCACCCCCAGCGGGTCGTAGGCGTAGGCCTCGGGGCTCTCGAGCAGACGTCCGAGGATCTCGTAGTAGCGACTGGCCGACAACTCGAAGCGCTCCTGGATGAGCGTCTCCTTGGGGCCGGTCTCGTGCCACCAACTCCGCTCGAAATCGAGTATGGCCCTGTCGCGTTCGGTGAGTTCCATCGGCGCAGATGCTTGTCGGGCCGGACGGCGGAAGCAAGGACCCTCGACGATCGGATCCCGAACTCCCGACGAGCGGCCGCCGGTACTGTCGAGAATCGACGAATGCGCCGCCGGCGCGCGACAAGGGGGATGGATGGGGCCGCTCGCCGGAGTGACGATCATCGAACTGGCCGGACTCGGCGCACTGCCCTACGGCACGTTGAAGCTCGCCGACATGGGTGCCGACGTCATCAGGGTGCACCCGCTGCACGAGGTACCGACGGGAGATCGACCGGGCGAGCGACACAGCGAGTTCGACCGCGGTCGCCGCTCGATCGCCATCGATCTCAAGTCGGCGGCGGGCGTCGAGGTGCTGCTGCGGATGATCGAGAAGGCCGACGTGTTCTGCGAGGCGTTCCGCCCCGGTGTGTGCGAGCGCCTCGGCATCGGGCCCGATGTGCTGCTGGGCCGCAATCCGAAGCTCGTCTACGGGCGACTCACCGGCTGGGGACAGGACGGTCCGCTCGCTCCCAGCGCCGGCCACTCGCTCAACTACGAGGCCATCACCGGCGCCATCGGGTCGATCGGAGCCGAGGGCATGGCCCCGGTCCCGATGCTGCAGGTGTTCGGTGATTTCGCCGGTGGCGGACTGCACCTGGCCTACGGCGTGGTGTGCGCGCTGTTCGAGGCGCAGCGTTCCGGACAGGGTCAGGTCGTCGATGCGGCGATGGTCGACGGTGTGATGTCGATCTTCCAGGTCTTCTACGGCATGACGCGCGGCGGCTTCCACACCGGACCGGTCGGCACCAACCTGTTCGACGGTGGCGCGCCGTTCTACAACGTGTACGAGACCGCCGACGGGAAGCACGTGACGGTGGCACCGATCGAGGCGCGCTTCTACGCCCAGTTGCTCGACAAGTTGGGCATCGACCCGACAACGCTCCCCGACCAGAACGACATGAGCGGCTGGCCGACGATCAAGGCCCGATTCGCCGAGGTGTTCCGCACCCGCACCCGTGACGAATGGGACGCGATCCTCGAGGGCACCGACTGCTGCTATGCGCCGGTGCTGTCGTTCGCCGAGGCCGAGACGCACCCGCACAACGTGGCCCGGGGCGCGTTCGTGCCGATCGAGGGATCGGTCCCGCAGTTGCGCCCGATGCCGCGACTCAGCCGCACACCGGGCGAGGTGGGGACGACCTACGCCTATCCCGGATGCGACACGCCGGCGGTGCTGGGCGAATTCGGACTCGATGAGGCCGAGATCGCCTCTCTGGCCGACGAGGGCGTCGTCGCCTGGTGAGGCAGGCCGACGAACCCGAATCGAAGGACCCATTTACCCATTTGTGTCAGCGCGGGTAAACTGCTCTCATGAACGGACGCAGTTTCCTCGCCGAAGCGGATTCCCGAGGTCGCCTCTCGCTCGGATCCGTGCTCACCGCCCAGCGCTATCTGGTGAGCACCGACGACGAAGGCCGCATCCTGCTCGAGCCAGCAGTGGTCATGACTGCGACCGAGGAGCGTCTCCTCGCCGATGCCGGATTCCGGGCCGAGGCGACGAGGGCAGCGAGAGAGCCGGCCTCCCCGCTCGACCTCGACGACCTCTGACGCCTGAGTGCTTGCGCTCCTGGCGACAGCAACGGCGCGAGATGCCCTGCGCTCTCTCCGTGTCTCGAACCCACAGCTGTTCGTCCTCGTCTCGACTTGGATCGCCGAGGTCCGGTCCGACCCGGCGGGTCCGAGAGCCGGCCGCGCATTCCGACTGGACGACGGGACGACGGCACGTCTGCTCACGTTCCACGACATGGTCGCCGGTCGAGACCTCGCCATCATCTGGATCCTCGACGAGGAGAGCGGCGACCCCGCGATGCGCATCGTCACCGTGCAACACGTCTGAACACTTCTGAACACGCCTCAGGACAGCGCAGCACCGCGAACGGGTGTGGAGCCCGAAGAGGGATTCGAACCCTCGACCCCCTGTTTACAAGACAGGTGCTCTGACCAACTGAGCTATCCGGGCAGGACGACCGAGGCTAGGCCGCGGCCGGTCCCTCTACTCCAGTCCGTACTTCGGCATCGCGCCCATGAAGGCGTGCTCGTAGAGGCCGTACCCGACGTGGCCGTCGTAGGTGAACCGAGCCGAGTGATCGACCACGGCGTACTGACCCATCGGCGCGATGGCCGGCACGTCGTAGACCACGCCCTGCACCACGGGGTCGGGCCCCTGGTACATGCCGTGACGCCAGTCCTCCTCGAACCCGTACCCGGTGCCGATGGCGAGGAAGTTCGGCATGATCGACTGCACCTCGATGTCGAACCCGGCATCGGGGAACGAGATGGTCGACGACTCGAGGATGCGCGTGCCCGGCACCAGACGATGCTCGTGCTCGGTGCGACCCAACTGCTCGATACGCCCGTCGGGCCACACCCGCTCGGCCTGCTCCAACGACCGGAATCCATCGGCCTGCTCGGAGCAGATGTAGAAGATCGAGTGGTCCTCGAAACGCATGGGGAAGTACGTCCACATGCCACCGCCCATCGTGTGGGTGCCGGCCCGAATGCCCTCGGGCTCCTTCTCGCCCACGGGACGCACGCCCCACGATCGGTCGCGTGACCCCCACGTCGTCGTCGCGTCGATGTCGAGTTCGGTCCCATCGACGACGAGCGTGCCGGACCATGAGCCCATCTGCGCCAGGCGCTGGGTGTCGAACATCACGCGCGCGCCCTGACGGATGAACTGGTTCGGTTCGGGGATGGCCGGTCCGAAGCCCTCCCACACCATGTCCATCGCCACCGTGTGGTCGTTGGGTTCGACGACGAACCGCAGACGCTTGAGGGGCTCCAACACCTCGATGCGGATCGGGCCAACGGAGATGTCGGCGCGATCGGTCAGGGGCTTCGACGAACGCACGACGTACTGCTTCTCACCGACGCGCACGGTGACGAACGCGTCGGTGGTACCGAGGTTCGGGTACTGCCCGAGTCCGAACACCGCCATGAACTTCCCGGCGGTGTCGAAGGCATTGAAGTAGTAGCGGTCGTAGAAGTTGCGATCGCTGGTGACCGGATGGGCGATCCAATTCGCCGACTGGTGCACCGGGTAGTCATCCCAGGACGTCACTGGATTGTCTTGCATCGTTCCCCCTATGGGTGGTCGTTCGGAATGTTTCGGAGTGGATCGGAGTGCTCAGGAGTGTTCGGGAGTGGTTCGGTCGAGCTCAGTCGCCGCCGAGATCGGCGACGATGTCGGCCTCGAGGATGTGCTTGAGGACCTTGCCGGTGGCGTTGTAGGGCAGGTCGTCGCGGAACACGACGTAAGTGGGCACCTTGTAGCGGGCCAGTTCGGCGCCGACCCATTCGCGCACGGCCTGCTCGTCGAGACTCGCGCCCGACTTGGCCACCACCACCGCCGCGACCTCCTGGCCGAGTTGGTGATGCGGGACACCGACGACCGCGGCCTCAGCCACATCGGGGTGCTCCTCCAGTCGGTTCTCGATCTCGATGGGGTAGATGTTCTCCCCACCACGGATGATGAGGTCGCGCATGCGGCTCTCGAGGAACAGCACACCGTCGACCATCCGTCCATAGTCGCCGGTGGCGTACCAGCGGCGATCGTCGAGCACCTTGGCTGACGCCTCGGGGTTGTCCCAGTACCCAAGGAACACCACGGCGCTGCGGATGTTGATCTCGCCCACCTCACCGTCGGGGACGACCTGCCCGTCCTCACTGCGGATCTCGATCTCGCACATCGCCTCGACGGTGCCGACCGAGGCCGGGTGGGTGTCCATGGTGACGCCGCCGAGACGCGAACCCGAGCCGAGCGTCTCGCTCATGCCGTAGCCGACACCGAGTCGGGCTTGGGGCAACTTGCGGGCCATGAGACGCAGCAACTCCGGCGAGTAGGTGGCGCCGCCGCCACCCACCGAGACCACCGTCGTCGTGTCGTAGGAGTCGAAGTCCGGATGTTCGAGCAGTCGCCAGAACTGCGTGGGCACCGCGCTCCATCCACCGACACCATGCTCCTGGGTCAGTTCCAGATGCGTGGTCTCGTTCCACGCCCCCACCGGCGGGAACACCAGCTTCGAGCCGGTGAAGTGCGCAGTGATGAGCGGCACCACCCCGGACACGTGGAACAACGGGCCGACCTGGATCGACGACGGCTGTCTCGGCGGTGTGGCCGGCGGCGGCGGCGGGGCCAACACCGCGCCGATCGCGCCGGCCAATGTGGCCGCCATCGGGAAGTGCACGAAGTTGCGATGCGACAACGTGGCCGCCTTCGGCCGACCGGTGGTGCCGCTGGTGAACAACAGCACGGCCGGATCGTCCTCGGCGATCACGCAGTCGGGCAACGGCGGATCATCGGATCGCGGCGGCCCCAGGAGATCGACCAGTTCGGCGAAGTCGTGCACCGCCACGTCGGCGGGCAGTCCGGCCTCGGCCAGCCGGGCCAGTCGCGGACCGTCGGCCAGCACGATGCGGGGCGCCGAGAGCTCGACGCCATGGAGCAGTTCGGCCGGCGTCCACCATCCGTTGAGACTCGACACGATGGCGCCACTGACCAGCGTGGCCCACCAACCGACGGCGTAGGGCGCGACGTTGGCGGCGGCGAACGCCACCCGATCACCCTTGACCACGCCCCGGTCGGCCAACCACTGCGCCACTCGGGCCGCCGATGCCTTCACATCCACGAACGAGAGGGTGAGTTCGGGGAACACGAGATTGGGCACATCACCGTGCTGGGCGGTCTTGGCCACCAGCACGTCGCGGATGTTGCCCAACCGACCGGTGAACACCTTGCACGGCACACCCAGCACGTCCTCGGTGCCGATCTCGAACGGCCCTCCGGGACCCACGAGCATCTCGACTCCGGGAGGCGGTTCCCAGATCCATGTCGTACCGGCCACTTCGGCGCTCCCCCCCGTCGACTCGGTCCCGCATGGTGGTCGCAGTGGCGTCCCGACGCAACCCACGAGAGCGAACGAGACCGGATCGGGCGGGAAGCTCAGGGAAGCGAAGGGACGGAGTGGGACGGGATGGCGGCGAGCGGTCGGCACTAGCGTCGGCTCATGAGCATCTTGGGGAATCGAGTGGTGCGGCGAGAGGATCCCGCCCTGCTCACAGTGGGGGGCACCTTCGTCGACGACATCGTGGCGACCGACGCGGCCCATGTGGTCTACGTGCGTTCGACGATCGCCCACGGGCAGATCATGTCGGTCGACGTCGACGAGGCCCGGTCGGCTCCGGGCGTCCTCGATGTGGTCACGGCCGACGACATCGACCTCGGATCGGTCGTGCCGCTGGCCCTCATCAACGCCTCGTTCGCCCGGCCCCTGTTGGCCCAAGGTCGGGTGCGCTATGTGGGCGAACCGATCGCCGCAGTGGTGGCCGAGTCCCGCACTGCGGCGGTGGACGCCGCCGAGCTGGTGGTGGTCGACATCGATCCGCTCCCCGCCATCGTCGCCATGGCCGACGCCGTTGCCGATGATGCCCCGGTGCTGTTCGAGCCCGCGGTCGACTCCAACGTCGCCATGCGCCTCGACGCTGCCGGTGACCCGATCGACTTCGATGCTCACGATGTCGTGGTGCGGCTGACCACCGTCAACCAACGTCTGGCCCCGGCACCGATCGAGAACCGCAGTGCGATGGCCCGATGGGAGGACGGCCGACTCGTGCTCGAGATCGGCTGTCAGGGCGCACATCCGGTGCGAGCGGTGGTGGCCGCGGTGTACGGCATGGAGGAGTCGGACATCAGGGTGATCTGCCCCGATGTCGGCGGCGGATTCGGAGCCAAGTCGCAGCCCGCGCCCGAGGCCCTGCTGCTCGGCGAACTGTCGCGTCGTCTCGGTCGACCCGTTCGGTGGAGCGAGACGCGCTCGGAGAACCTCACTGGCATGGGTCACGGCCGGGCTCAGGTGCAGACGGTGACGCTCGCCGGCTCGGCCGACGGTGACCTGCAGGCCTACGCCATCGACATCCTGTGCGACGGAGGCGCCTATCCGGGCATGGGCGCGATCCTGCCCTTCGCCACCCGGATCATGGCCTCGGGTGTGTACGACATCGCAGAGGTGCGGGTGTCGTCTCGGTCGGTGGCCACCAACACCACACCGACCGGCGCCTATCGGGGCGCGGGTCGACCGGAGGCCACCGCCGCCATCGAGCGGGCCGTCGATCTGTTCGCCCATTCAGCCGGGCTCGACCCCATCGAGGTCCGTCGGCGCAACTTCATCCAACCGGAGCAGTTCCCCTTCACCACGCCCACCGGAACGGTGTACGACGTCGGCGACTACGAGGGCGCACTCGATCGGGCCGTGGCGGCCGCCGATCTTGCGGCCCTGCGCGTCGAGCAGGCGCGTCGACGCGAGGCCGGCGACACCAAGCTCCTCGGCATCGGGGTGTCGGCCTATGTCGAGATCACCGCGCCCGGCGCCGGTGGTGAGTACGGGTCGGTGGAGTTGCTGCCCGGAGGCCGGGCCCGCGTCGTCACCGGTTCGACGCCCTACGGCCAGGGACACGACACCGCGTGGTCGATGCTCGTCACCGAACGCACCGGCATCGACATGGACATGGTCGAGGTCATCCACGGCGACACGGACCTCGTTCCCCACAGTGAAGTGACGGGCGGTTCGCGCTCGGCGCAGCTGGCCGGCAGCGCGGTGTACGTCGCTTCGGGGAACCTCGTCGACCTCGCTCGCGGCCGGGCCGCCGATCTGCTGGAGGCGGCCACCGACGACATCGTCCTCGATGCCGACAGCGGTCGCTTCCACGTGGCCGGCACCCCGGCACGTGATGTGGGCTGGGCCGACATCGCCGCCACGCTCGATGACACCTCTCCGCTCATCGGACTCTCGGACTTCGTGTCACCGAGCGCGTCGTTCCCCTTCGGTGTGCACATCGCCGTGGTGGAGGTCGACACCGAGACGGGCCGGGTCGACCTGCAGCGCTTCGTGGCCTGCGACGACGCCGGCACCATCCTCAACCCGTTGCTGGCCGATGGGCAGGTCCATGGCGGTCTGGCCCAAGGTGTGTCCCAGGCGCTGTTCGAGGAGATGCGGTTCGACGAGAACGGCAATCCCCTCACGGCGACGCTCATCGACTACGCCGTTCCGTCGGCCGCCGAGTTCCCGATGTTCGAGCGCATCCAGATGGAGACACCGACGCCGCTCAATCCGCTCGGCGCCAAGGGCATCGGGGAGTCGGGAACGGTGGGTGCCACACCGGCGGTCCAGAACGCAGTGGTCGACGCGCTGCTCCATCTCGGGGTGACGCACATCGACATGCCTCTGAGTCCCGAACGGGTGTGGCGCGCCATCAACGGCGACTGACATGCGCATCGGTCTGTTCATCTCCGAGACGAGCCCGCGGGGCTCGTCCATCGACGACGTCGTGGAACGGGCGCAGTGGGCCGAGGACAACGGTCTCGACAGCGGTTGGGTTCCCCATGTGCCATGGAGTCTCGACGCACTCACCGCGCTGACGATCGCCGGTCGGGCCACGTCACGGATCGAACTGGGCACGGCCGTGGTGCCGACGTGGTCGCACCATCCCTACGGTCTGGCCCAGCACGCGCTCTCCACGCAGGCGGCCTGCGGTGGGCGACTCACCCTCGGCATCGGGCCCTCGCACCGATCGGTGGCCGAGAACTGGTACGGCGCCGACTACGACGGTGTGATCGAGCACATGCGCGAGTACTTGGCCGTGCTGGAGGCCGCCAATGCCGCGCAGGCCGAGGCCCTGGCCACCGACGGTGGTCCGGGTCGGATGGGCGGCGTCGTGGTGCACGAGGGTGATCGCTATCCGGTGCGATCGATCCTCGACGTGCCGGGTGCGACGCCGATGTCGATCGTGCTGGCGGCGCTGGCGCCCCTCATGTTGCGCCTGGCCGGTGAACGGGCCGACGGCACCATCACATGGATGGGTGACGAGCAGACGCACCGGACCCACGTCGTGCCTCGACTTCGGGCCGCGGCCGAGGCCGTCGGTCGTCCGATGCCCCGCGTGATCGCCGGTCTCCCGGTCGCCGTGTGCGACGACCGGGCCAAGGGAGTGGAGACCGCCGAGCGTCGCTACGGGATGTACCGACAGATCCCCACCTACGCCCGCATGCTGGCCCGGGGCGAGAGCGGCGCGCCGTCGGGGGTGGCGGTGCTCGGCATCGAGGACGAGGTGATCGAGCGCTTGGCGTCGTACGCCGACGCCGGTGTCACCGATCTCGCGGCCATGTGCTTCGCCGTCGGTGACGACGAGGCCGAACGCGCCGAGAGCGCGCGCCGCACGCGCGACGTGCTCGTCCGGGCAGCGAAGAACGGCGGCTGACTCGGTGGGTGACTCAGCCGCGCAAATGCGGCCACAACGCGGTGACTGCCTGCATCAGTCGGCGACGAGTCGACGACGAGCGACCTCGTAACAGGCCAGCGCACCCGCGGCGGCGACGTTCAACGACGCCAGTTCACCGAGCAACGGGATGGCGGCGACGGCATCGCACCGCTGCCGCACCAGTCGCGACAGTCCCTTGCCCTCGGCGCCGACCACCAGACACACCGGCTGATCAGCCACCTCGAGGTCGAACAAGGTCATGTCCCCACCCATGTCCAGACCGATGACCCACACACCGGCGTCGCGCAGTTCACCGATGGCAGCGGGGAGTCCGCCGACGAGACACATGGGCAGGTACTCCACCGCTCCGGCCGCGGCCTTGGTCACGGTCGGGGTGATGTGCACGGCGCGGTGCTTGGGCAGCACCACGCCCGTCACCCCGGCACATTCGGCCGTGCGCAACAGCGCGCCCAGATTCCCGGGATCGGTCACGCCGTCGACGGCCAAAAGGAACGGCGGCTGTCCTTGCGGACCCTTGCGGCGGGCCAGTTCGGCCAGGCCGTGATCATCGAGTTCGGCGACGCGGGCCACCACACCCTGCGGTGACTCGGTGCGGGCGACCGAGAAGAGCTTGGAACGCGTCACCTCACGCACGGGCACCTTGAGGTCGAGGGCCAGTTCGACGATGTCGGACAGGACCTCGTTGTCCTCCTGTTCGGCGGCGACGAGGATCTCGCGCACCCGTCGACGGCCGGCGAGCAACAGCTCGCGCACGGCCTGACGTCCCTCGACCTGGTCACCGCCGAGACCCCGGGCGTGCTTCTGACCACGGGCCACCGGCCGATCGCCGTCACCGCGGGCCCGGCGGGTGCCTCCGGGGCGATCGGCCTTGCGCACCGAGGCGGCAGCATGACGAGCCTGGCGCGAGGCCACTGCCTTCTTGGCCGCCGGTGAGAGCGGCTTCCGGCCACTCTTCTTGGCTCCCGATCCGGCACCGCCCTTCTTCGCCCGCTTGGCCGGGCTCATCGTTCGACCACCGCCACCGCCCAGCAGGCGATCCCCTCGGCCCGACCGAGCGCGCCGAGTCCCTCGGCCCGATTTCCCTTCACGGTCACCGGCGCGCCGACGGCGTCGGTCAGTCGCTGCTCCATCTCGTCACGTCGCGGCGCCAACTTGGGCCGCTCGCACACCACGGCGAGATCGACGTTGCCCGGTTGCCATCCGGCACCGCGCACGAGCCGAGCCACTTCGACGAGCAACGCAAGGCTGTCGGCACCGGCCCAGCGAGGATCGGTGTCGGGGAAGTGGGTCCCGATGTCGCCGAGTCCGGCGGCGCCGAGGAGCGCATCGGCACAGGCGTGGGCCAGCACGTCGGCATCGCTGTGGCCCACGAGCCCGCGCTCACCGTCGAACACAACACCACCGAGGACGAGTCGGCGATCGGGATCGTCGGAGAAGGCATGCACGTCGAAGCCCTGTCCGACCCTGACCGTCATGGATCGAGGCTACCCGAGGCCCCCGAGCAGGACGTGAGCGATGGCGAGATCATCGGGTGAGGTGATCTTCAGGTTGGTGGATTCACCATCGACCACCACCACCGTGCCGCCGACCGCCTCGACCAGTGCGGCATCGTCGGTGGCATCGGCGCCCGACGCATGCGCAGCGCGCAACATCGACGCTCGGAACGCCTGCGGTGTCTGCACGGCGACGAGCGAGGAACGGTCAGGGGTGTCGACGACCGTCCGCCCCCGTTCGTCGTGGTGCACACGCTTGATCGTGTCGGTGACCGGTACCGCCGGGATGACCGCATCGGCTCCCGATCGCACGGCGTCCACCACGGCGCGATGGAGCTCGGCGCTGGCCAGTGGTCGCGCCGCGTCGTGCACGACGATCACGGCCGCATCGGCATCGACCGCCGCCAATCCGGCTCGTACCGAATCAGCCCGCTGGTCGCCACCGGTCACGGTGGCGTCGGCCGCACCCGATGCCACCAACTCGGCGCCGAGGTCCTCGTCGCCCGGGGCCAGCACCACCACGACATGATCGGCGGCGGCGCGGGCCACTGACAACGAGCGGTCGACGACACGCTCACCACCGAGCAGTTCGTATTGCTTGGGTCGCGCGCCGTACCGGCGACCGGAACCGGCGGCGAGCACGATGGTCCACACCGGTCCGTCCGCCGGCGGGGACGCTTCCGGTTCGCGATCGGACTCGCCCATCCCCCGAGGCTAGGCGCCGATGCCACGTCTCCGCGGTGTGAGAGGCCGGTCTCGCTCCCCCGGTGGCTTCGATAGAGTCAAGTCCGTGACCGATCGTGAACTCATCTCGTCCATCGAGTTCTTCAAGGGTTTTGACCCTGACTCCCTCGACGTCGTCATGGCGTCCACCACCACCCGGGACTTCGGGCGAGGCGGGGTCGTGTTCACCGAGAACGACGCCGCCGATGAACTCTTCGTGGTCGTCTCCGGGCGGATCGCCATCGCCAACCGTTCCATCGACGGACGCGAGTCGGTGGTGGCGCTCATGGAACGCGGTGACCTGTTCGGGGAGATGCCGTTGTTCGATGGTCAGGCCCGCTCGGCCGAAGCCCGCTCCCTGGAGTCGTCGGACGTCATCGCCATTCCCTACGGGCCGCTGCGCACCATCTTCACCGAACGACCACAACTCCTGTGGAACGTGGTGGCGATGCTGGCCAACCGCTTGCGCAACACCGACGAGCAGTTGGCCGACTCGGTGTTCCTCGACGTGACCGGTCGAACGGCAAAACGCCTGCTGGAACTGGCGGGAACCGCCAACGAGTTCTCGCTGCCCATCACGCAGGAGGAACTGGCCGGGATGGTCGGCGCCTCCCGTGAACGCGTCAACAAGGCCATCGCCAGCTTCGTGAAGTTGGGATGGATCGAGCAGTCGGACCGGCGCTATCGCATCACCAACCGGCAGCAACTGGAGATCCGGGCCCGCTGAGACTCCGGGTCAGGCCGGGAACGCCTCGCCGACCATCTGCTCCGAGAATTCCCACAGGCGCCGGGCCGCGTCGGGATCGGTGGCGTAGGAGCGGGCGGGGGCAGGCCCGCAGTCGGCGAGGTAGCCCCCGGCACTGGCCAGGGCGTCATCGCTGCACGCCGCCCACACCTGCGTGGATGCGCCCACCTCGGGACCGACCCGGGCCGGAAGTGCCGCACCGGCCGACTCGGCCCGCTTCACCAGATCGCGGTAGTCGTCACGGGTGAAGTGACGTCCGAGGTCGGTGGTCACCATGCCCGGATGCACCGCCCACGCGTGCACACCCTGCGGTCCGTACCGTCGCTCGAGTTCGACGGCATGGAGGATGTTGGCCGTCTTCGACTGCCCGTAGGCCTCGAACTTCGAATACTCACGCGACTCGAAGTTCACGTCGTCCCACACGATGTCGGACCCGGCGTGTCCCCCCGAACTCAACAGCACGATGCGCGACGGCGCACTGGCCAGCAACAGGGGCAACAGGCGACCGACGAGCACGAAGTGCCCGAGGTGATTGGTGCCGAACTGCAACTCGAATCCGTCATCGGTGTGTCCGAAGGGCACGGCCATGATCCCGGCGTTGGCGATCAGCACATTGAGCCGAGCATGGGTGGCGAGGAATCGGTCGGTGAACCGGCGAACCGAATCCAACGATCCGAGTTCGCACAGTTCGTAGGTCACCTCGGCCCCGGGGACGAGAGCGCGGACCCGGGCGACGGCATCGACACCCTTCTCGTCGGAACGGGCCGTGGTCACCACCGAGGCGCCGGCGGCGGCGAGGGCCCGGACCGTCTCGAATCCCAGACCGGTGGTGCCACCGGTGACGAGGATCGTGCGACCGTGCAGGTCGACGCCGTCGAGTACGTCGTCGGTGGTGGTGGTCGGGGCGTCGGTCACAGCAGATCCTCCGGTGCGGGCCAGTCGTCGGGCCAGTCGGCCCCGACGGTCATCGACCACTGCGGTTCGCGTCGGTCGAGGAAGGCCATGACTCCTTCACGGGCATCGGGCGCGCCCATCACGTGGCGATGCAGTTCGGTCTCGGCGTGGTCGACCTCGGTCGGGGACATGGCGAAGGTTCCCCACAGCAGACGCTTGCTGACCGCCACCGACACGGGCGCAGTGTTGACAGCGATGTCGTGGGCCACCTCCAGCGCGTGGGGCAGCACCTCGTCGGCCGGCAGCACCCGTGAGGCCACGCCCAGGTCACGAGCCTCGGCGCCGGTGAAGGTCCGCCCGGTGAGGAGGATGTCGGCGGCATTGGCCAGTCCGACCAGACGGGGCAGCGTCCAGTGGCTCATGGCATCGGGCATCACGCCCCGACGCACCTGCACCACGCCGTACTTGCCCTCCAGCGCCATGAAGCGCAGGTCGCAGTGCAACGTGAGGGTGAAGCCGATGCCGACGGCATGACCGTTGACCGCAGCGATCACCGGTTTGCGGATGCGCCACGCCGGCGGATCGACGGGATTGGCACTGAACGGTCGCTCGGACGTCGTGCCGTCGGGCGATTCGAACACGGCCGCACCGTTGCTGAAGTCGGCGCCGGCGCAGAAGGCGGGCGGGGTTCCGGTCAGCACCACGACGCGCACGTCGTCGGATGCATCGGCGAAGCGATACATCGCACCCAACGCCACACCCATCGCCCCGCTGAAGGCGTTACGGGTGTCAGGGCGATTGAGGGTGCACACGAGCACGCCGTCGTCGCGCAACTCAGCGAGGAGATCGGTCGTACCGGTGTCGATCGCCGTCATCGGTGCGCGCCTCGATGGGCATCGCGCCCGACGCCGGCCGATGCGGCTCGCAACGCAGCGATGGTCTCGGCGATGCACTCGTCGGTGATCGGGTACCCGGGGAAGTACAGACACACCCGATCGGCCTGGGCCCCATAGCGACGCACGATCTCGTCGGCCACCTGCTGCGGTGTGCCCACCACGGCGATCGTGTGCAGCGCATCGTCATGGATGAGGTCGGCCATCCCCGCCCAGTCACCCTGCTTCGAACGGGCGTTGAGCTCGGGTTGGAGATCACCCCATCCTTCGACGTCGAGCACCGGCTTGTACGAGGGTGTCGAGCCGTAGAACGACAGCAATGACTTCACCCCTCGGGAGGCCGCCGCCAGTTCCTCGTCATCGCGTCCGATGGCGCAGATGACCTCGAGGATGATCTCGAAGCCATCTCTCCCGCGACCGGCCTTGGCGAATCCCCGCTCCAGCGCCGGCATGGTGCGTTCGGCGAAGTGGCGCTCGGAGTTGAACGGCATCACCAGGATCCCGTCGGCCACCTCGGCCGTCATCTCGCACATCTTCGGCCCCAGCGCGCCGACCAGCACCGGCGCCTTGCCGTACGGATTGGGGCCGGGCTGGAAGTTCGGGGTCATGAGGGTGTGCGTCGTCCATGTCCCCCGATAGTCGAACGGACCCTCGCCGGCGAAGTGATCGAGGATCATCTTGGTGGCCGTCACCCATTCACGCATCTGGGCCACCGGCTTCTCCCACACCGAGCCGTAGCGCTTCTGGATGTGAGGGCGGATCTGGGATCCGAGGCCGAGTCGGAACCGACCCTTCGACAGCAGTTGCAGGTCGTTGGCCGCGTAGGCGAGGTGCAACGGGCTGCGGGGGAAGGCCATGGCCACGTTGGTCATGAGGTCGATCTGGCAACTGGTCGAGGCCAGCACCAGCGGGAAGAACACGTCATGGGCGTTCTCGAAGCTGAACAGTCCATCGGCACCGAGGGCCTGGAGTTCGGCGGCCCGAGGTACGGCATCCTCGGGGCCGCTCATGGCCAGCGAGATGTCGATCTTCATTGGGGTCCTCCCGGTTCGGCGCGACGACGTTTCTACCCGATGCCGCCGGGGTCAGGATCCGAGGAAGGCCACCACCCGCCGCCACGCATCGGCGGCATCGTCGGCCCGATGCGTCGGTCGGGACGCGTCGTGCACGAACCCGTGCTCGGCGCCCTCGTAGCGCACCACCTCCACGCCGAGGGCTTCAGCGGCGGCGACGTCGTCAGGTGGAGTGAAGTGATCGGCGGTGCCGATGATGGCGAGGGTGGGACAACGATCAGGGCTGGCCAGCGCGTCGATGGGTTGCTGCAACGTCCCTCCGCTCCAGTCGCCCGGCAGGCGGATCATCCCGTAGAAGCCGGCGGCGCGGGCGAAGCGGCCCGAGGCCGCGGCCTTGAACGCCAGCATCCCGCCCATGCAGAACCCGGTGGCGACGACGCGTTCGCAGCCGGTGGCGTCGGCCGCCGCCAAGGCGGTGGCCCGCAGGGTCGCGTCGTCGAGGTCGGCCATGGCCGCCAGTCGATCCTGCACCTCGAGCCGTTCGCGACCGGGAAAGGGTTCGGGGGCACACACCACCCACCCGTGCTCGGCGGCCAATCGGGCACACATGTCGTCGAACAGTGGCCGCAGTCCCATGATGTCGGGGAACAGCACGACACCCAGCGTGTGCTCGTCGACCACGGCCGGTCGGGCCAGTTCCGCCGTACAACCATCGGCGAGTGTGATGCGCATCGTTCCCCCTGACCAACCGCTCAGGCCCAGCGGTCGAGGATGCTCTGTTCGGACAATCGGGCCAGGCCGTCGATGATGGCCCGAGCCCGTTGGTCACCGACGCCACCCACTGACTCGAGCTCGCGCTCGGTGGCCCTGAGGATGGCGTCGAGCGTGCCGAACCTCTCGACGACGCGCCCGATCACCGACGCGGGCAGACGGGGGATGCGCGACAGCATCCGGTAGCCCTTCGGCTGCACCGACGCATCGAGTTCGGGGCTGCCCTCGAGATGGAGCACGGCCGCCACCGCACCCAGATCGAGCAACTCCTCCATGTCGAGATCGGCCAATCCGGCCGAGGCCTCGGCGAAGTGCCAGTCGTTCTCCTCGTGGAGATAGTCGAGCACGACCAGTCGTCGCTCCGCAGCCACGCCGGCGATCGCCTCCTCCAACTGCAACTGGAACAGACGGCCATCACTGCCCAATTCGATGATGTCGGCGTCGATCTCGTCGGCGATGCGTAGCACCATCTCTGTGCGCTGCAGCATCACCACGACATCACGCACGGTGACCAGTCCCTCGATCTCGAGAGCGGAGAGCGAGCTGGAGACCTCGGTGAGTCGGTCGCGGTAGCGCTCGAGGGTCTTCATCGCCTGGTTGGCGCGATCGAGCAGTCGTGGGACCGGTACCAACTGATGCTTCTCATCACCCAAGTAGACGGCGATGATCGACATGTCCTCGGACACACTGATGACGGGGACGCCCACGGAGCGAGCCACGCGCTCGGCGGTGCGATGGCGCGTGCCCGTCTCCGAGGTGGGCGCCGCCCGATCGGGCACGAGGTGCACGTTGGCCCGGGCGATGCGAGCGGCGTCGGGGGCGAGGACGATGGCACCGTCCATCTTGGCCAGTTCGCTCAGTCGCTGCGGGCTGAACGCTGCATCGAGCAGAAAGCCTCCCGAGCAGATGCTCAGCACCTCGGGGCCGTCCCCCATCACCACCAACGCACCCATGCCCGACTGCAGGACGCGGTCGATCCCCTCACGGAGCGGAGTCCCGGGTGCCACCGCGGCCAACGCCGCCAGCATGGCGTCGCTGCGTCGGCCTGCCATCGGCGGAGTGTACCGCTGCGCTCTCAGCCGATCGCCGGGCCGTCGTCGGGTGAGTCGGGGCCCCGGGATCGATCTCCGTCATCGTCACCGTCATCGTGACCGTCGCTGAACAGTTCGACGATGGACAGCACCGTCGCTTCCTCCTCGACGGCCGGTGGGCGCGACGGACGGCCCCCCTTCCGCCCTGATGCGGTGATGCCGATGGCGAGGAGTGCCTCGACCAACGTGCCGACGCGGATGGCTGTCATGCCGGCCGGTGGATCGGGGGCATGCGACGGAACGATGGCGCGCGTGAATCCGAGTCGAGCAGCCTCGGCCAGTCGTCGATCGGCATGAGCGACCTGCCGCACCTCACCGCCCAGTCCGAGTTCGCCACATACGACCATGTCGTCGGGCACCGGCACGTCCTCTCGGGCCGAGGCCAGGGCCAACGCCGTGCCGAGATCGACGGCCGGTTCGACCATGCGCACACCGCCCACGGCCAGGGCGTACACGTCGTGCTCGGCGAATCCGAGTCGGGCCCGTTCACCCAACACCGCCAGCAGCAACGACAGTCGACCGGCATCGAGACCCTGCGCGCTGCGCCGAGGAGACGGCAGATGCGAGGAGGTGACGAGGGCCTGCACCTCGACCAGCAGAGGTCGATCGCCCTCCATCGTGGGCACGATGGTCGAGCCGGCCACCCCCCGACGACGGTCGGCGAGGAAGAGTCGACTCGGGTCAGGAACTCCCGCCAATCCGGCCGGTGTCATCTCGAACAGACCCAGTTGGTCGGTGGCCCCGAAGCGGTGCTTGACCGCCCGCAACAGTCGCAGCGCGTGATGACGATCGCCCTCGAAGGCGAGGACAGTGTCGACGATGTGTTCGAGCACCCGCGGCCCGGCCAGCCCGCCCTCCTTCGTGACGTGTCCGACGAGCACCACCGCCATCGAACGCGACTTGGCCGCGCCGACCAGTCGCGCTGCGCTCTCGCGGACCTGGGCCACCGAACCGGCCGCCGAACCGATCTCGGGTGTGTGCACCGTCTGGATGGAGTCGACGACGAGCACGGTCGGGGACAGTTCATCGACCGAGGCGAGGATGTGGGGGACCGCCGTCTCGGTGGCCAGATACAGCGAGGGCTGCAACGCATCGAGTCGCTCAGCCCGCAGTCGCACCTGCTGTTTCGACTCCTCGGCCGACACGTAGAGCACCCGCTCGCCGGACGCCGCCATCGCGGCAACCGCCTGCAACAGCAGGGTGGACTTCCCGATGCCGGGCTCTCCCCCGACGAGCGTCACCGAGCCGGGCACCAGTCCCCCGCCGAGCACGCGGTCGAGCTCATCGATGCCCGTGGGACGGGCCGTCCATTCGTTGGCGTCGACCTCGTCGATGGGCACGGGCACGTCACGAGCGCCGAAAACCAATGCCGGGTCGATCGAGGTCGGCGCGTCGATCTCCTCGACGAGGCTGTTCCATTCCTCGCAGCCGGGACAGCGACCCACCCACTTGGGCGACGACGTGCCGCACTCGGTGCACCGGAACACTGCCCTGATCTTGGCCACGTTCGACACCCTAGGCAGAGGTCGTGACAGCACAAGGACCGCAGTCCTCTTTCGCTGGCAGGATCCAACGCAGCCATTGCTCGACGAAGGGGTCGAACCCGCAGGCACGACCCCCTACCGGGGCATCGAAGCGGTTCGGACCTCCGAGCCATAAGGTCGCTCCGTGGCCGATGACAACCACGCCAAGATCCTCGACTTGGCCGTCGCCATGATCGACGATGGGGGCGAAGCCGCGCTGCGGGTGAACCACATCGTGGCCACCGTCGGGGTCACACCGCCGGTGCTCTACTACCACTTCGGCAGCCGCGACGGCCTGGTGATCGCCGCTCAGATCGAGCGGTACACACGGCGGGTCAACGAGGACATCGCCGCCATCGGTCGAGCGGTTTCCTCGTGCGCATCGGCCGACGATCTCCGTCGGGCATTGGTCATCACCTGGACGCGGTCGCTCGCCGAACGCTCCGAGAATCGGTGGCGCCGCGCCAACGTGGTCGGCAGCGCCTATGCCCGCCCCGAACTCACCGAGGCGGTGGCCAGGGCCCAGGACGAGATCGTCGAGGCCCTCGTCGAGATCCTCGAACCGTGTCAGGAACGAGGGTGGCTCCGCCCCGGGATCGACCTCGCCTCCACCGTCGCCTGGCACCACAGCGTGCTCATCGGTCGCATCTACATCGAACACGGCCAACAGCAGGGCGACCCCGACGAGTGGAACCGTCTCACCATCGAAGCATTGGAGCGGGCCTTCTTCGGATCCTGAGCGCGGCGGTCACCAACGACGGGTCGTGCGCCGCATCAACCGTCGAGAACGCATCCGGCGCACGCGGATCCGCAGGGCGATCACCACTGCGGTCAACAGCGCCAGCACGAACAACACGATCCGGCCCAACAGACCGAGCACCTTCCACTTCGAATCGGAGACCTTCAACGTCTGGACGCTCGGGTCGGCGAACGAGGCCGTCCACGTGCGGGAGATGCCACCGGTGACGACGGTGAGGTCGAGATCGACCATCTCGGCCGCCGGACGGCCCTCTTCGCGCTCGACCCGAGCCAACAGACCACCCGACGCATCACCGCCCAGCGCGTCAGCCAGCGCCTTGTCGCCGAACACGGCCAGTCCGGCCGTGGTGTCGAGCAGCCCGGTGAACCGCACCGAGTCCGACAACGGTCCGGTGGTGCGGATCACCTCGAAGTCGCGGAAGGGTCCCTCGGGCGCGCTCAATTGCGCGAACAGGTCGTTCGCCTGTTCAGGGGTGGAGAAGTCGTGTCGGATCCGCACCCAGGTGAGATCACCCTCGGTCACTGCGGGCTCGACCACCCACCCGGCATCGACGAGGTCCTGGGCCCGCAGGGCGCGAGCCGGGTCGCCCACCCGCTTCAGGGCCGCGGCATCGAAGCCGATGGCCTGGGTGATGGTGCCCTTGCCGTCGAGACCGATGTCGATGGTGGTGGCGAGCTGCACCTGACACCCGGTGAGCACGACGACGAGCGGGGCGACGAGGCACAGCACACGTCGGATGTTCGGGCCCACGGGCCGACCGTACCAGCGCCCTCCGGCGCCGAACCCGGTCGGCCCGGCCGATGACTGCTCGATCGCGGACTACTCGGGCGCGCCGGCCTCGGCCAGTTCCATGGGCGGGGGCTCGAAGCCCTCGACGGCGCGGAAGACGATGACGCGGTCGCCGGTCTCGGGATCGGGTTCGGCGTCGACGACGATGGTCTGGCCGGCGCGGAACTCCTTCCACAGCAGACGCTCCGACAGCGGATCCTCGACCAGACGCTGGATGGCCCGACGCAACGGACGAGCACCGAGCGTGGGGTCGTAGCCCTTGTCGGCCAGCAGCAACTTGGCCGCGTCGGTCACCTCGAGGCCCATGCCCTGACCCTGCAGCTGGGTGGTGACCCGCTTGATCATCAGATCGACGATCGTGGTGACCTCGGCCTTGGACAACTCGTGGAACACGATGGTGTCGTCGATGCGGTTGAGGAACTCGGGTCGGAAGTGCTGCTTGAGCGCCTCGTTGACCTTCTCCTTCATCTTCTCGTACGACACCGCCTCGTCGGCCTTGCCGAACCCGATCGCCGCTTTGCGCAGATCCGCGGTGCCCAGGTTGGAGGTCATGATGAGCACGGTGTTGCGGAAGTCCACCGCACGACCCTGCGAGTCGGTGAGACGACCCTCCTCCAGGATCTGCAGCAGCGTGTTGAAGACGTCGGGGTGGGCCTTCTCGATCTCGTCGAACAGCACGACGGAGAACGGCTTGCGCCGCACCGCTTCGGTGAGCTGACCGCCCTCCTCGTACCCGACGTAGCCGGGAGGCGAACCGACGAGCCGCGACACGGTGTGCTTCTCCATGTACTCGGACATGTCAAGCGCGATGAGCGAGTTCTCGTCACCGAAGAGGAACTCGGCGAGGGTCTTGGCCAGTTCGGTCTTCCCCACGCCCGACGGGCCGAGGAAGATGAACGAACCGGAGGGACGCTTCGGGTCCTTGAGCCCGGCACGAGTGCGACGAATGGCCTGACTGACGGCGCGGATGGCGCTCTCCTGCCCGATGACGCGCTTGTGGAGTTCGTCCTCCATGCGCAGGAGCTTGGCCGTCTCCTCCTCGGTGAGCTTGTAGACGGGGATGCCCGTCCACAGCGAGAGCACGTCGGCGATGGCCTCCTCGTCGACCTCGTCGAACAGGTCGATGCCGGAGTCCTTCATCTCCTGCTCCTTGGCCTCCTTCTGGGCCAGGAGTTCCTTCTCGCGATCGCGCAGACGGCCGGCCTCCTCGAACTGCTGGGCCTCGACCGCGTCCTTCTTCTCCTGCACGACCTTGGCGATCTCGTTCTCGAGTTCCTTGAAGTCGGGCGGCGTCTCCATGCGCTTGATGCGCAGACGCGAGCCGGCCTCGTCGATGAGGTCGATGGCCTTGTCGGGCAGGTGACGATCGGAGATGTAGCGATCGGCGAGATTGGCCGCCGCCACCAACGCCTGGTCGGTGATGGTCACGCGATGGTGCTGCTCGTAACGATCGCGCAGGCCCTTGAGGATCTCAATGGTGTGCGCCACCGTCGGCTCCTCCACCTTGATCGGCTGGAAGCGGCGCTCGAGCGCAGCGTCCTTCTCGAGGTGCTTGCGGTACTCGTCGAGCGTGGTGGCCCCGATGGTCTGCAGTTCGCCGCGGGCGAGCATGGGCTTGAGGATGCTGGCCGCATCGATGGCTCCCTCGGCCGCACCGGCGCCGACGAGCGTGTGGATCTCGTCGATGAACAGGATGATGTCGCCGCGGGTCTTGATCTCCTTGAGCACCTTCTTGAGGCGCTCCTCGAAATCACCGCGGTAACGCGAACCGGCGACGAGCGCGCCGAGGTCGAGGGTGTAGAGCTGCTTGTTGTGCAGAGTCTCGGGCACGTTGTCCGAGGCGATGGCCTGGGCCAGTCCCTCGACGATGGCGGTCTTGCCCACACCGGGCTCGCCGATGAGGACGGGGTTGTTCTTGGTGCGGCGGCTCAGCACCTGCATGACGCGCTCGGTCTCGCGGGCGCGGCCGATCACCGGATCGAGCTTCTTCTCCCGGGCCAGTTGCGTGAGGTTGCGACCGAACTGATCGAGGACGGCCGAACCACCCTGACTGGCCTCGCTCGATCCGCCGGCGGGCGCACCGGCCTTCTCGCCCTGTTGCGGACCCGGACCGCTGTAGCCCGACAGCAACTGGATGACCTGCTGACGCACACGCGACAGATCGGCACCGAGCTTCACCAACACCTGCGCAGCAACGCCCTCGCCCTCACGAATGAGACCGAGGAGAATGTGCTCGGTGCCGATGTAGTTGTGACCGAGCTGCAGCGCCTCGCGCAACGACAACTCGAGGACCTTCTTGGCCCGAGGGGTGAAGGGGATGTGCCCGCTGGGCGACGAGCCGCCCTGGCCGATGATCTCCTCCACCTGCGAGCGGACGGCCTCCAGCGAGATCCCGAGGGACTCGAGGGCCTTGGCCGCCACACCCTCGCCCTCGTGGATGAGGCCGAGGAGGATGTGCTCGGTACCGATGTAGTTGTGGTTGAGCAGGCGCGCTTCCTCCTGCGCCAGCACCACGACCCGCCGGGCCCTGTCGGTGAACCGTTCGAACATCAGCACCTGCTTTCAGTGAGCACCCTCCCCCGGGCACCCCGGAGGCGGGCAGTGGGGCGAGTGTATCCAGCACCCCCGACAGCGCCTCGCCGCCCGGGCCTCCTCATCGAGCCGGTTGCGACGGTCGAACGGCACTCGCCGGTGAGGGTTTCGACGACAGCGGGGCGGGCGTACCCTTCCCGACATGTCGTCGGCCTCCCCTCTGCTGCGCTATCCGGTCGTCCAATCCGACTTGGCACGGGTGGAGGACGCCCTGCGCGCCTCGGTCGTCACCGAGGACGACTTCCTCACCGAGGTGGCCAGCCACCTGATCCTCGCCGGGGGCAAGCGGGTGCGACCGGCGTTCGCCATCACCGCCGCGGCGGCGTCGTCGTCCTCGATGCGAGCGGCGTCCGAGGGCGTGATCATGGGCGCCGTCTCGGTCGAGTTGGTGCATCTCGGCTCGCTCTATCACGACGACGTGATGGATGACGCCACCACCCGCCGCACCGTCGAGAGCGTCAACGCCCGCTGGGGCAACCTCAAGGCCATCCTCGCCGGAGACTTCCTCCTGGCCCGGGCCTCGGAGATCGCCGCCTCGCTCGGCACCGAGGTGGCCGGGTTGCTGGCCGCCACCATCGGTCGACTGTGCGAGGGACAGGTGCTCGAGTTGCAGCACGCCTTCGACCTCCACCGCACCGAGGAGGCGTACCTGCGATCGATCGACGGGAAGACCGCCTCGCTGTTGGCCACCTCGTGTCGGATCGGCGGCATCGTGGCCGGACTGCCCCGTGACCAGATCGATGCGTTCAGCACCTTCGGTCGCGGGTTCGGCATGGCCTTCCAGATCGTCGACGACCTGCTGGATCTGACCGCCACCGACGCCGAACTGGGCAAGCCGGCGGGCCACGACCTCGTCGAGGGCACCTACACCCTGCCGGTCATCCGCATCCTCGGCGCTGGCGGCCCAGAGGCGGAGCAATTGCGTCGCCTGCTGGTGCAACTCTCGCCGACCGACGGCTCACTGGAGCCAGTCGACGATCCGATCACCCTCGACGCAGCGCGCGCCCTCGTGCGCGAGTCGGCCGAGGTGAAGGGTGCGCTCGACACCGCGCGGGCGTTCATCACCGACGGGCAGCGGGCCATCGAGCCGTTCGTGGGCACCGAAGCGGTGACCGCTCTGGGCGAAGCGGCCGAGCACCTGCTCGGCACCGTCGACGCCGCCGCCTGACGCGACGACTCAGACGTTCTTCTCGTACACGAGTCGCAGTCCGTGGAGCGTCAGCCACGGCTCGGTGTGCTGGATGCGTTCGGAGAACGGCGTGATCGTCTCGGCCAGACCGCCGGTGGAGATGACGGTGCAGGGACCCAGTTGTCGCTCGATGCGCGCACACAGCCCGTCGACCTGCGCGGCGAAGCCGTACAGCACACCCGACTGGATCGACTCGACGGTGGACTTGCCGAGGACGCCCCGCGGTTCCTTCAACTCGACGGCCCGCAGCGCTGCGGCACGACCGACCAGCGCGTCGAGTGAGATCTCGATACCCGGTGCGATGGCGCCACCCAGGTACACGCCGTCGTCGCTCACCGCATCACAGGTGGTTGCGGTGCCGAAGTCGGCGACGATCGTCGGCCCGCCGTAGAGGTCATAGGCACCGATGGCATTGGCGATGCGGTCGGCGCCGACCTCCTTGGGATTGTCGTAGTCGATGCGGATGCCGGTGCGGACACCGGGTTCGATGACGATCGGTTCGAAGTCGAAGTGCCGGGAGGTCACGTCGCGCAGGGTGGCGGTCACCCGCGGCACCCCCGACGACACGACGATGCCGGCGATCTCCCGGAACGAGTTGCCGCGCAGGGCGAGGAAACCCTGCAGGGTCACGGCAAGTTCGTCGCGGGTGCGATCGGCGATGGTGGAGATGCGCCAGGTGTCGAGCAGGCCATCCTCCGGACGACGACCGGCGGCGGTGCGGTCCACCAGTTCGTAGAGTCCGACCACGGTCTGGGTGTTGCCGACATCGACGGCGAGCAGCATGACCGGCCCCCCTCAGTCCGACCCGGTACCGGAATCGGTAGCGGTCGCAGCATCGTTCGCAGCACCGGTCGCAGCACCGGTCTGGATGTCGAGGCCGATGTCGAGCACCGGAGAGGAGTTGGTGAGACCACCGACCGAGATGCAGTCGACACCGGTGGCGCTGTAGGCGCCGATGGTGTCGAGCGTGATGCCGCCGGAGGCCTCGAGCAGTGGACGCCTGGCCGACGCTGCCTCCAGGTCGACGATGGCGACACAGTCGCGCACCTGCTCGGGCGACATGTTGTCGAGCAACAGCGCGTCGGCTCCGGCATCGAGGGCCTCGCGCACCTGCTCGATGGTGTCGCACTCGACATGCACCGTCTTGGCCGGCCACATGGCCCGGGCCCGGGCCACGGCATCGGCGATGCCATAGAGCGCGATGTGGTTGTCCTTGAGCAGGATCCAGTCGCTGAGGTTCCCGCGGTGATTGCGACCCCCGCCGGCGCGGACGGCAGCCTTCTCCAGCGCCCGGAGGCCGGGGGTGGTCTTGCGCGTGTCCCACACCTGAGCGCTCCCACCGGCGCGGGCCGCGGCCACGAACGCAGCAGTGGTGGTGGCGATGCCCGAGAGATGTCCGAGGAGGTTCAGTGCCGTGCGTTCCCCGGTGAGCAACGAGGGAAGCGGTCCGGTGACGGCGGCCAGTTCGGTGCCGGCCACCACGGCGTCGCCGTCGGCGACCGACCATGCGACCGAGACGGAGGGATCGAGACGGGCGTAGGTCTCGGTGACGCAGTCGCATCCGGCGATCACTCCGTCGACCCGGACCACGAAGCGGGCGGTGGCCACCAGATCGGCCGGCAACAACGACGAGGTGACGTCGCCCAGCGGTTCGAGGTCCTCGGCCAACGCCCGGGTCACGGCATCGACGACCGCAGTGCGGGGCGGCGGCAAAGGCGCAGACATCCCGAAAGCCTGCCCGGTCGGATGCGTCGAGGGCGAACCGGTCATGTCAGCACCAGCCGGCGGGCCTGCATCGGATCGGTGCCGGGGAAGTCACGACGGGCATGCGCGCCGCGGGACTCGGTACGGGCGGCGGCCGCCACCAGCAGGGCTGAGGCCACGTCACGCAAGTTGGCCGCCTCCCAACCGCTGACGCCGGCCGGGAGCCCGTCGATGGCGCCGACCACCGCTGCCGTTCCGGCCAACGATCCGGCGTCACGCAGCACCCCGGCGCCGCGGGTCATCGCCCGTTGCAGGTCGGCGCGGGCTCGCGTGACCGAGAGCGGGTCGGCGACGACCGAATCGACGGGCAGCAACGCCGGCGGCCGCCATGGCAGACGCGGATCGTCGAGAGCGCGCATGGCTCCGTTCATCGAGCAGGTGTCGACGCCGCGAGCGATGGCGTCGATCACCCGAGCCCCGAACACCAGTCCCTCCAGCAGAGAGTTCGAGGCCAGACGGTTGGCGCCGTGCACACCGGTACAGGCCACCTCACCAGCCGCCCACAGTCCGGGGAGACTGGTGGCGCCGTCGAGGTCGGTGAGCACACCACCGCACAGATAGTGCGCGGCCGGCGCGATGGGCAGCAGATCGACGGTCGGATCCAGGCCGACCTCGGCCAGCACGGCGGCGATCGTCGGGAACCGAGTGGGGAAGTCGGCGAGTCCCCGCACGTCGAGCAGACAATGATCGACACCGAGGTCGTGCATGCGAGCAGTGATGGCCCGGCTGACCTGATCGCGGGGCAGCAACTC
>Ga0172372_10002126_pt1 | contig 30398 bp, 31 predicted proteins | sample LakKiv5m_2_FD_114544 | JGI IMG/M metagenome (GOLD analysis project Ga0172372, IMG submission 114544) | Freshwater microbial communities from Kabuno Bay, South-Kivu, Congo - kab_092012_9.5m | ecosystem: Environmental > Aquatic > Freshwater > Lake | place: Democratic Republic of the Congo...
CTGTTGTTTCCAGCGATTTCTTTGTCACTGTTCAGCGACGGTGATCAGCTCGTGCCGGTACAACGCGGCAGTATGGTGCGCGAACTCGCAGCCAAGACGCCGCGCAGCTATTGGCGAGTAATCCCGCAGACGGGCCGCATCTGGCGCGAACCGGGCGATGGCGAGTGGTCCCGTGCCGCGCTGCCACTGATGCTGGTCAACGACACTGAAAACCATGCCCATCAGGGGGTGGCCACTTTTCTCTATCGCGAGGGTGTCGTCAGTGGGCTGAGGCTGCAGTTCGCACAGCACACCGGACCCTATTTGCTGAAGCAGCACGTGGTGCTGTGGGGGAGCGCGGCGCTACGGTGGCAAAGTGCTGCAGCGACGGCCTTCGACGCCGAGCGTGCCGTAGCCCGCCGCGAACGCGACGAGCGCTTGCCCGTCAGGCCGTGGGCGGACCTCGTCAAACAATTCCCTGCCGGGACCTTCGAGGGTTTCGGCGGACCGGTACTGCCGTCATGGCAGGTGCTCAACGCCATGGTGTATCGCGGCACGCTTTATGTGCAGGACTCTCCCACGCCCTACGGCCCTTATCCTTATCCGCTCGAAATGCGCTTTGGCGTGCGTTCCGTGATGAAAAGCATCGCGGCACCGCTCGCGCTGCTGCGCCTCGCGGAAACCCTGGGGCCGTACGTACTGGAGTTGCGCATCGGCGATTATGTTCCCGGACTCGATGCCAAGTTCGGCCGCATCCGCTTCATCGACGCTGCCAACATGGCGAGCGGTTTTGGGGGCCTCGGCAGTCTCGTCACACATCCGAACGATCCTTATGCCGGTTATCTCGAGGGTAACTACGACGGCTGGTACACGGCGCCCTCCACAGCGGAGAAACTGCAGGCCATCAGGCGCAACCTCAATGCGTATCCGTGGGAGCCCGGTACGGTCATGCGCTATCGGGATCAGGACTACTTCCTGCTCGGTGTCGCGATCGACGGATTTCTGAAGACCGTACGCGGCGCTGACGCCGACCTGTGGCGGATGCTGCAAAACGAGGTGTTCGCACCAATCGGCATTCGCCACGCGCCGGCCGTGCGCACTCGCGAGAGTAACGAACGCGACGGCGTCATTTGGGCGAACGCCGGCTATTACCCGACCGTCGAAGAGTTGGCGAAGATCGCACTGCTGCTGCAATCGGGCGGCGCTCACCAAGGCCGCCAGATCCTGCATGGACCCTTGACCCGCGATCTGCTCGCCGCGCGTGAGGCGATCGTGCCCACGGTGGACGGATCGCAGGGTATCGATGCCGCCACCCGCATCGCGGCACCTATGCTGTATCGGATGGGCTATTGGTTTCCGCGCTACGTCAGCGCGCGAGACGGCATCGTCCGTCACCTGCCTTCGATGCAAGGCTCCGGCGAAAATCGCGTGACCCTGTACCCGAATGGCATCATCGCCTTGCACATGGGCAAGGCCTCGGAGCTACCGCCGGGGGAGCGCGCCTCCAGCGACGATGCCGACGCCACCCATCGCATCATCGAACGACTTGCCGCCTTCTGATCGCGCGCGCCTGCAATCATGCTCACCGATATCGCACTCGTCTCGGCACTGCTCGTGTTCGCGCAGCTGCTGCGCGCGGCCATCCCGCTGCTGTCACGCTACCTCATCCCCTCATCGATGATTGCGGGACTGTTGGCGCTCTCACTCGGCCCAAGCGGTTTCGACCTGTTGCCCTTCTCGCGTGATGCGGCCGGCGCACCGCTGCTGCTCGGATATCCGGGCGTACTGATCACGCTACTGTTTGCAACCTTGCTGCTCGGCCACCGACCGCGCGCTGCGCGGGGTACCGTCTTGCGTCACAGCAGTACGTCCTTTCTGTACAACCTTGCCTCCGAGGTCATGCAGTACGGCGTTGTCATCTGTATCGGGGTCGCACTGCTTGCCATCGTATTTGTCGACTTGCGGCCGGAGTTCATCGTCATGCTTCCGGCAGGCTTTGCAGGGGGGCACGGCACTGCGGCGCTGTATGCCGAAGCGCTGCCCGGCTGGGAGGCCGCGCGCAGCGTCGGCTTCACCTTTGCGACGGTGGGCATTTGCTGTGCCGTATTCGGTGGACTCGCACTCATCAATCTCGCGCGCCGCCGCGGCTGGATCGCAGCCGGTGCCTCCGGCAGCGCAGCTGCGCAAGAACACCAGGGTCAGAGTTTCACGCCGGCGTCACAGCAGCACTCGCTAGGCCGTGCCACCGTCAATGGCATGGCGCTCGAGTCGCTCGCCTGGCATGTGGCTCTGGTGCTCGGTATCTATGGCGCTGCCATGGCGTTACTGCCGAACCTTCGCGAATGGCTGCCCGCCAATTTCGTGCTGCCCGCTTTTGGTATTGCCATGTTGCTCGGTTGGCTGGTGCAGGGCGTGTTCGATCGCTTGAGACTTCGCGGCCAATGCGTTGGCGAGCACATCGATGCGCAGTTGATCGGTCGCATTGGCGGTTTGTGCACCGACTATCTCGTGGCGTTCGGCATCGCCTCGATCAATGTGCAGATTGTGCTCGAGTACGCGCTGCCGCTGGCCGTGTTTTCACTGCTTGGCCTCGCGATCTGTGTCGGCTGGCTGTTGCTGGTGGCGCCGCGCGTTTTCGGTGCGCACTGGTTCGAACCCGCGATATTCACCTACGGCTGGAACACCGGCACCATCGCCTTTGGCGTGGCGCTGCTGCGGGTCGCCGACCCACGTGGCGAGACACGCGTACTGGCCGATTACGGCATTGCTTTTATTGCCATAGGCCCGCTGGACGCCTTGCTCTACACCTTCGTGTTGGCAGCGCTTGCGGCGGGATATCTGCTGCAGGCTGGCCTGATCCTGCTGCTGCTTGCGGCCGTGCTGACGGCGCTCGCACTCTACCGAGCACGGCACGCCAACCTCACCGAGTCACAGCGCTAAGCTCCCGAGCATGGTCGCACCGTCGTCCCAATTGTTGATCGTCGATGATGATCGCGCGCTCGCGGCCATGCTCCTCGAGTACCTCGAGATGCAAGGTTTCGAGGTCGCTATCACTGGCAGCGGCGAGCAGGCATTGGCCGAGCTATTGCAGCGACCGATCGATCTCGTCGTGCTCGACGTCGGCCTGCCAGGGATCGATGGTTTCGAGACCTTGCGCCGTCTGCGACAAAACCATGCAGTGCCCGTCATCATGTTGACCGCTCGGGGCGAGGAACAGGATCGCATCGCGGGCCTCACGGCAGGAGCCGACGACTACCCGCCCAAGCCCTTCAATCCGCTCGAGCTCGCTGCCCGTGTTCGCGCCGTGCTCAAACGCAGCAGTGCCCCAGTCATGGCCGCGCGCGAGGACAATCTTGGGTTTGGCAATCTCGTGCTGCATGCCAAACGCCGCAAAGTGCGGGTAGCGGACCGCGCGGTTCCGCTGACTGCGACTGAACTGCGGGTGCTCGAAACTTTACTGCAGCGTCAAGGCGAGGTGCTCTCGCGCGCGGAATTGACCGAAGTGGCCGTAGGTCGCCCGTTGGAACCTTACGATCGCAGCATTGACACGCTGGTCAGCAAGTTACGCCGCAAACTGACCATGGCGGGCGCGGAAGGCGCCGAGATTCGCAGTCTCCGCGGGCATGGCTATGTTCTCGATGTGCTGCGGGCCGAGGGCAAACGAGCCGGCGGAGATGGCGCATGATGCGGCGAGTGTCGCGACTCTACGTACGCATGGCGGTGTACATTGGCGCGGCCATCGTCGGCTTCGTACTGCTCGCTCTCGCCAGTCTCGCATTGATCGCTTCGCAGCAATTGGAGAATTACCTTCTTGCCCGCGAAGGCACGCTTGGACGAGATGCTGCACAAATCCTCGCCACCAGTGGACCGCCGGCGCTACGCGAATGGATGACAGACCCGCGCACCGTTCCTGACGGAGTCGTGCTCTACATCCTCGATGCCGAGGGGCGCGATGTCGCCGGCAAGGCATTACCTGCAAACTATCGTCGCTTCGTCGAGCGCTTCGTGCTTGCAGGTCTGCGCAGCGAGGAGCGCAACTTCAGCCCGATCCGCCTCGCCCCCCTGCTTATCGCCGCCGACGGGACACGCTACGCGTTCCTGCTCTTGCCCGAGCGGATTGCACCCTGGGGTAACGCCGCGACGCTCATCGCGCTGCTCGCTGCGGCACTGATCGTCATTGCGGTAGTGGCTGCACTGATCGCACGGGCTCTCGGCAAACCCATTCGAGAACTCCAGCTCACCGTGCGCAGCGTTGCCAAAGGCGAAGTCGCCGCGCGCGCGCCCACCGCGGTCACCGCCCGCGGCGATGAACTTGGGGAACTCGCCCGGGACGTCGACGGCATGGCCGAGCGCATCGAACGGCTGCTGGCGTCCCGACAACAGCTGATGCGCGATATGTCGCACGAATTGCGTTCGCCTCTGGCGCGGCTGCAGGCTGCGCTTGCACTTGCCGAACGCAAGCAGCCGCTGCCCGCCATCGAATACGCCCGCATCGTCACCGAACTCGAGCGTATGAATCAGGCCATTGGCGACGTGTTGCGCTTTACGCGTCTCGAGGCAGAGCCCATTCGCGCCAAGCACTTGCTGCGCATCGACGAGTTACTGCAGACGCTCGTCGAAGACGAGCGGGTTGAGGCCGGTACTCGCGAGGTCCTTTTGGCGCTGGACGCCGCGCCTGATCTGACCGTGGTCGGTGACCCGGCGCTGCTGCGCAGTGGCTTCGAAAACATCCTGCGCAATGCCATTCGTCATGCGCCGCCGGACACTCGCATCGACATCCGCGCGACACACGAACAGGCCCTCGGCGAGTCACCGACCGACATGGTGGCGATCAGCATCGAAGATCGTGGTCCTGGCGTGCCCGACGACATGCTGGAAAAGATTTTCGAGCCTTACACGCGCCTGACCTCCGCAGGCGACGACACTACCGGGACCGGACTCGGGCTGGCCATCGCACGTCGGGTGTTTACCGCGCACGATGGGCGGATTCACGCCGAACCGGCCGCGCCCTGCGGGCTGCGGGTGCGCATCCAATTACCCCGCGCGTGCTAGCATTCGCGGCGCTTCGCAGAGCTCAAAGGAGAGCGTCATCGTGCCCGGCAAACTGATCCTCGTGCGTCACGGCCAGAGCATCTGGAACGTCGAAAATCTTTTCACGGGTTGGCACGACGTCGATCTGTCACCGCAGGGCCGTCTGGAAGCCGCCGCCGCAGGGCGAGAACTCTTGCGTGAACAACTCGCCGTCGACGTCGCCTTCACTTCGATGCTCAAGCGAGCCATCCGCACCCTTTGGATCATGCTCGATGAAATGGATCGAATGTGGGTGCCGGTCGAGCGGAGTTGGCGCCTCAACGAGCGGCATTACGGCGCGCTGCAGGGTCTCAACAAAGCCGAAACGGTGGCCAAACACGGCGAAGCACAGGTCAAAATCTGGCGTCGCAGCTACGATATCCCGCCGCCGGCGCTGGCGCTCGATGACCCGCGTCACCCGCGGCACGACCTGCGTTATGCAGGCATTGATCCCGCACTGCTACCGGCCACGGAATCTTTGAAAGACACGCTCGCACGCGTGCAGCCGTTCTGGGAATCGCGCATCGCCGCTGAGCTGCGCGCCGGCCGCAACGTACTCGTCACGGCGCACGGCAACAGCCTGCGTGCCATGGTAAAAATGCTCGATAACGTGGCGGAGCAAGAAATCGTCGAGCTCAATATTCCGACCGGCGTCCCACTGCTTTACGAGCTTGACGAGCAACTGCGGCCGGTGAACCGCCGCTACCTCGGTGATGCGGCGGCGATCCAAGCGGCCGCCGACGCGGTGCGCCGGCAGGCCGAGCGGAGGTAGTCAGCTCGTCGCCTTCGGTGGACCAGGCGCCCAGCCGTCGTACCGACCGCCCCCTGCCGCCGCCAATTCGCGCAGCCGCCCCGATATCGAGCGAATGGCATCAGCGTTGAGCTGCAACGCCCGCTGGGCGTGCACGCTGTACGGCAAATCAGCACTGTCGGGTAGGTCGCGCACGTCGGCCGCATAACCTTCGGCATTCAACTGGGCCGCGAGTTGCTCGGCCTGCTCGCGCGTCGGCATGGCGACGAAGAAATCCACCTCGACAGGGCGGAACGGGTCCGCACCGCTGCGTCGCAAGCGCTCGATCAGCCGCGTGTCCCAGTCATCGACCTTGACCGCTGCGGCGCGGCGCACCTGATAAACGATACGCCATACGGCGATGCCCGCTCCCGCGATGAGAAAGACAACAAACCAATCCATGGCAGACCCCCCTCGTTTTGGCTCACTCGTCTGGAGCGATGGTCACGCGCAGGCCATCCAGGGCGTCGGTCATCTCGATCTGACAGGACAGGCGCGAGCCACTCTTGTGATGCGACAACTCGGCGATAAGCTCACGCTCATCGGACATCGCTGCCGGAATCTTTGCCGCCCAGTCGGCATCGATGTAGACATGACAGGTTGCGCAGGAACACATGCCACCGCAAATTGCTGAGATCCCGTAGTCAAGTTCCCGCAGGGTTTCCATCAACTTCTGACCGGAGCGGGCGGGGACATCGTGCTCGTGACCGTCACGGTCGACGACTTTCAGCAAAGGCATGGGCAATTCCTGACGCGGCTGATTGGGGGCCGCTAGTGTGCCCGGGCTGTCGCAGCGTTTCCAGTCAGAGCCCATGCCAAGTCGGTCCAGAGGCCATCGAGCAGCGTCCGGGTCCGAACCAAGGTCGCAAACAGCGCTTGGTCCCGCCTCGGTACCCAGCTCACCCAGCGACGGGGTTCGACGGCGCCGCTGACTACAACCCCCGCCAGATCCTCCAGACGGTGCCCCCGATGGGCATACTCGAAATCGAGCAGCATGAGCCGCCCGTCGCTCTGGCAGAGCAGATTGTCGGTCGAGACATCGCCATGCACAAAACAATCGAGCTTCAGTGGCGCCAATTCCGGCTCACTCTCCCACTCGCGCACACAGCGCTCGAGTGGGCGCTCCCAGCGCTGCGCGACATCCAGCGCCACCTCTGCCAGTCGTCGCTGTAGACGACTTGCCCGATCGGCCAAATGGACCACCGGCAGGGGTTCGGCAGGCAGGGTGCGCAAGACCTCGAGCAGCCCGAGCACCGGCGCGGTGCTGCGCTCGTGCCACCACCAATCCGCGCCGAGCCGCGCACCCTCGATAAAGGGCATGCTCATCCAACCGGCGTCCATATCCACGCCGAGCACACGCGGCGCGAGACCTGCCGAGGCGGCCATACGGTGCGCAGTGAGCTCCACAAGCCGATCCGCACCCAAAGACCCCGCGACGACATCCGCCGCCCAGTATCGACGCACGAGGTCGCAGCCGCCCTCGCTCAGTCGCTCGATTCGATTGAGGCGCGGCGTGGCAGAGGCGCGGGTCAAACGACGCCCCTCACGCAAGTGCTCGGCGCCAGGCGCGCCAGCCCGCGATGGCGATCACAAAATACACGACGTAGAGCAGACTCACGAACACCAGTCCCTGCGAGCCGTACAAGAACATCGACAACAGATTGACGACGAACCAATACAGCCAATTTTCGAGCACCGCCCGGGCGGTCAACCAGGTTGCTAGCAAACTAAGCCCGGTCACCAGCGTATCGAGATACGGCCATGCCGCGGCGGTGTAACGACCGAGGGTTGGCGCCACCAGCAACGTCAGCAGAACGATCAGCAGCACCGACAAGGCGTGCGCCCGAATCGACCAGCGGTGCACGGTCAGCGCACGCGCGCCCGACGACTCGCGCGACCAACGCACGAATCCGTAGATCGCCATCAGTACGTACAGCGACTGCAACATCGCCTGCAGAGGTAGCGCAGCACCCGCCGCGAGCCATGCGAGCAAAGCCGAGGACAAGGCTCCAAAGACCCAGGCGCGATGATCCCGACGGACGGCGAGGAGCGCGTAGCCCAGCCCCGCGAGCAGAGCGACGTGCTCAAGCGGTGATGCGGCGCGCAGCGAGGCGACGATGGACTGCAGTACGGTCTCGATCAATGCAGCGTCCAATTGAACGTCATACCCGACACTCGCGGGTCTGCCCGTTGAACATACAGCTTATCGGGGAAGTCCGGTGGTTCGTTGCCAAAGAAAAACCCCCGCTGTGCGTAGGTCTCATTGAGGGCGTTGCGCATCCAGACATCGACGCTCCAACGCGGCGTGACATATCCGGCTTTGAGGTTGAGCAGCGTGTACGGCGCGGAGCGCTGGTCATGGCTGTCGCTGAAGAAAAACGCTGCCACGCGCTGCACATCGGCCCGAGCGAACCAACCTTGCGGCCGTCGATACTCCACCGCCATCGACACCTGATACGGCGGCGCATGGGCCTGCGCCCTGCCGTTGAGCGATCGGCTGCCCACGACATAGTCGACGAAACGCGTCTCGAGAATGCCCAGCGTGCCGCTGATGTTCCAATCACGAGCGGGTCTGAACGCGGCAGCGGCCTCAACACCCCAATTGACGCCGCGCGCCGCATTATCGGTAAGGTAGATGAACGAGAGCGGATCACCAGGGTCGAGCTGCGCGGATGTGCTCACCTGCTGCTCACTGCGCTGCATGTAGAACACGGCGGCGGAGTACTCGAGGCGACGCGCGTCGTCTTGCCCCTTCACACCGATTTCGACACTGTGCAGCAATTCCGGCGCGTAGCCGCGACGAGCTTCGGGGATTGCGGCTCCAATATTGAAGCCACCGCCTTTGTAGCCGCGGGCCAGAGTTAAATACATCCGCTGATTCGCAGGCGTACGGTACTGCAACGACACGTTACCGCCGTACATGCTCTCCCCCGGCGACAAGGCGCTGCCATCGGTATCGAGGTAGCGGGCGCTGCGCTGCTCGAGCCGCAAACCCGCGCTCAAACTCCACGCCTCCGACCATTCGCGCGTGAGCTGTCCGTAGGCTGCGATCGTTTTGGAGCGATAGTCGCTGACCAGTGCGCGATAGACCTCCCCGCCGTAGAGATCGAGTTGATCGTTGGTCTCGGCGAGGCGCAACCCATAGAGCCCTGCGAGCCAACTCCACCCCCCCTGCGCAGCCCGCGACAGCCATCGCAGGTCCTGCGACACGCTGTCTCGCTGGCGCAGAAAACGCGAGGTGAAATCGTAGTCGGGATCGGCGCCCCAGTCGCCATCGAAGGAGTACGTGATGTCCGCCGCGACCAGCGCCGTCTGGCTGCGAAATTCGATCGACTCCCCGCTGCGTACCAGCGTGACGGAAGCACCGCGCGAACGCTGCGCGTCACGCCCTGGATCATCCGAACGGGTGCGACGCGAGTTGTCGATGGCGAAGGCATCGAAGCCATTGTCCATATCGACCCAGAGTGCAGACACGTCCGCTCGCCACGACTCACCCAGTCGGGTGCCGAGTCGGACCCGCAGCGTCGTCTCATCGAGCCCGTTGGTATCGTCGCGATCGAGCGTCACATTGTGACGCGAGCCATCGCTGCGATAGCGCTGCAGGACCGCACGCCAGGCGGTCTGCGAGGATTCCGCAAGGGCCCCGCCCGCCACTACACCGAGCGATCGCGTCGCCTCGCTGCCGCCCGTCGCGTGCAGGCTCAACTCCGGTGCGAGTTCCGGGCGGCGGGTCGATAGATTGATCAAACCCGCCAGCGCGTTGGCCCCAAGCGTTGTGCCTTGTGGTCCGCGCAGCACCTCGGCTTGACCCAAGTCGAGCAAGGTCGCCGGCATGCCGATGCCAGAGAAGTCCATGCCGTCGATCAGGAAACCCACCGAGGGATTAGGCGCACCCTGCCACTGATCCGTCTCACCGATGCCCCTTAACTGGAAATAGCGGGGCCGGGAACTGCCCGACGCCCAATTGAGGTTGGGCACCAGCGGCAGCAGGTCCTGCCAATGCTGCAGACCTGCCGCACGCAATGTCGCCTCCTCGAGCACCGTCACGCTGGCGGGCAACTCGAGCGCGGGCAGCGGACGCAAGCTGGCGGTGACGACAACCTCCTGCAGCGCGCTCGGGGTGATGTTTTCAGTGGCGCCTACGGGTTGTAGGGCGACGAATGCGATGGACAGAACAATGAAAGATCGGTGCATTACCTGCTCCCTCCGCCGGTACTAACCGGATCAGGTTCAACGGGTTCGTCGCCCCATGCGACGTCTCAGGCCCTCTTGGGCCACCCCTAGGTAGGTGATATTTTCCATATAGATCATAAGTTTGCAAGCGATGCCAGTTTTCGCTGCCGAGGAGGTAGGCAGCGACCGGGCAAGTGCCTACAATCGCGCCCTCTCGCGGCCGGTGGCCGCGACCCGCAGGACGTCAAAGATATGGCTAGAACAATCCGCGTCTTCCAGGTCGATGCCTTCACTCAAAAATTGTTCACGGGCAACCCCGCCGGGGTGGTGCTGGGCGCCGAGGTCCTCAGCGATGAGGAGATGCTCGCCATCGCTCGCGAGCTCAATAACGGTGATACCGCCTTCGTGCTGCCGGCCGACGGCGCCGATCACGACTTGCGGGTGAGGTTTTTCACCCCCCGCACCGAATCGTCTTTCGTCGGTCACGCGACGGTAGCCACGCACTATGTGCTGTCGATGGCGGGCGACGCACCGCGTCGACTGCGCCAACGCCAAAAAGCGGGTCTCGTCGATATCGAGGTCCGAGGCGACGGTGCAGAGCGGCGCATCGCCGTGCGTCAACCGGCCCCGCCAATTGGGCGCGAGTTGAACGATCGCGAACGACTCGCGGTGCTTGATGCGCTCGCGCTCTCGAGTGCAGACCTCGATCCACGTTTCGAGATGCGCATCGTGGGCGGCGCAGGCAACAGATTGCTCATCGGCGTGCGCGGACCTCAGCAACTCAAACAAATGAAACCCGACTTCGCGCGTCTGAGCACGCTGTCGGCGCAGCTCGGTGCCTCGGGACACTTCGTGTTCACGACCGAATCCAATGTCGAAGGCTGCCTCACCCTCTCGCGCATGTTTTGCCCTGCGATCGGTATCCCGGAGGATCCGGTCAGCGGCAACGCTCACGGATTGCTCGGCGTCTATCTATTGCAGCACGGCGTATTAGCCCGGAACGGTGATCAAGCCCATTTCTCAGGCGCTCAAGGGCAGTTTCAGAATCGGCCGGGCCGTGTCGATGTGGAGCTGGAGTTCGCCGATGGCGCGCTCGCCGGCGTATGGATCATCGGCAGCTCAGCGCTGGTGTTCGAAACCAAGATCACTCTGTAGCAGTCATTCAAACGCTCCGCCGCCAGCGGACGAGCAGATCGGTCACGTGCGCGAGCAGCGCGCACAAAAGCCATGCGGCAACTACGGTCCACGACTGATCGAGCAGTGCGGCGCGCACGGCCAGCATCAACGCGGCACCGGAGACGAGATTACCCAGCACCTCGCGGAGCCTGAGCGGACTACGGCCGCGCTGCTCCAGCCAATAGATACCCAAGCCTTCGAGCGCGATCAGCACGACGATAGCCAGCAGCAGACTGCCGTTGTCGAATGCGGCAGCCAACGCTTCGTTCACGGAGAGCGCTGCCGCGATGCTCAGGTCGGCGCCAGACCGAGCAGATGCGCCAAATCCTTGAAGAAGATACGCACGTGCGCCATCGGCTGGCGACGAACGAGACGCTTGTGCATGTACGCTTCCCAAGTCAAACGCTGCACGTCGGGGTCACGGCACATCTTGACGAAGCGCTCGCGCCGTTTGTCGTTGGTGTACCAAAATCGCTGCATCAAGCCGAGCACCCAGAACACGCGGCCATGCGCCGACATGAACTCACGACGCGCCGCTCGCAAGGCATGCGCGTTGCCCGTACGCAGACAGCGATCGAGCGCCCGTGCCGACATCCGACCGCAGGCCATCGCGTAATAGATACCCTCGCCAGAGGCCGGGGCCACCACACCGGCCGCATCGCCGCACACGAGCACATCGCGACCGTTATCCCAACGTCGCAAAGGCTTTAGCGGAATCGGCGCGCCCTCGCGGCGGATAACCTCGGCAGCACCGAGCCCTGCGCTACGCCGCAAGGCGCCCACCGCGTTGCGGATGGAAAAACCCTTGTGAGCGGTGCCGGCTCCCGCACTGATGGTTTCGCCGTGCGGAAAGATCCAGGCGTAGAAATCAGGGGACATTTCACCTTGGTAGTAGACGTCACAACGACTACCGTCGTAGTTCCCGGGCGCCGTCGTCGGCGTACGTAAAATCTCGTGATAGGCGTAGACGAACGGCACTTCACGACCGCCTTCAATCGCTTGCCGCGCGACCTCCGACCGCGCGCCATCGGCGCCAAGCACCATGCGCGTTCTCACCGTGACCTTTTCACGCGTCTCTTTGTGCTCAAACTCGACGATCGCATCGCCTTCGGCATCGCGATTGATGCGCAAGAACGTGCCGCGGGCACGCACTGCACCGCTGCGCTCGGCACGCGCGCGCAGCCATTCGTCGAACACTTCGCGATCGACCATGCCGACGTAGCCCCCATCGATCGGCATATCGACTTCTTTGGCGGACGGCGCCACCATCCGCGCCGAGCGAATGCGCGCCACCAACAACTCGTCGGGAATCGCAAATTCTTCGACGAGGCGCGGTGGAACCGCGCCGCCGCAGGGTTTGATGCGCCCGTCTCGATCGAGCAGCAATACGCGCCAGCCCTCTCGGGCTAAATCATCGGCTGCGGTGGATCCGGAAGGTCCGCCGCCCACCACAACCACATCGAACTCGTCACGCTGCTGCTGGATGTCGTTCATGTCAGCCTCGCCCGCTACCGCCCGATACACATGCTTGCGCCAAATACGCCGGAGCCGCTGTCGACTCGCTGTCATCCACCTGCGCCATGGTGTCTTCACGGCTGAGTCGCACCGCAAAGAGCGTGGCGACGACGAACAACACGGCTTCGAGCACGAACACGAGGCCGTACGCGAGCGTGACCGATCCCGTCAGCCAACGCGACAGGTCTACCGTGGCGGTCGCGGCAATGCCCCCGAGCCCGAAGGCCATCGCCTGCGCTGCGCCCCACAAACCCATACGGGTGCCCTCGCGGGACTGTCGGCCACGACCGACGAGCCCCATCATCGAGCCGATCGCGGCCACCGCGAACGCACCGTTTGCAAGACCCAGCGCAAACACCGTCGGACGCAGCGGCCACGACGGTCCGACAAGTCCCGCAACGGCCAGCGTGAGCAACATCAAAGCTGACGCCACGCAACCGCCGATGGTCCAGGCCCGCAGCGCGCCGGCGCGCGTATTGGCACCGGCGGTGCAAATGACCGCCACGATCAGCATGCCGATCAAGGTGCCGCTGCTCATCATGCCGGACAGTCGCGTCGACTCGCCGGGAGTCAGACCAAAGACGGCGCCGGCAAAGGGCTCAAGCACCAGATCCTGCGCGCTGTAGGCAAGCATCGATACGAACACGAAGCCAGCGAGGCGGCGCGAGTGCGGCTCGTTCCACACCTCGCGCAGCGCGGGAATGAACCCCTGAGACGTCGCGTCATCCGCTCCATCTGCAGCGCGCTCAACTGCGGCATCCTTCGCACTCGCGGTACGATGTGCGGTGGCGCTACGACTCTCGATGCGCCAAACCGCAAGACAGGTGACGAGAAACGCGGTCGCTGCAACCACTGCTGTGACTTCGACGAGCCGCAGCATCGAAAAGGGTTCGAGCATTTTGCCGGCCAGCACGCTCGTGACGATGAACCCCACGATCATCATCACCCAGGTGACGGTCGCCGCGGCGGCCAGACGCGGTTTGACGACATTGGTCGACATCAACACCAGCATTGCGGTGCCGCAGGCACCGACGCCAAGCCCGACCAGCAGGAACGAGAAGGTCGCCAGCGCCAAACCGAGCGACAGTTGAGACACCATAAGCGCGGTCGCCGCGCTCGCACCAACAGCACCGAGTCCGAGCACGGCCATGCCGCCAATGATCCACGGCGTGCGCCGACCGCCCACATCCGAGCCGTAGCCGAACCGCGGCCGCAGCACTTGCACGAAGTAATGCAGTGCGACCAGCACGCCAGGCACTAGCGCCGGCAAAGCCAGCTCGACGACCAGCACTCGATTGAGGGTCGAGGTGGTGATGACGACGATCGCACCGATCGCCGCTTGCACGAGGCCCAAGCGGAAAATGCCGAGCCAGCCGATGTCCCGGGTTTCCCCGACCGATGTCGCAACGCCCGATGTACCCATCACTCCCCCATCAACTCAGTGCAAGTGCCGCACCGCGAGGGCGCTGACCAGCATGCCGAGCACGTAGAGCGGCACACCGGCCGCGTTGTACCAAACGTCGAGCTGCTCAGGTCTGCGCAGCAAACGCGCCATCATCAGCAACTGCCCGATGAGCAGTGCAATGATGAGACCCGCGTGAGCGGGACGACCCCAAAGAAATAGCAAGGCGATCACGGCGACTTGCGCGACGACCATCACGGCACAGGCCACGCGCGCAGCAAGGTCTACGCCAAGCCGCACCGGCAGCGAGCCGACGCCCATGCGCCGATCACCCTGCACGGACTTGAAATCATTGAGCGTCATGATGCCGTGCGCGCCAACACTGTAGAGACCGGCCAGCGCCACGATATGCCAGGAGGGAAATGCGCCCGAAATCACCACCGCCGCCGTCACCCATGGCACGCCCTCGTAACACAGCGCCACGGCGGAATTGCCCCACCAGCCATTGCGCTTCAAGCGCAACGGCGGAGCGCTGTAGGCCCACGCGAGGGCCATGCCGAGCGTCGCTGCCCCGAGCACCCAAGGGCCGAGTGTCGCAGCCACCAGCAAGGAGACGATGGTCCAGCCCACAGCGATGAAGAGACCCCAGTGCCCGGGCATGCGACCTGACGGGATGGGCCGTCTCGGCTCGTTGATGGCGTCAACGTGGCGATCGAACCAGTCGTTGACCGCCTGGCTCGTGCCGCAAATCAACGGTCCTGCGAGCAATACGCCGGTGAACACCACGGGCCAATGCCCGGAAGGCACGCTGCCCGCCGAAACCACGCCACAGAGAAATGCCCACATCGGCGGGAACCAGGTCACCGGCTTGAGCAATTCCAGCATGGTGGACCATGCGGGTCGTCGCTCGGACAAGAGATTGTTTGCCGGCCGGGACATGACTGCAAAATAGCCATGACACCGGGTACTGTCAATTAAAGTTTACGCCTCTTCCGAAGAGTCCTGCAGGTCACCAAGACCGTAGCGACGCAACTTCACGTAGAGGCTCTGTCGAGAAAGCCCCAGCATCTCGGCGGCCGAGGCCCGATTGTCCCCCGTCAGCTCGAGCGCCGCCTCGATGCACAGGCGTTCGATGACATCCGTTGTCTCACGCACCAGCTCCTTCAGGGATACGCGACCGACGAGTTCGGTGAGCTGCTCCACGGAGCGCGGCAATTCGCGCGTGGGCCGCCCCTCGGTCACGCGGCGACGCTCGACGTTGCGGATGGCAAACCCCAGCCAGCTTTGTCCTTCCAACTCGACCGCGACGGCCGAAATCTCCACGTCCGTGCTCGAACCGTACTCACCACGCAGGGTGGTGGCGAAGAAGCGCACACTGCCGTGCTGACGAAGATTGGCGACCAGCACCCCAAGATCGACGCCGGGACGACCCAACCACCGCTCTAGCGACTCATTGCGAACCTGCTCGTCGGTCGCCACCTCCACAAGATCCAGAAACGCACGATTGGCCGATACCACCCGCCCCTCGGCGGTTGTGACCACCAGGGCATCCGGCAAACGCTGCGTCACCTCAATCCAAGGACCGACCACCGCGCCCGATGCGGCCACGGGGGCCGACGCGCCCGGCGCAACAAGCTTCAACAACGCATGCGAGACGTTGTCCTGTCGAAACAGCGTGCCCTGAAGCCGGCATTCGCGACCACCGGCACCGCGCAGGCGCAGCTCCTCGGCGCGACCCGCAGTACGCAGCCCCACCAACCATTCGCCGAGCGCCTCGGAACTGCGCGCATCGAACGCCTCGGTGACGGCACGACCGACCAAGCGCCGCCCAGCATCGCCCAGCACGGCGGAAGCGGACGGGTTGAGCTCGACGATGCGCCGCGTCTGCAAATCGACCACCACGATCGCGTCAGATACCGTCTGCAACAGCAACCGGTAGCGGGTCTCTGCAAGCCGCAGTTTCGAGTAATCGCTTTCGATCGACTGCTCGGCTTCGATGACCTTTTGCTGCAAATTGGCCAGTGCACTGAGGTCACGACCGATCGCGAGACTACGGCCATCGCCGTTAAGCGGCCGTAGGCTGTACTGCACGGCGACGGTGTCATTGCCACCGGGGGCGGGGTGGTTGAGCTGGCGCGGCAAGGACTCTGTGGCGGAAAGATCCGCCATCAACAAATCGACCTTGGGCCGGCTGTCGGTGGTAACCACATCGATAAAGGGGCGCCCAACCCAGTCGGGCTTCAGCGCCGAAGACAGCGCCTTGCTGCCGATCGACACGTCGCGGATCACGCCGCGCTTATCGAGCAGCAGGGCAATGTCCGCTGCCGCGTTGATGAGACCTGAGACCGTCTCGCCGTCGAGTCCGGTTAGGGCCTTCCTTGGCGCCTTGAATGTTTTCACTGTGAAACCGTGTCAGTTCCCTTGACTCACCCACTCCAGCAATCGCTCTGCCTGAGCCACGGCCTCGCGTGCATCAACCGCCGTGGCATCGGCTCCAACCTGTGTCACCCGATCCGGATGACCGACAAAAGGCCTTCCACCCACCATGACGCGAATGCCGCGATGCAGCGAGCTGCGCCGGATACGCCGGACCAGGGCGGCAAGCGCCTCGAGTTGCTCCGGTGCACCGATGGACACGCCAACGAACGCGAACCACTCCGTATTGACGAGTGACAGTATATCGTCGTCGCTCGCACCAGGGGCGTCCCACACATCCCAATGCGCACGCCGCAGCATTTCCGCGACGATCTGCGTGCCGAATACATGTTGTTCGCCCGGCAGCGAGACCAGCAGCATCCTTCGCCCGCCAGCTCCCGAGGTGCCCGGCCCGGTAACCTCACCGCTTAAATCGTGCGCAATGCCCTGCAGATATCGCAGTCCAACCGTGACACCAATGAAATCGGCGCACTCGGTCTCCCACATCGCACCAAGGTGTCGGGCTGCGGGAGCCAGCAGGTCAAGCAACAGGGCTTCCGTGTCGACGCCGCGCGCCCGAACCGCTGTGACGAAGCGCTCGGCTTCGGCTTTTTCGCGGCGTAGCACTAAATCCGCCAGGTGTTTGACGTCATAGACCGTCGGCTGGCTTGCGGGTCGTGAATGCAGCTCGCCATCGGCGACGCCGGCGGGACGCTCAGGCTCCGCTCGAGGGCTTTGCCGACGATGCGCGAGGAGCAGGCGCGGAATGACCTCGCCTTCGATGGTGTGGAGTAGTGTGTCGCGGCCCCCGCTTCGCGGAGGGCCACGTTGTGATGAGAAGTCCATATTCAACCCGCCTCGCGCGCGACTCGGTGCTCCCACCCAGCTGCGTGCCGTCGAAGTACGACTTCCTTGTGGATCGGTCCGGTGGCGGTCAGTCGCCCCGTTAACCCCCTCTCGAAGTCATACCTTACCTGTATATTTTCGCGGTGGCTATTTGTCAACCTTTGTGGACGTCATTTTTAATTGACACTTACCGAGTCCTTCACTAGATTGGCACTGGATTAGTCGGCGCGAGTACCGCCATGACCGAGCCCCGCAAGGCAGCCGTCGGCCGCCCGTTGTACACCCCCGAGGAGCGCATCCGCCGGGACGGATCCCCGTGGACGATCGTGCAAGGCGTCTTGGCGCCACTGCAGTTGCTCGCCTTTCTGGTCAGCGTCTGGCTGGTAGTCCGATTCCTGCAGACTGGCGTAGGTGCCGAGGCGGCGACTCTTTCCGTCATCGTCAAGACACTGTTCCTCTACGCCATCATGGTCACCGGGGCGATCTGGGAAAAGCGCGTCTTCGGCGTGTGGCTGTTCGCGCCGAGTTTTTATTGGGAAGACGTGGTCAGCATGCTCGTGATCGCCCTGCACACGGCCTATCTGTATGCGTTCCTGACCGGCATCCTCGATGTTCGCGAGCAGCTGCTCCTCGCCCTCGTCGCCTACGCGAGCTACGTGATCAACGCGCTGCAGTTCTTCTACAAACTGCGCCTCGCCCGACGTGAGCCGGCGAGTGCGACCGCGCTCGATGCTTCAACTGGAACTTGGGTGACCGAGCGATGAGCCTGCCGCGCTGGGCCCAAGACTCGCGCCTCCTGCCGTTCGCCGACGCGGCGAGCGCCGATCTGCCGCTGCGACGACTGCTGCGACTGTCGCTGTTTCAAGTCTCTGTGGGCATGGCCCTCGCCCTGCTCAACGGCACGCTCAATCGCGTCATGATCGTTGAGTTGCACGTACCCGCGTGGATCGTCGCAGCCATGGTTGCCTTGCCGCTGCTGTTCGCGCCGTTTCGCGCCTTTCTCGGTTTCCACTCCGACAACCATCGTTCAGTGCTCGGCTGGCGGCGCGTGCCGTATCTGTGGTTCGGTACGCTGCTGCAATATGGCGGGCTCGCCATCATGCCGTTCGCGCTGATGGTGTTGAGTGGCACGGGTCGCGGTCCGGTGGAGATCGGTCAAGCGGGCGCGGCACTCGCGTTCCTGATGGTGGGCGCCGGGTTGCACGCGACCCAGACGGCAGGACTTGCGCTGGCGACGGATCTGGCGCCCAAAGAAACCCGGCCGCGGGTGGTGGCGCTGATGTACGTGATGCTCCTCGTTGGTATGGTCGGTGCCTCGTTGCTGTTCGGCTGGCTGCTCGGCGGCCGCTACTCGCACCTGCGTCTCATCCAGACGATCCAGGGCGCCGCGGTGATCACGTTCGTGCTCAACGTGATTGCCCTCTGGAAGCAGGAACCTCGCGATCGAACGCGCAGCGCCGTGGCGTCGGAACAGCCGAAGTTCCGCCGTGTCTGGCGCGACTTCACAGCGGCCCGACCCACCCGCCGCTTGCTCGCGACGGTGGGTTTCGGCACGGCTGCCTTCAGCATGCAGGATGTGCTGCTCGAACCTTACGGCGGCGCGATCCTGCATATGGAAGTCGGCGCCACGAGTCTGCTCACGGCGTTGTCAGCAGGCGGCGCACTGTTGGCCTTCGGCGGTTCCGCCCGCGCACTGCGGCGCGGTGCGGATCCACTGCGAATTTCAGCCCTCGGCATTCTGGTCGGCGTGCTGGCCTTCGCTGCAGTCGTGTTCGCCGACCCACTCGGCTCGCCCACCCTGTTTCGCGTCGGTGCGCTGCTGATCGGTCTCGGCGGCGGCTTGTTCTCGGTGGGAACGCTGCTCGCCGCGATGAGCCTCGAGCGCAGCGACAACGGCCTAGCACTCGGCGCATGGGGCGCAGTGCAGGCCACGGGTGCGGGCCTTGCCATCGCGCTCGGTGGCGCTGCCTGCAATCTGATCGGCGACATGGCGGTCCGCGGCGAATTGGGACCGGCACTGGTATCGCCGGCCACCGGCTACTTGTTCGTGTACCACGTCGAGATCGCCCTGTTGTTCGCCGCGCTGGTGGCGATGGGTCCGCTGGTCCGTCGTAGCGCAGCACCGACGCTCGCCTCGGGGCGACAGTCTTTGGGATTGGCAGAGATGCCTGGTTGATAAGGTTTGGTTGATAGGGACGTTGAGTGATCGATTTATTGAGGGAGTGAGCACATGACTAACAATTTCCTTGAGTACACCGATACGGCGCAGATTGCGCTTTACGGATTCTGGATTTTCTTTGCCGGCTTGATCTGGTACCTGCATCGCGAGGACAAGCGCGAGGGCTATCCGCTCGATACACATCGTGTCGATCGCAATGGCAATCCAGTGCAAGTCGAGGGTCTGCCGCCCGTGCCGTGCCCGAAAACCTTTCTGCTGGCCGATGGCAGCACCGTGCAGGCGCCGAGCGCTTCGCGTGACGATCGCCGGCCGGTGGCCGCGCGCCAGGTCGGTTGGGACGATCGCTACGGCCCAGACGTCGGTGCACCACTCGAACCTACCGGCGACCCGATGGTCGATGGTGTCGGCCCTGCCGCGTACGCCGAGCGCGTCGATCAACCGGAGCGCATGCTCGACGGATCGCCGATGATCGTGCCGATGCGCTCGGTCAGCGGTTGGAGCATCGCCTCGCGTGACCCGGATCCGCGCGGCATGACCGTGATCGGTCTCGACGGTGCGCAAGCGGGCGTGGTTCGCGACGTGTGGGTCGACAAAGCTGAGCCGCAGATCCGCTACCTCGAAGTCGAACTGAGCCCCGGCGGACGCCCCGTGTTGCTGCCGTCAGGCTTCGTCCGTTACGACGCGACCGGTCGCAAAGTGAAAGTCGTCGCGATCACGGCGGGTCAATTCGCGGGCGTGCCCTCGATCGCCAGCGCAGAGCAAGTCACCAAACTCGAAGAGGACCGCATCACGGCCTACTTCGGCAGTGGTCACTTGCTCGCCGTACCCTCACGCAGCGAACCGTTGATCTGACCCGCATGGCTACGCGCGCGGTATTCAGCGAGCACGACAGCGAACCCGTTCGCGGTCTGCCTGCGGTCTTGCCGGAAGGCGAGCGTGTGTTGTGGCAGGGAGCGCCGGACTGGCGCTCCCTGGCTCTCAACGCCTACCAAGTGCGTACGCTGGCGTATTACTTTGGCGCCATCGTGCTGGCACGAGGCATCTACCTCGTGAGCACTGGCAGTTCGATCGGCGATGCACTGCAAGGGTGCGTAGGCCCGGCGGTGTTCTCCCTCATCGGTCTTGGTCTACTCACGGGCGTGGCGGCGCTGGCCGCCCGCAGTACGCTCTACACCATTACCAACCGGCGTATCGTGCTGCGGCAAGGCATCGCCCTATCGAGTTCACTCAATCTACCGCTCGGTAAGCTGCACTCGGCGAATCTACGCGATCGAGGCGATGGCTCCGGCGACATCGCGCTCGTGCTGCTGCCTGACGAGCGCGTGAGTTACCTCTGGCTATGGCCGCACGTGCGTACCCTGCGCATCACGCGACCGCAGCCGATGCTGCGCAGTCTTACGGACGTCCAGGAAGCCGGCCGGGTCCTCAGCCGCGCCTTCGCCGCCGTTGTCTCGCGCAGCAACGTCACGGTCGATGACACGACTCTTCAATCCCCGCACGGCTCGAATGTGGTGACAGCCGAGGGGCAAGCGTGAGCACGCAGCGCCATGACTTTCCGCGACCGATGCTGTTTGCAGCGGCGGCGCTGATCGTCGGCTCGTTGTTCGTGGCCACCGTCGGCGCGCTGACGCGGCAAGAGTCCCCTGCCCTGCGCAGCGATGAGATCGTCGCCGCCTACGACATCCGCTTTGTCGACCAACCCGATGGCGGACTGACGGCAATGCTCGCCGATGGCGCGGTGCTCGCGAAAATGACCAGCGAGGAATCGGGATTTGCGCGCGGCATCCTTCGCGGCCTCGGACGAGGCCGTAAACTTTCGGGTGCTGCCGAGCAAGACCCGTACCGGCTGGTGCGTACCCGCGACGGTCGACTGCTACTCGAGGATGGCGTGAGCGGAGTCAGCATCGAACTCGGCGTGTTCGGCTCAGACAACGCCGAATCCTTCGCGCGTCTCTGGCGTGCCGGAGACGCCCTCAAGCCGGCGCGCACCGGATGATCGACTGGACCCTGCTGTGTGGGTCCCTCCTGCTCACCGTTGCGGTGTGGTGGGGTGCCACGGGCCTCATCGCCTGGCTGATCGGTCGATCGATCGAAACCTACCCCTCGCTACTGCGCGGTACCCTCGCGGTGAGCGTCATCGCCCTTGTCGCAGTACTGGTCTCGCGTGATGTAGAGAGCGTCGCCGGCGCAGCGCTCGCCTTTCTGGGAGCGATCGGTATCTGGGCCGGCATCGAAGTCAGTTTTCTCACCGGTCGGATCACCGGTCTCACACCGCGAGCCTCCGCCAAGGCCCATGGACACGGCTGGCGTCATGCGATCGAAGCGATTCGCGTCATCCTCTGGCATGAGCTGTTGATCATCGGCGTGGTTGCCGTGATCGCGGCGCTGACCATCGATGCCGACAATCGCCTCGCCTTGGGCACGCTGCTGCTGCTCTGGCTGATGCGCAGCAGCGCCAAACTCAACCTGTTCCTCGGCGTACGCAACTTGGGCGAAGCGTTCCTGCCACAGCATCTGGCTCATCTGCTGCGCTACATGCAGCACCGGCGCATGAACCTGCTATTCCCGTTCTCCATCGCGCTCGGTGGACTGATCGTCTGGTGGCTCGGTAGCCAGGCACTGCAGGCGGACTCAGCCTTCACCGGGGTGGCCTACGGCATCCTCACCACCCTCGCCGCCCTCGCGGTGCTCGAACACGCGTTGATGGTGCTGCCCCTGCAGAGCGAACGCTTCTGGCGGTGGAGTCTCGCCAATCGACAAGGAGCTAGCCGACCGTGAACACCCCGACTCGCACGCTCCTTGAGCAGATCGACTCCCCGGCCGACTTGCGTCAACTCGATGATGCACAGTTACCGCAAGTTGCTGATGAACTTCGCGACTGTCTGTTGCAGACCATCGCGGCAGTCGGGGGGCATCTGGCTGCGGGCCTCGGCACCGTCGAACTGAGCGTTGCCTTGCATCACGTGTACGACACGCCACGCGATCTGTTGGTGTGGGATGTCGGGCACCAGTGCTATCCGCACAAGATCCTCACGGGCCGCCGAGCGGCGCTCGCGCACATCCGCAAGCGACCCGGTATCTCAGGATTCCTCAAACGCGACGAAAGCCCCTATGACACTTTTGGTGCCGGGCACTCCAGCACCTCGATCAGCGCTGCACTCGGCATGGCGGTCGCGGCTCGCCGACAGGGTAGTCCCGCAAAAGCCGTCGCCATCATCGGCGATGGCTCGATGACAGCCGGTCTCGCCTTCGAGGCCTTGGAGCACGCGGGCGCGCTGGATGAGGACGTGCTCGTCATACTCAACGACAACGGCATGTCCATCTCGGAGAACGTCGGTGCCTTGTCGGCCTACCTGACTCGCCGAGGACGCGATCCGGTCAGTGACGTCGATGGCTTTTTCAATGCCCTCGGTTTCGCTTACCGCGGACCCATCGATGGGCACGATATCAGCACGTTGGTTCGCGAGCTTCGCACCCTGCGCCATCGGCCAGGCCCGAAATTGCTGCATGTGCGAACCGTCAAAGGCAAAGGCTACGCTCGTGCTGAGGCCGAGCCGATCAAGTATCACGGCGTCACTGCCTTCGACCCCAAAGCAGGCCTACCGCCTGCCAAACCCACTGCACCCACCTACACGCAAATCTTCGGCGAGTGGTTGTGCGAACTGGCGGCGCACGATCCGCGAATCGTAGTCGTGACACCAGCGATGCGTGAGGGCTCGGGCCTCGTCGCCTTCGCCAAGGCGTACCCAGACCGCTACTTCGATGTCGGCATCGCCGAGCAACACGCCGTCACGTTTGCGGCCGGACTCGCAACCCAGGGTTTACGGCCGGTGGTCGCGATCTACTCGACGTTCATGCAACGCGCTTACGATCAGATCGTGCACGATGTTTGCCTGCAAAATCTGCCGGTGACGTTCGCCGTGGATCGCGCGGGCCTCGTCGGCCCCGATGGTGCCACGCACAATGGCAGCCTCGATCTGTCTTTCCTGCGCTGCATACCCGGCATGACGGTGATGACGCCCGGGGATGCGGATGAGCTGCGTGCGATGCTGCGCACAGGTATTGAATCGGGCCTGCCCTGCGCCATCCGCTATCCGCGCGCAGCGGCTATCGGTGGTGGTGCGCGCGTGGCGCCCGCCCTGCCCACCGAAGAGGGAGCGGCCCTGCCGCTGTGGCCGCGGAGTCTGCCGATTGGCCGCGCCGAGCTGCAGCGTCGAGGCTCGGGCATCGCTTTGCTTGCCTTCGGTACCTTGCTTGAGACGGCGCATGAACTCGCCGATATCATTGATGCGACCGTCGTCAACATGCGTTTCGTCAAACCGCTGGACGAAGCGATGGTGCTTGAACTGGCCGCTCAGCACGAGCTGCTGGTAACGCTCGAGGAGAACGTGATCGCCGGTGGCGCGGGTGCTGCGGTCGGCGAACTGCTCGCCCGTCACGCGCTCGATGTGGGTGTGCTGCACCTGGGTTTACCCGATCGCAACATCGAACACGGCACCCGCGAACAATGCTTGCAGGATGCGGGTCTCGACGTGCCAGGCCTCTTTGATGCCATCGCCCGGCACAGCAGCCGGATCACGCTGGCGCGGCAAGCGCCGAGGCGTGCCCCAGGGTTGCGTCAGAACGCCATGTTCAACGGGGTACTGCGCCTGCTCACGCGCAGTCAATTGAAGGGCTAACAGTTTCCAGCGCGATGCGCGGCGGTCAGCCCGCGCGGCGCAAGATTTCCGGGAGTCGAAAGCGCGTGGTCTCCGCGAGACCCGGCAATTCGCGAATCGAGCCGGCGCCGAGTTCGCGCAGGCGCTGACACACGCCCGTCACCAGTATCTCCGGCGTCGAGGCGCCCGCGGTCACACCCACGTTGCGCACTTCGGCGAGCCACACTGCTTCGAGTTCACACGCATGCTCTACAAGACGCGCAGGGACGCCGTGATCGGCAGAGACCTCTTGCAGACGATTCGCGTTCGAACTGTTGCGCGCACCGACCACGATCACAAGATCAACCTGCCGCGCCATCTGGCGCACGGCGCGTTGGCGGTTTTGGGTGGCGTAACAGATGTCTTCGAGACCTGGACCCACGATGTCCGGATAACGCCGCTCGAGCGCCTCGATCAACACCCGCGTGTCGTCAAGCGACAGCGTAGTCTGCGTCACATAGGCGACGGGTGTGCCAGGCAACATCGGCAAGGCGGCGATGTCTTCCAACGACCCGACCACGTGAACGGGACCGCTGACTGAGCCGCGCGTCCCCTCAACTTCCTCATGCCCGGCGTGACCGATGACAACGATGACGTGGCCGCGTTGCGAGTAGCGCTCCGCCTGCACGTGAACCTTGGTCACGAGTGGACAGGTCGCGTCGATGACTTGCAGTCGACGCCGCGCTGCCTGCTCGACCACCGCATTGGCGACGCCGTGCGCGCTGAAGATGGTCAGCGAGCCCTCAGGAATCTCGGCAATATCATCGACGAAGATGGCGCCACGTGAGGCGAGATCGCCCACAACGTGCCCGTTGTGGACGATCTCGTGATACACGTAGACCGGCGCGCCGTGCGTCTCCAAAGCCCGCTCGGCGATCTCGATCGCTCGCGCCACACCGGCGCAGAATCCGCGCGGCTGGGCGAGCAATACGTTCATCAGCCGATCGGACTCCCGACCGCGTTCACCCGTGCCACGGGCGTGGCGCTCAGGTTTTTCGCCGAAGCGGGTGCCGCCGCAGGCGCGGGCGCAGTGGTCGGAGCCGCCGCCGCATCACCCGCCGCCGGCGCCGCAGCACCGTCTGCCGGGGCCGCAACGGGCATGGGCTTCGCGCCCTGCAGTTCCGGGTAGTCCTTCGCCATACTTGTACCGAAGTACGGCTTGTACACGCCCTGGTGGCAGGTGCTGCAGTTGATCTTTGCCACATCGCCCAAGGGGCCCAGCCGATTGTCCGGGAACGTCTTGGTCAGCGGCACAAGATAAGCGTTGTTCAAGTGACGTGCGAGGCGGATGCCATACCACGCAGTGCTGCGCTGCGGTCTACTTTCCTCCCAGCTCGCCCAAGCGCGCGTGTTGTGACAGTAGGTGCAATTCACGCCGAGCGAGTTCGACATGTGCACCATCAACGCGTAGGTCCACTCCGCCTGCTTGATCGAATTACGATTGCCGGTTGGCAGCGCCGTCGGGCCGTTGACACGGATGTTCTGCTCACCGAGCAGGAACGGGCTGTACGGATCGTACGGCAGGCTCGAATGACCGATGGTTGTCACACCGAGGCCAGTGATCGCCGAGTTTTGACCCGCGCGGCTACCCACAAACGAGTTCTCCCGTCCCGCACCCGGATCGGTGAACCAGACGTATTCCGGCACCGGCTGTCCGCGATGACAGGTATGACAGGTCACTCCCGTCTGGCCGACATGCGTTTTCCAGGAGCTGTTGATCTCACGCGTCATGCTCAGCATGCGCCGTGCGACCTTGTACTGGTACTTGCTCTCATCGGCGTAGTTCTCGCCGTTGTGACAGTACGTACAATTCTTCTGGTCGGCCGGAGCCACCCACTCGGTCATCGACAACATCACGCGCGTGAACTCACCGACACTGAGGTCCTTGAGCACCTGCACGTTTTGGTAGATCTCCGAGGCCAACGGGCCGCTCGTATCAGCCGGCGGTTGCGATGCCGGTACCTGATTCTTCGCGACGAGTTCGGCGAGTAGGCGCGGGTTGGTGTTCTCTTCCATCCCGGTGCCGCGATAACCCAACTGCTGCGTCTCGATGGGCGGTCGCTCGCCGCAACCGACGAGCAGTCCGAGGCTGGCGATACCCGCCAGTACGATGCGTCCAAAGTGATTCATTGCGCGCCTCCCGAATTCAAGGCGGGATCAGGCAGCACGTCGAAGGTCGCCGGATAGCTCGGCGCGACGCCGTGTTTCACTGCCCACAGATACCAGTTGTCCACTGCCGTGCCCGTGAGCAGGATGCCAATGCCTCCCGTCAGCGTGCACAACACGGCGAACCACCAGGCCCAGCGGTGTACCGACTCCATGGTGGCGTTGAAACCCATGGTCCAGCGCCAGAACAGCGCCGCGCGCTCGGAGGCCGTACCGCGATCGAGCACTTGCTCGACTTCGCGTTCGCCGCCGTAGCGGCTGACCGCCATGATGGTGCCCGCGTGCATTGCGAACAGCAGCACCGAGCCGTACAGGAACACGATCGACAACGCGTGGAACGGGTTGTAGAGCAGGTTGCCGTAGCGCAGCGAGAACGCAGCGGTCCAGTCGAGATGGGCAAAGATTCCGTACGGCACTGCCTCCGACCAGCTGCCCATCAGTACCGGGCGGATGAAGCCCAACACCAGAAACAACCAGATCGCCGAAGCAAACGCCCATGCGGTGTGCGTGCCCATGCGTAGCTTGCGTGCCAGCATGTAGGTACGCACCCACCACAAGAGCACCGACACGGTCAGGAAGAAGCCCGCCATCAAGTGCCAACCGCCGTGCTGCAGCGGCGGCAAACGCAAGCCGTACTGCGGCGCAGCAGGTTCCAACGCCAGCCAAGGCAACTGCTTGATGAACTGCAACGGATTCCAGTTCACCGACGCCAGCATGTTCAAGCCGACGATCTCGAAGGCGATGATGAAGCAGATGATCGAGATCACCCCGGTGGAACCGAGGTAAAACGGTCCGATCTGCGCATCACCGATCTTGCCCAGCCAGTAATTTGCGCTCGCCTTGACGCCGCGGCTCCACACGCCCTTCGGGTCGTGCGGTACGCCCGGGTAGTGCGGTGCTTCGACCTGCACGCGAGTAAACAGATTTTGATATTCGGCCATGTTCGTACCCTCAGTTCCAGATCGGCAGGTTGAGCCACCAGGCCCACCAGTCCGTCCAGCTGCGTGTCCAGAAAGGTCCGCTGATCACGATGCAGATCGCACTCCACACGCCGGCGTTGATCGCGAGTAACAGACCGAAACGATGGATACCCAAGGTACCGATCGAATAGCCGATGTTGTCGCGGAAAAACGTGTTCTCGTGTTCAGCGCCCTTGACTACTTCGCCCTTCGCCGGATTCAGTGCTGACAGCACCAGCGATCCGTGCAAGGCCAGCGCGAGCACCGTCGTGAAGAAGAACGTCACGGCGACCATGTGCGCGGGGTTGTAGTGGAAGTGCAAATATTGGTACGCGACGTTCGACACCCAGTCGAGGTGACTGTAGATGCCGTACGGAAACGCGTGACCCCAGGCGCCGAGCAGCAATGGTCGGATGACCTGCAGCGTGACGTACGCGAGGATCGCACTGCCGAAAGCCACCGGAACATGGAATCCCATGCCGAGCTTGCGACAGATCTCTACCTCGCGAAGCATCCAGGAGACGAAGGCGCCGACGGCGCAGATCGTCACCAACTGCCAGATCCCGCCCTCATGGAGCGGCGCCAGGCCTAGACCGTAACTCAGGTCAGGCGGCGCGATGCTGATCTGCCACAGGTTCCAGGTCGGGCCGATCGCCGCCCCGTACACGAGCAGTGCCGTGCCGAGCAGCGCGAAGAACGCCGCGGTGATCCCGAAGAACCCGACGTAAAACGCCCCAACCCAAAAATCGAACAGGTCGCCGCCTACCAGCGTCCCGCCGCGTATGCGGTACTTTCTTTCAAAATTTAGCATTGCCATGACTTATCCCCGTCAAGAGCAGCGTGAAATCCCACCCAGAAACCCGCGCGAGCGTCGCATCCAGCGACGGACCAATGTTCCCGCGAGGGGACACGGCCCGTCGCCTTCAGCGATCCGGACTCAGTTCGGAAGCGGAGCGTTGTGCTGCACGTTGTGGGCCGAAGCCTCAGCCGGTGCAAGACACGAAGTACTGCCCGTTCCGTCGAGCCAGCACGAATACTTTGTGCTCAATTGCACGAAGTGATTCGTCGCGACGATCGTGACGACAAGAGCGCCGCCAACAATGATCACCTTACGGGGATCCATTACCATCCAGATTCGCCACATAAAATAACTCCTTCAAAGAATTGATTCAGAACCAGGGAACCCAGTTCCAAATGAGGTAATGGGCCAGCGCGGACACCGCGAACCAGGCCCACGTGCTCAACCAGAAGAACCGGTTGATGGCGCGTGCCTCGTCCGGTGTGGCTCCTGAAATGCTCTTACCATCTGCCATAACTATTCACCTCCTCAGGCTTTACTCGAACCGCGCACTCCCGCACGGAAGGGATTGTCGGCTGCCGCAGAACGGCACCCGCTCGACAATGCTGACCCCCTCGACCTCTCCACTCCTTCGTGGCCCTCGTCATGCCGCACGCCCTCCAGCGAGCTCCGCCCGCGCGCGTGTCACGCGGGCCGCCGTAACGCGCTCCTCGCCAGCCTGACGGGCCTCGCGTTCAGCGAGATCACGTAAGCGTTTGGCGGCGGAGATGCGTACCAAATAAGGTTCATTCGCCACGTACTCGTCGAGCAGTGAGCGCGCGTCCTCGTCCCACACACTCGCCTCGCGGGCAAGTCGTGCAGGCGTTGGATCGACCTTGTCCATCTCGGTGCCGAGCGGCAGGATGTTGAACAAGGCATCGAACAGGGCATTGCAGACCTCCTGAACCAGGTAGGTCGCCCCCGCATAGCCCATGAAGGGCGTTCCCGTATGACGACGAATGATCGCGCCTGGGAAGGATGCAGGGATGTACATCGCACGAGGTCCGAGCTCGGCCAGGTACATACGCTCGTTATAGCTGCCGAATAACACGAGGGGGGTTTTCTCGCGTACCGATTGACGTACGGCCGCGTTATCGGGCTTGACACCGGGCCGACGCGCATAAGAGAACGTGCACGGCAGACCGAGCTCGGATTCGAGGAAGTGGCGCACACCACGCGCGTAGGTTTCGCTGGCCACAATGGCGAAACTCGCAGTGCCGAAGAAATCCTGTGTGACGGAGCGCCACAGGTCCCACATCGGCTTGATGGTGGTGTGCTTTTCGCGCTCGATGAACGGTTCGGGGTCGAGCCCCAGCAGTTCACCGAGCGAACGTAAAAACTTCGTCGTGCTATGCAGACCAATCGGCGCCTGCAGCCACGGGCGTTCCAAGCCCTCGCACAGCATGCGACCGAATTCACGGTACATGCAGACGTTGACGTCAGCCTCGGCGAGCTTGGCGACGTCCGCCAAATGACTGCCGAGCGGAAACACCATATTGATCTCGGCGCCGATGCCCTCGACCAGGCGACGGATCTCGGCCAGATCGGACGGCATGTTGAACACGCCATAGGAGGGGCCGATGATGTTGACCCGCGGCTTCTCGCCCTCTTTGCGAACGCGTGCCGGCACTTTCTTCGGCCCGAACTCGGTCCACAGCCACCACAGCGCACGATTCGCGCATTGCCACTGATCCTCGTCGATCGTCCGCGGCAGGAAACGTTTGATGCTCGTGCCCTCGGGCGTCACGCCACCGCCGATCATTTCGGCGATCGAACCGGTCACCACCACCGCTGGCAGATGCGGATCGAGTACCTTGTGTGCGCGCTTCATCGCGCCCTCGGTACCGTGCTGACCGAGTTCTTCCTCGGCAAGACCTGTGACCACCACCGGCAATTCATGCGGCGGCAAGGCATCGGTGTAGTGCAACACCGAAGTGACCGGCAGATTCTCGCAGCCGACCGGGCCATCGATGATGACCTGCAGACCCTTGATGGCGGTGAAGACGTACACCGAGCCCCAGTAGCCGCCAGCGCGATCATGGTCGAGCACCAGCATCAGACCATCTCCTCTGCTTTGCGCGCCTTCGCCTGCTTTTCCAGCCGACGCTTGTACTGCTCACGGAACTCCGGTCGAGCTTCGGGCTGCTCGGTCCAGATTCCGGCGACATCGCCGCTGCCGGTGTCGCCGAAGAA
>Ga0172372_10002127_pt1 | contig 30398 bp, 33 predicted proteins | sample LakKiv5m_2_FD_114544 | JGI IMG/M metagenome (GOLD analysis project Ga0172372, IMG submission 114544) | Freshwater microbial communities from Kabuno Bay, South-Kivu, Congo - kab_092012_9.5m | ecosystem: Environmental > Aquatic > Freshwater > Lake | place: Democratic Republic of the Congo...
TGATGTGGTTGCATCTGCTAAAAGACTGACGCCGCTTTTAATCTTGGCTGCTGGCGCGTCTTTTGGTGTTAACCAAACCTCACAAGCTCAGGTTGAGCAAAGACTCAAAGACGTTCTTCAGAAGGACTGCGAAGGCAGATTGCCTTACGACTGCGGAGGGTTTGAAGGAGGAGATGACGACGAAGGCGGAGAACCTGTAGATCCTCCGGGCGGAGGCGAGAGCGGAGAAATTGGCGGCGGCATCGGATAAAGATTAATCTTCATTAAAATCGTAAAGACCGTTAATATATCTCTTACTTTCTTTTTTGAGCAAAGTAAAATTCATTGGTATTTTAAATCTTCTCAAGATTTTAATCGCCTGTCTTTCGGTCTCTGTTTCAAGTTTTTCATAACTTTTTGTGTTATAAATAGGATCATTGTTAAACCACTGTAAAAAATGAGCGTACTCATGAGCCAATGTATAAATCCATTCTTTAGGCTCTATATTTTTCACAGCAACTTTTAATTCTCCTTTTGTTCGAGATGGCTCCAAGAAATAACCATACAGACCCCCAAAGCCTTTTTCTCCAACGGTACTATGATCCGCCAATATAAATTTTACTCTACATTTTTTACATTGGTCTTTCACTGTTTTTAAAAAATTTTGAACATTTTTGTGCTTAATAAAATCTTTCTTAAGCCTTTTTTTAGCTTTTGCCCTGGCCCTTGATTTCGTGCTGCTTTTTGAAATCGCCATAATGTGTATACACTTTGATGAAATCTTCAATACAAGATAGGATCAAAAAGTTCTTAAACAACAAATCTACTGCTCAAAAAGCCAGTTACAAGGGTTTTACTGTAGGAGACAAGGTAAAAAACACAAATAATAAATGTATGCACTATGGAAGCATAGGTAATGTTGTTAAGATAGAAGAGCTGCCAAACAATTCTGGATTTTTAATTCACTACAAAGTCCTCAACAACGGCTCTACTTTCAAAGTCGGTGATGTTTTAGCAAAAACCGAAGACCAGTTAACAAAGATTTAGGTGAAAAATGGATAAGAAAAAAGTATCATTAAACAAACCAAGAAGAATACAAAAGGGCGATCCAGGTTATGGAAAAAAGAAGTTTTATGTTTATGTTAAAAACGATAAAGGAAATGTGGTTAGAGTAACTTTTGGTGATCCCAATATGGAAATCAAAAGAGATAGTGATCAGAGAAGAAAAAATTTTAGATCTAGACACAGCTGCGACGACAACCCTGGTCCTAAGCACAAGGCTAGATATTGGTCTTGTAAAATGTGGGAAAGAAATAAAAGCGTAAAAGACTATACGTCTTCCGAAATAGACCCAAAAGACTATAAATCTTATACTTTCACAAGAAAAAAAGCAGCTAAAAAATTAGCTACCAAATTAGGCTGTGAGACTATACAGAAATTTTTTAATATAGAAGGAAAGCAGCCAGGTATGAAGGCAAATACCACATATTATATGCCTTGCAGGACTAGAGAGCAAATGCACAAACAAATCAGGAAATTTAATAAAAAATGATACCAATCGAACTCATTTCCATGCTAGGAGGCGGAATCACTGGTTTCGTGTTTCGTTATCTAGCTGAAAAAAGAGAGAACGATAAGCAAATACTAGAAAGGCTAATAACTCTTAATGAACACAAAGATAAAATGATTAATTCCGCCGTAAATCGTGTTCCTATAGACATAGGAAAAGGCGTTAGGCAATTAATTGTTTTAACTGTTCTTTTTGGTACAATGGCGGCGCCATTTATCTTACCTTTTTTTGGAATACCTACCATAGTAGAAATCGACGCTAAATCACCAGAACTGCTTTTGGGTATGATTCCTGAGTATGGGAAAAAGTTTTTTGTAGAACTGAATGGATATTTATACGCTGAAGAATATAGGCAAATATTACTTAGTATAGTTGGCTTTTATTTCGGTAGTGCTGCAGCATCAAACAAAAGTTAATATGAAATATTTAATCTTATCATCATTAATACTACTTTCAAGCTGTTCTATTACTCCAGAAATAATACCTACAGAGAGACGTGATTCACCAATGACATTAAAATTAAAAGATGGAATTGACGATCCTGGTGTAAAAGAAAATAATTACTCATGGCTTTTTTGGTATGCTCCAGTCGCAGTTATAAGCCTATTATGGGCTAAAAAAGAATTTTTAGATAAAAATACAAAGGTTGCAAATGACAAATGAAATTGAAATAGAAGGTTCAGAAAAACCATTAAGTTATATAGACATCGTATTATTTGCCACCGCGGCAAAAGTTTCTAGTTCTGTTAGAAAAACTCTTAGCGAAAAAGCCGCTAATCACAATGAAAAATATGGATCAGATTCTTGTAAAAAAACATCAACCTCTACTCTTATGGCGGTGTTTAGAAGAGGGGTTGGCGCTTATAAAACGAACCCTCAGAGCGTTAGGCCAAACGTCAGTGGTCCAGAGCAATGGGCTTATGCTAGAGTTAATGGTTTTTTACACGCTTTAAGAACAGGATCTTTTAAAAGAAAACCATTTGATGTTGACTTGCTTCCATCTTGTCATCCTCAAAAGAAAAAGAAATCATAAGGTAGGTATTTTTGCCACTTTAGACTTTCCTAGCCTCGACTTTTTTCTTTCTGTGTCATAATAAAATATCATATATGGTCTATACAAAACTGTAGAGTTTTCTTTGCTTCCATAATTCCATATTGTTGACGTTTCTGTCCACAAAGATATAGAAAAAGAAGAAACTTGAGCTGTTTCAATCGCATATGATACTATCTGATCAACGTTTATTGATATTTTTTGTCCAATTTGTGTTCCATCGTGTTCTAAAGTTTGGCTTGTTATAGTTTCTGTTATGATATCCGGGCTCTGATAAGCTCCAGCTACGTTCCACGACGTACCTGCTCTAGAAAGGTTCCAGGTTGATCCGTTTTCTGTCCATCCCGTATTATTTAAGTAAGCTGATTTTAAACTTACGTTTTCTATAGGAGGATCTCCTATTCCTTCCCATCCGACCTGGCTTAGTACTAACTCCGCCCTGTTAAAATTTTTAGCCGTAATATCTTGCGGTACTGTAAATCTCATAATACTAACACCTTTAACTCCTGACTGATAAGAAACCGTTAATATTATATCAGATCCGTTATTTTGCGAGGCTGACTGTTGGTTCAACCAGTTATCCGCAGATGGGCTTACTTGCTTGTTTAGTGTTAATAAAGACATTATTTATCCTTAAGTTTAACCCTTCCTCTTCCAGATTCTTTTATTAAACCTAATCTTCTTCGCATTTCTCTAACAGACTTAAGAGTTTTTCTTAAGTGTGTAGATATATCTACATCTTTCATTACTTCGGCATTAGATCTTAAAAAGTTTTTTTCTATCTCGGTCCATCTTTTTTTGTTATTAATATTAAGCATTTTTACCTTTGGTTTAATTCTATAAATATTACACATCCTAATTACATAAGACCTATTTTTTTAAAAAAAAGTCCAAATTTACCTAAGATTATAGGTGAAGGAAAAGGACCCGGTAAAAAATTTTCTAAAAGAGAATCGAACAAAAAATTGGACGGTTTCATATTCTGACGTTATTGAAGTTATAGATTGTGTGGCTAAAACACACAGATCTAAAAAATTTGGATTCATGACAGAAGACGATATAGAATCTCAGGTTAGATTAATATGTATTCAGCAACTTAAGTTTTACGAAAAAAATAAAGAAAAAGATAAAAATCCCAAAAAAAACTTAGAAAAATGGCTTAATAAGATTGCTAAAAATAGATTAAAAAATTTTTATAGAGATAATTGCTCTTCTGTAAATAAAAAGCATGCCGAATCTAGAAGAAAATTAGCAAATTCAGCTAATTCATTTGAGGACTCAAATTTATCTTTAGATAAAAATTCAATAGTTAAATCTAATATTGAGCTTGATATTGAATATAAAGAGCTTCAAGATTTTGTGCTGTCTAGGCTTGATGAAATTTATAAAGAAATATATCTAGCCTGCCTAGCTAATGAGGCTGTTACTTCATATTATAAAAATAAACTAGATTCAAAAATAAGAGAAATACTTATTGAATGGAATTCTAAATGAATAAAAAGATTTCTAGTTCTCAGATTAAATTTATTGAAGAAAATATAGACAAAATGTCTATTGTTGAAATAGCTAGACATCTTGGTTGTTCGACAAAAACAATAGATAGATATAAGAGTAAAATTTTTCCAAAAGAAAATGGCGATAAAGAAAAAAATAATTCTTTTGAAAATCTTGACAGAGAATACTGGATAAAAGATATAGCAAACTCTTCTCGCGGTAGACGTTTAAAGAATATTTTAAATAAAGATGAATGGATTTCTTTTTGTGACGAATGGGCTAGTTATCATGGACAATTAGAAGATTTAAATCACACAGAAGAAAATAGTATAGAGCAAATAATACTTTTAAAGTTAAGAATAGATAAAAATCAATACGATTATTCAAAGTCAATCAATTTAAGAGATTCTTTAATGCAAGAAAGTGGAGTCAGGGATATAAAAGATTTAGATTTAACAGATCCTAATCAAGCTGCTACTTATGAAAAAGTTTTTGCCGCTAGTCTAAGAATGACCGACTTAAATAAAGAGTATAAGGAACTACTTGAAAAGAGCACTAAAATAAGTGAAAGTTTAAATATAACTAGAAAACAAAGAGAAGAAAAAGGCAAGGTTGGCGCTGATACTTTTTTTTCGCTTTGTAAAAAATTTGATTCTAAGAAAACTAGAAATCAAGAAGGTCGAATGGCAGAACTGCTAAAAATTTCGATGGAAAATAAGACTTCTAAACTAAGAAACGCCGTGGAATTTATGGATGGTGAAGTTGCCCCTCAACTTTTAGATATGGAAACAGTCAAAGAAATGAGATTAAAAAATGACTAAAACAGCAATAGTTACTGGTTGCCAAGGCCAAGATGGATCTTATCTTTGTGAGCTTTTATTAGAAAAAAACTACAAGGTTCTAGGTATTTCTAGAAGATGTTCTTCTAGAGAGAATGATTTTTTAAATTCTTGTCTACAAAACAAAAATTTTGAACTAGTTAATTTAGATATAACTGATGCTTCAGGAATTAATAACCTTATATCTTCGTCTAGACCAGATGAATATTATAATCTTGCAGCGTCTTCTCATGTTGGACAAAGTTTTAAAGAGCCTCTTTGTTCTTTAAAAAATAACGGAGAGGCTGTTGGTATAGCGTTAGAGGCTATACTTAACAGTAGTCCTAATACAAGGTTTTATCAAGCTTCTACATCGGAGCTTTTTGGTAACTCTGCTGGGCCGCAAAGTGAAACTACGACCTTTGATCCAAGAAGCCCATACGCTGCAGCTAAACTTTATGCTCATAAAATGGTTGGTTTATATAGAGAAGCTTATGGTATTCATGCTAGTTGTGGCATATTGTTTAATCATGAAAGCCCTAGAAGAGGTTTGGATTTTGTCACTAGAAAAATAACGAAAGGCGTTGCAAATTTTATTAAAAACCAAGAAAAATTCACACTTGGCAATCTAGAGGCTAAAAGAGACTGGGGTCATGCTAAAGATTATGTTAAAGCTATGTGGTTAATGCTACAGCAAGACAAAGCTGATGATTATGTTATAGGCACTGGTGAAACTACATCAATAAAAGAAGCTTTAGATTTTGTCATCGAAATATCTGGAGTGTCTACAGAGCCCTATTATCTAGACGAAAAAATGAAAAGACCCGCTGAGGTTAATTTGCTTTGTGCAGACCCAAGAAAAGCAGAAAAGAAATTGGGTTGGAAAGCAACCCTTGGTTGGAAAGATGTTCTATATGAAATGTATTTGCATGATATAGCTCAATTTTAAGTGTATTGTTATTGGTGAGAAGAAAAAGGGGGGATAGAGACTATGAAGGTTATAGAAAATTTAGAGCTTCCGTTCTAAAAAGAGATAATTTTACTTGTCAATATCCCAACTGTTGTGTTAGAAATCAGTTAGAGGTTCATCATATTAAAAAATATTCTGAACATCATAGGCTTAGAACAGAGCTTTTTAACGGCATAACTTTATGTAAAGCTCATCACATTAAGATCACTGGAAAAGAGTCTGAATATGAGTCTATTTTTTTTAAAAAAGTTATAGCAAACAGTAATCAAAATGATTGGGAAAAGCTTGATGCACCGAAAAGATTCAACAGCAAGAAAAAAAGCGCTAAAAACTCTAAAAGAAACAGTTTACGCAAACGTAATAATAGATTCTAGAGAAAAAAAACCATGGGATTTTTCAGAAGGATTGCCTTCTGATTTTTTTGTTAAGAACTCAGAAGTTAAAGCTTTACCTTGTGGCGATTATTCTTTAGATGGGTTTTCGGATTTTAACGGAATCATAATAGAACGTAAGAATAGCATAGAAGAAATAATAGGGAATTTTGGTAAAAATTGGGATCGTTTTAAAAATGAGTTAGATAAACTTGCTGAATATAAAAAGGCATACATCATAGTTGAAGATGATTTAAGAGATTCTTTTTCTAGATACGCGGTTAGAAATCCACTAAAAGGTAGGTATTTTACACTCTCCCCTGATTTTATTCTAAAAAGGGTTTGTGAAATAGATCATAAATGGAATATTAAAACGCTATTTTTGTCTAACAAATATTTTGCAAAAAAGTATGTCTGCAACATATTTAAAAATTTAATCATGGAAAAAGAAAATGAAAAATAATTGGTCCAAGGATCACATTGATGAGTATTTAAATAACGCCTATTTAGAAATAGGCGATACTTTTAATTTAAAAACAGACGCTCTTTTTAAAGAGTCTTTAAATAAAAATGAGATACCAGAAGCTCTAGTGTCTTTATTTAAAGACATTAATTATCTTCCATTTACTGTAAAAACCCTTTTGGGCATGAATCTTTTTCCATATCAGATGGCAATTTTAAAAACACTATGGGAAAAAAGATTGCCTATGTTATTAGCTACTAGAGGTGGTTCTAAAACAACAATGCTTGGTTGTTATGCTATAACAAAAGCTTTGCTTTGTCAGGGTAGCAAAATTGTTGTCGCTGGTGCTGGTCTTAGGCAGTCTGGTCTTGTTTTTGAGTCAATGGAAAACATATGGAAAAACGCGCCCATTCTACAAGATATTTGTGGGGTTAACAATGGACCTAGGAGAGGCGTACTAGGTTTTACATGGGAAATAGGCGATAGTAAAATAATGGGCATACCCATAGGAACTGGAGAAAAAATTAGAGGTTTAAGAGCCAATACAATTATTGTAGACGAATTTGGCTCAGTAAATCCAGATATATTTGAAACTGTTATTCGAGGGTTTGCTTCAGTTCAAAGCAATAATACTTTTGAAAAAGTAAAGCAGCAATATCAAATAGAAGCACTAAAGGCCATAGGTATAAGCAACGATTCAATTGATGATTTTGTTGGTGATAAAAACGCTGAAGGTAACCAAATAATAATTGCTGGAACGGCGACCTATCAATTTAGTCATTTTTATAAATACTACACAGACTATTGTAACTTAATTTATTCTTCTGTAAATAGAGAAGAAAAGTGCGAGTATGCGGTGATAAGACTACCGTGGGATGAATTACCAATTGGATTAATGGATAAAACTATTTTAGAGCAAGGTAAAGCAACCATGGATTCCGCCATATTTAAAATGGAATACGGTTGTGTGTTTGCGAAAGATTCGGATGGTTTTTATCCAGCCTCCTCTATTCATAAAGCCACTTGCCCGATATCTAATAACGGTAAAGAAATTAAATTTTTTGTAGAAGATTTTGGTAAAAATAATGCTAAATATGTTATGGGTATAGACCCAGCTTCTGAAAGAGATAATTTTGCGATTTCAATCATTAAAATATGTGATGATCATAGAGAGCATGTATTTTGTTGGAGTACAAATAGAAAGAAATTTGAGGCAAATCGAAAAAAAAATATAGATTTTTATGAAGGCGTTCAGGACTACAATACTTTTATAATTAAAAAAATACATGAGCTATGTAATCGTTTTAATATTGTAAGAATTCACATAGACTCTGGTGGTGGTGGTAGATCTGTTATAGAAGGGTTAAAAGATCCCACTAAGATTAAAGATAACGGCTTTTGTTTGTATGATATAGATGATGAAGAGGTTTCTGATAGACAAGGAGCTCATATAATAAAAGTAATTGAGTTTTCATCGAGAGAATGGTATGAGGCTGCTCATTTTAATCTACTTAAAGACATAACAACAATGAATCATCTATTTCCCGCATACGACGCTATCTCTGTAGAACAAAATAGAATTTCTAATTCTGATTATGAGTTAGAAGATTTTTCTATAGAAAATATTCAGTATGAAATCGAGGAGTGTAAATATCAAACAACCTTAATACAAGAGCAAACTACTTTAAAGGGCCATAAAACATGGGACTTGCCTAGAATTAAAGGCGTAATAACAGAAGGTATAAAATTAAGACTCCGCAAAGATCATTTCACTAGTCTATTACTTGCTAATGATGCCGCTAGATCCGTGATAAACACCCCTTTAGATAATAATAAATTTGCTTTTGGTGGCTTCTCTCTTAGAGAGATAAGGACTAATAAAAATTCTTCAGCTGCTATGTATCAAGGCAAGGGCTTAAAGCGAATGAAAAACGCTTCAAATCTACCCACTAGACCTTCAAACATATCAAAATCATCTAGTTCAGACGGCACTATTGCTTATTGAAGACCATGAACAAATACATGTTTACCGATTCTAATGAAAGTAATGGTTATTTCATTTACTCCATCAAATTTGGTTTTAATTGACCAACTTTTCTTATTTGGATTTGCGAGGCTTTGTTGTTTTGTTAAAGTTACCCATTTAGATTTACTAGTGGCCGTGTCTGGATTACAGTACAAATATACTTGCTTGGCTTGAGCTTCCGTTAGACCAGTACCATTTGTAAAGACTGAATAATCTACTTCTGGTATATTTGTAATTGTAGCGTTACGCATAACGCTATCATATTTTATTAAGAATCTAGAGCACGTTGACAGCCCGTTCCAAATACTAAATTGATTAGGGCATAAACAAACTTGGACTTCTTTGTTGGTACCAGTGTATCCTAATAGATCGTCAGCCACAAAGTATTTTGGTCCAGTAGTTCTGTTTTTAATAACATTTCTTACTGCTTTTTGTCCTTCTAAAGGTTCTCCTTTAGCTTCTCCATTCAGGGTCGCTATTATAATTTCTTGTTCCGTTTTTCCGCAAATCATCGATATTATTTCCGACATTGCGTAATTCAACTTTCTTATAACCCAGTTTTTCATATTTTTTTAATACACTTTTTGTGTATATATATATATATATATATTTGAAAGGTAAATCAAACATGTCAATTAAAAACTCATTAGAAAAATTAAAAGCAGCTATGCAGATAGATTCCCCTGATTTTTTCAAACCAAAACCTGGAACATGGGGTCCTTACAGTAATTGTTGCACTAAAGCAATTGGAGATGGAACATACTCCGTTTTTTGCGGTGGTAGATTAGTGGCCCACGGTACGCTCGATAGTTTAGGTAAGGCAGCAATTCGCTTACCAGCATGTCCGTAAGTAATGCTTTTATACTTTAAAGACCGCTTTTTGCGGTCTTTATTTTTTATAATATAACGTTGTGTATGTAATTGGATTGAGATCCAATCGTGGAAAAAGAAACATTTTATACATCTACAAATCCGCAAAAAAACGAAGCTCTTTTAAATCACGCTAAAGCAATGTCTTCTGTAAACCCAGACCAAATGGCTTTTGGCGGCTTTTATACCAATGTAGAGGATGGTATCTCCGTAAGACCTCCTTTTACAAGAAAAGCATGGGAAAGATTTAGACCAAATGAAAGAATCCCGTCTAAAGATACTGAAATAATGACGGCTTGCCGAGAAGCTTACGAAAGCGTGGGAGTAATAAGGTCTGTAATTGATCTTATGACTGAAATAGCTGTAGAAGGAATAGAACTAGTAAGTGAAAATGAAAATATACAGAACTTTTTTAAGCAGTGGTCAGAAAAGGTTGGGTTAAAAGAACGGTCGGAAAGATTTGCTAATTACTTTGTGGTAGAAGGAAATGTTGTCGTTGGAAGAAAATTTGAGTCAATTGATGTTCCTGCGGTCAGACGAATGAAAAGGGATTCTGTAAATGCCGCGGTAAAATCAAAAATTCCTTTAGAATATGTTTTTTATGATCCGCAAACAATATCTTTAGTTGGCGGCGAACTAGCTATTTTTTCAGGAGTCAAAAGATGGGCTGTTAGATTTAGTTCAAAAAACCTAGCTCATTTTAGAGGTTTAGTTAAAAAAGAAGGAGAATCAGCACTTTCAAATTTTCCAAAAGAGATTAAAAACGCCATACTAAATAGTAGAGGAAACGGAGATATTTTAATTCCACTAGATGAGGGTTCTGTTTATGTTGCGCATTATAAAAAGAAAGATAGTGATGTTTGGGCGAAAAGCTTTATTTACAGTATTTTACATGATGTTATTTATAACGAAAAATTAAGAATGGCAAAAATAAGCGCCTTAGATAGCTGGTATAACTCTGTAAGACTTTGGAGGCTAGGAGATCACAAAGAGGAAATTTTGCCAGATATCGGATCGATAGTTAGGCTGTCAAACGTTTTAGAAAATCATAGCGGTGGCACATTAGATATTATTTGGGATTCTATGCTTCAATATGATCAATACTTTCCACCAATAGAAAAGCTAGAGAATTTTACTGAAAACTACGAATCTATGCTTTTAGGCCTTGGCGTTCATAAAAGTTTAATTGGAGGTACCACAGGATCTAGCGGATCAAACGATTCTTTTATGGGTCTAAGAAATCTCATGAAAAGAATAGATGGAATAAGAAGGGCTATCACAGACTGGGTTAATGAAGAAGTATCTATGATTTGTGAAGAGTTGTCTTTTCAAACAAAACCGCTGATAAAATTTAATGTAGACAATCTTTTTGATCAACCTAGCTACTTTAAACTTTTAACTGAATTAAATGATAGAAATGTTATATCTAATCAAACTGTAGTTGAAAAAATAGGCGAGATGTGGACTATAGAAAAATCTAGAATTGACTCTGAAGAAAAATCTAGAAAAGAAGGTAGTGTTTCAGAAAAACTTAGCCCATTTATACAAACTAAAATATCAGATAGTAATCATAAAAAGAATAAAGACCTTTTAAATATTAAGATAGAGCAAAACAAAACTTCTACAAAACCTAAAGATCCACCAAAAGAAATTGGCAGGCCGTCTGGCTCCAAAGATACAATAAAAAGAAAAGTTTCTAAGAGAATAAGGGCTGAGCATTTGGAGGCAGCTAGTAAATTTCAAGAAAAAACAGAAAAAGTAATTGAAGACGTTTACATTAAAAGGTTTGGAGTTTCAAATAAAAGGCAGTTAACAAACCTGCAAAAGCTAGAAATAGAGTTATGTAAAAATAGAGTGCTAGCTAAATTTCAAGGTTCTGATTTATCGGAAAACGAAATACTAGACTTGTCTTTAAAAGACTCTGAGGATTATACTGAGTTTGAATTAAAGCTTAAAAAAGGTATTAAAAAATTAAATTCGCCAAATGTTACTAGTATAAAAACTCTTAAAAACTTTATCATTGCCAATAAGCTAGCAAAAGTGTATAAAAACACATGATAGTTTTTAAATCAGAAAAGAATATAGAGCACAAAATATTAAATAATAAGATTACCGCCGACGCTAGTTTAATTTTAGACACAAAAATTGATGCTAAAAATTTGGCGATCTCTTGTCAAGGTAATGCTTGTGCTATGTCCGCCCTTTCTGGCGCAGACTGGAAGGTTACTGACGACGTAATGCCTATATCTTCTATTTTAGTGACAGATATATGGAATGCCAACGGAGATTTGTTTACCGCAGAAGAAATCGTTAAAGCATCTGAAACGCCCATTTTTAAACCAATAAATTGGATGCATAGGGGATCTGAAGAAAGCGAAAATGAAAACATTGGCGTTATGGTTAAAGCAACTCTTGTTAACGGAGACTTGCCAAGTATAGATTTTATGAGTGAACAGACAAGGCATGGTTTTTTAAATTCAGAAAATAAAACCACCTCTAGTAAGGTTCACATAAAGCAAGACGGTTTAATATGGTCTCAGTATTTTCCTTCATACGCTGAAAAGATTCAGGCCGGTATTGAAAATCAAAATCTTTATGTCTCAATGGAGTGCTTTTTTGAAGACTTTGGCTATTGCTTAAGAAAAAACGAAGACGATGAAAACATTATCTATATAGACAGGAACGAAGAAACGTCTCATATGTCTGAAGACTTAACGGCTTACGGCGGCAAGGGTTTTACAAAGCACAATGGTAAAAAATACCAAATAGGAAGATGGTTAAAGAATATAATATTTTCAGGGCAAGGAATTGTTGTCGAGCCCGCTAATAAGCGAAAGGGTAAAATTTTGAGTATTATCATAAACAATAAATCTGAAGCAAGCGTAGTTTCTGACAATTCTCAGTATATCGCCCCTCCTGGGTCTACTTACTCACCTCCAGCTTCTTCAGTACCAATTCCAACATATCAGAATCAGAATGCGCCGATAAACACAAATGAAATATCTACAAACCCAGGCGCTCAATTAGGTCAGCCTAGTTTAAACCAAGATCCTCAAAAGATAGCCGACTTAGCCTCAAAACCATCAACCGAAGTTTTACCTGAAGATGGTCTTTTATTTTACTCGCGAGACGAAGCTGAAAAAGTTGGAACTATAGAATTGGGTTGTACAGGAACGCATTTATATCAGTCTGACAGACATTCTGACCAGCCTCTTTTATATGCTGCGTTAATGGGTGATCCATCAGACCTTGAAAAACAGATGAAAATTCCTATGTATAGACCATGCGCAGATGAAAGAGAACTGAGATTTTTGCTTCAGGAGTTAGCTAAGAAGGGCGTTACTAAACTAATGCGAGGTGGACAGATTAGTCAGACACAGATCACTTCTTTTCAGCCTAGCGTTCCAGGAGGCGCTGGAAACATACCTTCGAGACCTTCTCAATATTTAATTAATACAGGGACTCCTCAGCAAGGTCCGTTTTATGGTCGAGGTGAAAAAACAGAAGAGTTAATTAATAGTGAAAATTTAGTGTATAATATAAATGGAGTTAATACAATGGATAATGTAAATGAATCAGAAATTGTAGATTCAATTGATCAAGCTACTGAAGCAATAAGAAATTTAAAACAAGAAAATTTTGAGTATGAGCAAGCTATAGAACTTGCCACTGCTCACATAAATGTTTTAAACAAAGAGCTTCAAAGCTATTATCAATTTTCCACTGAGGTTGAAGCTATAGCAAACAAAGCTTATGCAAACAAAATTGGTGAATACAGAGTCAAAGAAATGCAAGAATTAGTTGGAAAGCAATATACAAAAGCTGACTCCAAAGAATTGGCATCCCTTGATGGAAAATCTTATGAAGCACTTAAAAAAGCTGTTAACAAAATCGCTAGTGCTATAGATTCTGAAGTAGAACAAGCAAGTAGAGCTAAAGCAGCACAACTCGCTGTAAGTAGATTTAAAAATAAGGCTTCTAGCGCTAGCATGATTCTTAATCCTTCGGTTGAATCTAAGATAAACCCCGCAGAAAACCTTATAGGTTTTACTTTAAATAAAAAGCGTAAATAATCAAAGTTTTAAAAAATGTGTATAAAAATTAAAGGTGTATAAAAATGGCATTAAAACCCGATAGAAACATAGTAGATGAAGATATTTCGTTCTTTGCCGCAACTGGTTGGGCATATGGATCAACTAGAGGTGGCATAGTTGTACCGACAGGTAATACGGCTTCAGGCCCATCAGGCGCAGCAATGGATCAATCAACCAATCAAGTTTGGTACGCATTGACCCCAATTTATGCATCTGGCTCAAGACCGCTTGGTGTTTTGATGAATGATGTCGTAAATATTGACCTGACTAGACAGACCTTGAATCCATACAAGAGCGAAGCTCAAGTTGGAGATAAAGTTCTTGTCGCGAAAAAAGGTTATGTAGTTACCAACATGGTTTATCCAACAGCAACTATTGCGGTTGGAGCTAAGGCTTACTTAGGGCCATCTGGTTACATATCTCCAAACAGTGGAGTTCTAGTTGGCACTTGGGGTGCCGCAAATAGCGTTTTAGCTCCAGAAGTAGGTAAATTCTTATCTCTTCCAGACGAAGATGGTTATTGCAAAATTTACATAGATTTATAATTTAAAAGGAGATAAAACACATGACAAACTCAATTAAAGCAAGTGTAGATACAAACGAACTAACAACCGAAGCTAAACAGCTTCTCATGAATGCTGGCAGCAATGATAAAAACGTAGCTTTAAGAGCTCAGGCTTCAATTGCTAAAGGCATAGCCGCTGCTCTTAACGAGCACACCGTCGCTGTAGAAGGTCCAATCCGAGAGGGTATTCTCGATGGAGATGTTGTTTCCGACATCTTTGTTACAGAAGATTTTACTGAAACTACAGACTTGAGAATTCCTCTTGATCTTTTAGCTCCGGGCACTGAAAAAGAACACGTAGCTTACGTCATTCCTGACCATGGTAAAATACCCATGCGCAGAGTTGAAGCTGACTACATTCAATTGAATACTTACTCAATTGGCAGTTCGATCGATTGTACTCGCAGGTTCTTAAAGCATGCTAGATATGACGTTTTAAGAAGAATGATAGAAGTTTTAAACATGTCTTTCGTAAAGAAGAATAATGATGACGGATGGCAAACACTTCTAGCTGCCGCTCAAGGTAGAGGTATTCTCGCTTATGATGCCGATGCTCCTGCAGGCTCATTTACTCCAAAGCTCATTAGTTTGATGAAGACTGTTGTAAGAAGAAACGGCGGAGGTAACTCAACTAGCACCGCCCGTAAAAAGCTTACTGACATTTACATGTCTCCAGAAGCTTTTGAAGATATGTCAGCGTGGGGCGCTGGTTTGGTTTCTGACGATATCAGAACTCAAATTCAAAGAAGTGAAGAGGGCGCTGTTCGTGGTATGTATGGCGTCAACTTCCATGATCTTGATGAGCTTGGTGTTGGTCAAGAATACCAGCTTTATTACAGCAGCACGTTGGGTGGTTCACTTGGTCCAAGTTCTGATGAAGAATTGGTTGTCGGCCTTGATCTTTCGCAGCCAGATAAATGCTTCATACATCCTGTAAGTCAAGAGATAGAAATTACTGAAGATGAAAATCTTCATAGACACGGTCTAGTTGGTTTCTATGGGTCCATGGAGGGTGGATGGGCCGTGTTAGATGTTAGAAACGTCTTAGCTGGTTCATTCTAAAATACGTTTTACTGTTTTGAGAACCCCTGCTTTCAAGCGGGGGTTTTCTTTTGTGTATTTAAATTATGGCATTAGCATATACAAAAACCAACATAGTACCAACTTCGAATGCTGCTTTTTTAGGTCACGGACCATTAAATCACCCATCGATTACTGTTGGTCAAGCAGGCGTTTTCACAGAAACTCCGACTGGATATAATTTTTCTAGAGCTTTAAAAAGAGAGCCTTTTTCTTTAGGTACCGGCATGGTTGTTCCAACCGCGGGAAGGCTTATTTTTGACAGCTCACTATCTAATGGCGAAGGGCCTTTTTATAAACTTCTCGTTATAAACAATGGTTCAAATACAATTTTTGTGGGAATAAACAGTCCTACCGGAGGGATGGCTGTATCTAACGGTCTGCCTATAGGCAGTGGTGACAGTTATGAATTTGGTGGTCAAGGTGCTGATACAATTAAAAATGCTTGGGCTATCACTCAAAGCGCAACTGGTGCTGTTCAAGCATATGCTCAATATGATAATTTTGGTATACTATAATGGCAACATACTCAACATTGATAACTGGTCTTAGATACTATATTGGTGACATTAGTACACCATATACTTATTCTGATTTTGATCTTAATCAATTTGTAGTTTTAGCTGCGCAAGCCACCATATCTGAACTAACCGTGATGCCAACGACTTATACCGTCAGCCTTAATAATTTAACAATAAACCCAGATCCAACATCTGATACAGCAAATAAAGGTCTATCTAACCTTTTCATATTAAAAGCAGCTGTAATTCTTTCTATGTCTGAAGCTAGAAAAGACGTAGCAAAATATGGCGTTAGAATTAAAGATGATTTAACTTCTTACGACGGAACCGCAGCTTTAAAGGGAAGGCAAGAAGCTTTAAAAGTTTATAGCGAAAATTATGAAAAAACAAAATGGGATTGGGAGCGAGGAAATAAATATGCTGGCAGAGCTATACTTGGTCCTTACGAAAGCGCTGATTTAGGATATACAACAACCAATTTTACATATTACCCAGAATATGGGCCATCTAGGAGATAATATTGAGTTATATACCAAACGAAATAAAAGAATCTTGGAAAGAAATAGCCCAAGCTCTTTTGGATTCAGATGGTGGCTTGGGAAATAAATGCAAGCTTTATTTTCAAAATGAAATAATACCAAACGCCAATAAAGGATTTGTGGACACGGCTAGCTCAAAACCTAGATTCATGCCTAGCTACGGTGGTTTAAGCACCCCAAACACAATGCCTGGATATGAAGACTCCGCTTTCACTTCCGCTAGCGGTTTTTATCAAAACGAAAATTTCAAGACAATATACGGTAAAATATATGGAAATCCAAAAGACTTTGATAACGCCGTATTTGCTCAAGGTTTTACAAATATTTGGAAATTAGTTTGTGATAAAAAATACATACCAGACATAATGCGCGCTTCATATGCGGTTTTTTATGCAGACTCCGACAAAGAGTTTAAAACCAAACTCACAAGACCTCCTGTTACATATGGTTTAGGACTAGATGTAAACGCGATGTCTTATTGGACTGATTTCTAATGGCTAGAGAAGCTAATATAAAAATTGATATAGACGTTAAAAGCGCCGCGACTTCTTCTGAAATTAAAAAAGCGATTTCGGGCATTTTTGGCTCTAAGGAAATAAAAGACAGTATACTTCGTAATGTTTGTAAACTGTGTTCTCCTAGAATGAGTAAAGCTGCAAATAGATACATTTCTAGATACGTTTTACCTAAAATAACAAAACACCCAAATATAGACTTTACAAAACCAGAAAACGTGGATTATAGAGGAGCTTTAGGTATACCTAAAAGATTCAGTTATCAAAAATTACGAAGATATTTCAACAAAGCCTACTACTTAAACGTAACAGCTTGTGGATCTTCAGGAACTTCAATTTCATTTATAGAAGCTAAGATTAAAGAAATCGCAGAGGCATCGTATAGGTATACTAGTTTCAAAACAGGTGGGAGAAAAAGAGTCTCTAGAAGACTTTGGTTAAAAGAAGCTGATTTAGGCGTAACTGACGTAACTTCTGGCTTTCAAGTTTTCCCAGGGCCTGGTGAAACATTAGAAGATTTAGGCCCCTCGGAATCTGGCTCGTTCGGCAAATATAGTAGGTCTGGAACCCACATTATGATTCCAGGAGGTTATTATGATCCTAATGAGTGGAGACCTGAACCAGAAGCTGAGGGAATAATAGAAAGCACGTTCAAGAAATATTTACCAAACATAGAAAGAGCCGCCCTGAGAGCTGTTCCACCTTGCATTAAACAAGTTAAAAGAAACTTAGCTTTAGCCATTCAAAGAGCTCAGAAGTCTTTGCAGTCCAAGGCTAAGACGATAGGAGGATTAGGTTCAGGAGCTCCAGGAAGTGACGCTTCTTATGATGCTAGAAGTAGCAATCAGCAAAAAACTGCTGGATTCGACACAGAGGTTGATGATCTAGCTAATAAAGTAGCCAACGTGTCTTTTGAGGAGCAGTTACAAACTGTTTCTAAATTCACAGGGGCTGGAGTTGAAAGACTAAGGGTTCAAATTATTCAATCAGCTAAAATTTCAGGTGTATCACCTTCAGACTATTTAAACAATCTAATTAAAACTTTAAAGTAGGAGAAACAATGAGTATTTTTAGAGGAATTTCTTATTTTGGGCAACTGACTCCTAGGACAATAATAAGAGAAAATATTATTAATAGAATATCACAATCTCTTATTGATGCTGGAGGCTATTACAATTTTACCACGGGAATTATTGGTTATGACGGCTATTCTTTAGCTCAATTAAGACCTGCTTATAGGCAGGAGTTTAGTAACTTTAAGTTTTGGGCGGGAAACAGCTCTAATTGGGTTTGGGAAACGCAAAATGCAACTTATACTGGTGGCCAGCCTCCTATAAGCGCAAGCGGCATATGGATATCTGGAATATTTTATCCTGAAAACAATGGCGGCGTTTATGATCACTACATAGATTATGCTAGAGGCGGAGTAGTTTTTACAAATCCAATGCCTTCAGGACTTAATGTTTTTTGCAATCATTCAGAGAGAGTTGGCTTTGTATATTCATCAATAGGTCCTGAATATAAAAGAATTTTTAATGCGCACCTGAGAAATTGGAAAACTAATCCGCCAGGTTCTGGTTATGATGAATTACCAAACGAATTAAAAGCTTTTTTGCCAGCAGTTTTCGTAGATATTAGAAGAGATAGCGGTGACCCTTACGAATTAGGTTCTTCTGTAAGATTAGATAGATTTAATGTGAGTTTCGATATTATTTCAGAAGATGTGATTCTTCAAGATTTTTTAATAGACGCTTGCATGTCATTACAAAATCAGACAATCATTGCTTACGACGCTACTAGAATAAGAGATTCTGGTTTGTATCCACTAGACTACAAAGGAAGGAAAAATCCTAGCGGTTTATCTTTTTCAGATAGATCTTCTAATTATTTTTGGAAAAATCTCAAATTCGATGAACAGGCATCAGAAATAGAGTCTTTTATAGCTTTACCACTAATCCGTGGCGGTGTGGTAATGGATTTAGAGGTAATAATATGAATTGTGTATTTTCTATAAGAAGATAAGGCCATGTCAACTAGAATAAACACAAACAATAGACTTTTTTATGCAGTTTCTGCGGTTGGTTTTGCAGCGACTGGTGTCACTGGAGCTAATTTTAGAACCGCTTCTGGTGTTCAAAGCGTTGGTATAGATACAAATTTTAATATTGATAGAGTGTTCCAGCTTGGTCAACTCGATATTTACCAAAATATTGAAAACATACCAAACGTGGAAGTTACTGTAGAAAAAGTTTTAGATGGAACTGCTTTACTTCAACATTTAGCAACTCCTTTGACTGGGCAAGGTCCAGAATTAATTAGTAGATATTCAAATCAAAGATGTGATGTTGCAGTCAATTTTTATCAAGATAATCTGTCTGCCGCTAGCGGCACTGGAACAATGTTGAATCAGTGCTTTATGAGTGGTATGTATGTTAGCGCAATTAACTTTAACTTACCAACTGATGGAAACTTTACTGAATCAGTAAGTTTAGTTGGAAACAGTAAAAACTGGAGAAATGCAGCCTCTACAATACCATTTATGCCGAACATGGAGGCTAGCCAAGCCCCGCCAACTGGAGCGATTGCTAGAAGACAGCATTTAATTTTCGGTTATAACTCAGATTCTTCTTCTTCTGAGCTTTCTTATTTACCTAAGCATATACCTGGTATTGACGCAACTGGATATAATCGAGAATGGCATTCTTCACTAGGCAGCTATTATGCTGGTTACGGCGCCCATATTTCAAACATTCAGATTTCTACCGATCTTGGCAGAACTGAGCTGTTTGAATTGGGTAGAAGAGGTCCTTATCACAGATATATCGACTTCCCTGTAGAAGTAACCTGCTCAATTGAAATCACAGATACCGAAGGTGATGCTATAGTAGCTCAGGAAAACTCTGATAACACCACTAATCAAAGAATATTCCTAGTCATACAAGATGGTACAAAAATAGATCTAGGCTCTTCTAACAAACTAGTATCTGTAAGTTCTTCGGGTGGTGATACTGGTGGTGGAAATAGATCTGTTACTTACAATTACAGTAATTTCAATAAATTGACCGTAACTAGAATTCCTTCTAGCTTAGACCCTGCAGGAGCCGTAGACGCTTCAGCTTTCTCGTTTTCTTAATCATTAACCGATGCAGCTTAATATAAGAAAAATTTTAAATAAAATTGTTGCTAGAGAGATCTTTTCAACTGAAGACTTCAGAGGTAATCCTTGCGGAAACGACTGGCCACCTTTACCTTCAGACATTCTTCCTACATACTATGGTAATCATCCAAACTATATCGATAGTACCATAACAATATGGGTTGTTAATGGTCCGCCTCTTGTTATTTACGTTGAAGAATGTAGTATGACAGTACCCTTTGGTGCGCCTCCAGAAAGTCCTCCACAGCGTCATTGTATGAGAAGAATATATTGGAGAACCCAGCCCTTAGCTTCTCCCGGTATAAGTCCTGGAGACCTTTACAATTTTGAGTTTCATTACGACGGCATGGATTGTTCTTTCCGCAGCGAAGAAGAACAAAAAACACTTCATGAGTGGTGGCCTGGTTGGCAACAGCCTAATATGGTGCCAACAAATGCACCTCCGCCTCTTTTCACATATCCCGATGAGCCCCCGCCTCCGTCAATTCCAGGTAATTTCGGTATAATACCGGGTGCTAATCCAAATTACACTCCTGGATATCATCCAAACTTTTATTTACCAAGTGATTTAGATAAGTTCAGAGAGTCAAATCCTAGTGAAAGAAATCCTTTTCCGAGCAACGAAACCGCTCCATAAAGTTTAATCTATAAAGGTAAAAAATGCAAAAATATGCGTTTGTTGAAGGAGTTCTAGCGGCTCAAACACCTAAAGTATTTGATGTTTTCTCTCAAATTATAAAAGATTTTGATTTGATAATTGAAATTGGAACATATAAAGGAGCTTTTTCTTTTTGGATACATAAAAATAAAAAAGAAAACTGCAATTTTGTTACTTACGATATAAATCCAAATGAAATACAAATTCCTGAAGAATATAAGAAAATAATTGATGTTAGAATAGCAAATTGTTTTTCTGAAGAGGAAAAACTAAAAATAAAAAATTTAATTGCAAACAGTGGCAAAACTTTATTTTTGTGTGATGGTGGAAATAAAATTGAAGAATTTAGGATTTATTCTGAATTCCTTAAGAAAGGAGACGTCATAATGCTTCACGACTACGCTGATAACCCAATCAGTTTTATTGAAATTGCCAATAAAAATTTATGGCCAGCAAAAGCAGAGTCTTCATTCACTGAGATCGGTGATTGTGTTGTTAAAAATAAACTACAAAAGTTTATGTACGAATCTTTTATTGATATTTTTTGGGGAGCCTTTATAAAGGAATGATATGAACAAATCTTTGGTACTAATCTCATCCCTATTTTTGTTTAGCTGTTCTAGCAGCTTAAGGAAATCTGATAAATTACAGTCTGAAAATCGTATAGAAAATATTTCAATATCTGAATCGATAAATACTTTGGATCACGATTTTGAAGAAGCGCCTATAAGCCAAAAACAACAGTTGCATTTTCCTGAAATATCTGAATTGAAACTGGAGAAAAGTTTAACAGTAAATGCCGAAAGACCAAAACCTGAACCTCAAAAAGTTTTAGAAAAAGAAAAAGATCTAATAAAAAATCAGCAAAAGCTCCTAAAATTAGAAGGAGATAAAAAAATGGAATTATTACTAAGCTCAACTCTAGGTACAATTTTTTACAGTATAGTAGTTTTTGTCGCTGGCGCATTAATAGGAGCGCCTTTGTGGTCATGGGTTTCAAAGAAACTGCCATGGAATAAGTAATGAATCAAACAATAAAAGAAGCCAAGCTTCGCCAGATTATATCTGGTTTTTTTATTTTAAAATACAATGGCGCCTTGTATAAATATTATGAACCAACTAATACTATCATGGCAAATTTGCCAGTATATTTATATGGAATTGATGAACAGCTTGAAAAAGATGGTTTTATTTCTGACGAAGAGTGTAAAAAAATATTGGTAAATCAAGGGCTTTGGTCTGAAGAAAAAGAAAAAGAATTAGAAACATGCCAAAAAGATATTTCAACACTAGAGAACGAAAAGCCCAAATATAAATATCAAGAAAAAATGCGAAATTCTATTGAATTAGCTATAAATAAGTTAGAAGAAAGAATAAGAGAGCTTTCATCGGTTAGAAATTCTCTTTACACGCAAACTATTGAATATCAAAAAATAAACAGAACAAACAATTTATTGCTGTACTTTTGTTTAAAAAATATTGATGAGTCTAATTACTGGGAAAATTTTGATAGCTTTGAAAATAAAACGGACTCTCGTGAAATAGAAAATTTGCTTAAAATTACAATAGGAATACCTAGAAACAGTGAAAAAGATATAAGAGAGATTTCTAGAACTGAACCGTGGAGAACAATGTGGAAAACTGCTTCAAAAACAGGAATGGAGCTTTTTAAAAACGCTTCTAGCAACTTAACAAAAAGCCAATATGAACTGTGTTATTGGTCCAATGTTTATGATTCTGTATATGACAGTGCTGATTTTCCGGGCCACGAAATTGTTGACGATGATGAAAGATTAGATTTATGGTTTATAGAACAATCCAATAAGTATAAAACAACATCTCCCGCAAACCCAATTTCAATTAATAAGAAAATTTCGAACGCAAAAGAAGTTTTTGTTAAGGTTGACACATCTGATGACGCACAAAAAGTGTATTCAGAAATGAATACTAAGGAATCTAGAAGAATAATACAGGACAGGACTGAAAGAATTGAAAGCAACGGAAATTTAAATGAGGATAAGCTGCCAGACGTGCAGACAAATCTAAGGATGGAGATCAACAGGCTTTCTGTTGAAAAAAATAATGGAAGATAATAAAACTTATTTATATATAAATAATCAAGGAATGGACGAATCATCTAAAAAGGTTTTGGAGAGTATTATCTCTTCGCATTTTAAAACTGTTTTTGTTGGAGCTGTTCATAAGATTGAATTAGAATTTGGTTCATTATGGGGTGAGCTTGAAGAAATAGATGAAGAAAACATGACCGATGATCAAAAATTTTGGTACAACAAATTTTTAAAATTAAGAGATGATATATTTGACCAAGGAAATAGAGAAAGAAAAAAATCTCTGTCTTTACTGAAAAATTTTAACATACAGGTGAAATCATGAATGAAGAAAATGTTTTTTCTTTTGAGGAAAAAAGCTACAAGATAATAAAACCAACTAACAAAATTAGAAAAGAAAGTGACTCTATCTATGCTAAATCTTATAGAAAGGCCATAGCTGACGGCCTCTTCCTAGAGGCAGAAATTGATAATATAATAAAGGCGAGAGGTATAAAAGCTTTTAATGAATCAGAAAAAGCGGCTTTAGATAAAAGAATATCTTCTTTAGAGTTTAAATTTATATCTAATTCGTTTGAAAACAAAGAGTCTGGCATGTCCTGCTACGAGGAAATAACAAAAATAAGAAAAGAAATTGATGAGCTAGATAAGGCTAGAAGAGAACTATCTTCTCAATCAGCTTCGCTATACGCAGAAAATGAAAGATTTAATTACTTGGTTTTCTCTTGTTCTAAACAAGAAGACGGATCTGCAATCTGGGATTCTTTTGAAGAGTATAAAGATGACGTTTCTGAGTTGGCTGTAAAGTTTGCCTCTGAAATGCTTTCTGTTGTCTATGATGGGGCTAAGACTTTATTGGAAGAGTTAAGTAAAATTAGACCTGAAAATATCTGGCTAGAAAAAATAAATAGTATCACCGAAGTTAGCAATACGGAAGATAAAAAGACCAAAAAAAGAAGCAAGTGATTTAATCTTAAATCGTGTATCTTAAGTAGGAGCTTAGGATACATTGTCGGACTTTTTATTAAATTTCGCTGCCCAAGTAGATGTATCTAGAATAGTAGTTTCATCTAGTGTGAAAAATGCTTTGACGTCTCTTGGTGGTCAAAAGACTATAACTAGAAAAGTTAAAGTAGAATTAGATACCAAAAAATTGGCAGAAGTATCTAAGTCCGCAGAAGGCTTATTCAGTTCTCTAAAAGAGAGTGTCGCCAAAGTAAAAATAAAGCCAGATATAGTTTTCGATGAGTCTAAACTAACATCTTTTTTGACAGAGTTAGAGCAAATTCCAGCCGTGTTGAGAATAATAAAGGCTGGTATAGCTGCTATACAGTCAAAACCAACATTGTTACCAAACGCGGCCCAGGAAGTAGCAAAACTATCAGCCATAAAAACCTCTCTTATAGAGATACAAAGAGAGGGAGAGAAGGTAAAAAAGATACAAATCAAACCAGAGGTTAGAGCTTTTGACGCAGTCATATCAAAGCTTCGTCAAGACATAGAGACTATCAATAAAGATATTTCTTCAATCAGCGGAACTGGGGCGTCGGCTCAGTTCAGAAGATCAGAATTAACTGGAAAATTATCTGCTAAACAGGAGCAGTTAAAATTTACTCTTCAAGAACAAGAGGGCGCTGCCGCACGACTAAGTCCTGAATTGCAAAAGCAAAGACTGAAAGCAATAAGAGATGAAAGTCAAATTGCAAAAGCAGCTATGAAGGAGCAGCGTGATGCTGATAAAAGAGCTGCTAAAGAAAAACAGGATGAAGAGAAAAAGCTTTCTAAGCAATTGGCTGTAGAAGAAAGACAAAGAAGAGCAATAAATAAACTCATTGAAAAGGCCACTCTAGAACTAGAGAGACAAAGAAATACTATAAATCTTTTAGCTAGCAAGGGTGCTAATATAGCCCCTATTACCGCAACCCAAGACCAGCTCAGAGCGTCCGCTCGAAAACAAATTATCGGAGACACTGATTTAGACAAATCATCGGGTTCAGATCTTGGAAAGCTTTTAGACACAGCTCAACAAAAATCTGCAAATGCTAGTAGGGCGCTAAGAGATTTTAACAATGATGTAAGAGCTGTTTCGGCTGGTACACAATCTGGTTTTGCCGCAATAGCTAAATATTCTGACAACGCTTTCGAAAGATTAGGCGGTAGAGTTGGTTTAGCGGCAGAAAGAGTCGCTTCTTATATAGTCGGAGCAGCTGGTTTATATAGTGTAGTTTCGGCAACTAGATCCGCTATAATAGAAACTGCATTATTAGAGAAAGAAATTACTAATCTTCAACAAATATTCGATTCTGGAGATGGTTCAGTTGATGATTTTACAGAGAGAATAAATGACTTAAGGGTAACGGGTCAAGGTCTTAAAAAACAATTTTTTGATTTATCCATTGCTACAGGAACAAGCGCGCTAAATATAGCAAAATCTGCGAAGATATTAGCAGCCGCAGGCTTTGGTAAAGGCGATGCTGGTTTTGAGTCTACGATACGAGCTGTAACATTAGCGGAATTGGGTCCAAGCTTTGGAAATACAGAAGAAATCATAGATGGCTTAATCGCTTCTATAAATCAGTTTAACTTGACTCTTCAGGAGACTCCATATATTTTAGGCCTTGTTAATGAAACTTCTAAGGCTTATGCCGTAGAGTCTCAAGACTTGTTCGAGGCTATAAAGAGAGGCGGTGGCTCTTTCGCTGCGGTCGGTGGAAACTTAGAAGACTTTATCACTTTAGTCACAGTAACTAGAGAAAAAACAAGAGAAGCAGCGCCTGTAATCGGAACCTTTATTAAGACTTTATCTTCCAAGTTATTTACGTCAAAAGCGAATACCTTGTTTAAAGAGATAGGTGTAGATGCAGATAAAGTGGTAGATCCTTTTCAGCGATTAGTAAAACTATCTGAATTTTTTGCTAAAAACAATTTGTCAGCGGCTCAAAAAACCAACATACTATCTCAAATAGTTGATGTTCGTCAGGCTGGTCGATTGGCCGCTTTGATAAACGGATTATCAGATTATGAACAACAAATAAATAGAATCAGAGATCAAGGCGGAATCAGTTTAATAGATAAAGCTGAAGAATCTTTGTTAAGAGACACTATACAAAGAATTGACGACATAGGACCAGCTATAGAAAGAATAAAGAATGGTTTTACTGGATTTATAGAAGGTATTTATAATAATCAATTTACTAGAGGCTTGCTTTCAATACCAGCAGGTTTAAGTACCGCATTAAGCTCTGTTGGCCAAAATCAAACAGCCTCTAATTTCATTAATCCACTTATTTTTTCATCATTACTAGTTGGTTTGACAGGTATAATCAGAGGCGCAATAGCTGCATACAGGCAAAATAGCGTAAACGTTCAATTAAATACGCAGTCTCTTCAAAATCTTACTGCGGCAATAGGCACATTTAGAGCCGGTATTTTAGGAACTGCAGCAGCTAGCGGAGCTGCTGGACCTGCTGGAGCAGCTGCTATTGGAGCTGCAGCCGCTTCTTCTGGAAGAAGAGGGTTCTTTGGTGGCCGCGGATTATTTGGTTCTGGAATTAACCCAATCCTTGGAATAGGTTTGGCTTCTCTTCTACCAGGAATAGTCAATACCGCCGCCCCAGCTTTGGGAGCTTCTCCAAAGCAACAAAGTTTTATATCTGGTATAACTTCTGGAGCCACATCGGGAGCTTTAATTGGATTAGTAGCTGGCCCAAAGGGTGCGGCCATAGGAGCGGTAGTAGGTGGTATATTAGGAGCAATTACCACAGCCTTAGAAAATTCTTCCATAGAAAATCAGGTTTCTAAATTAAGAACACAAACTAGATTGAGTTTTGGCGCCGCTAACTTAGAAAAGTCTATACGATCAGGAAGAATATCTCAGGGTAGAATAGGTTTTGGTTCTTCATTTTTAGAAGAAACTTTAACTAACGCTGATGAAAAAAGTAAAAAAGAATTATCTAAAGTATTAATCAGAGGCTTGCCAGAAAATATAGATACTTTTACAGCTGATGCTAGATTAAATGAATCTTTAGTTAAACTAGCAGATGGTTCTTTCTCAGGCATATCTCAAGAAAATTTTGATGAATTAAAAAGCGTATCTAGTAAAATAAACGCTCTTATAAGATCGACATTTTTACAAAATTTAGATATTGATACAAACGAAAACAGGAGAAGGGCAGCAAAGACAACTATAGAAGAAATATCAAATATAGATTTTGGCGGAATTAAATTTTCTCGTGAAGAAATAGCAAAGGCATTAGATCCTTTAATAAATTCTTCAGGCTCTTTTGAAGAGTTAACTTTTTCTGTTAAAAACTTATCTGAAATATCTGACGAAGCTGGTAAAAATCTTTCACTTTTATCCAATTCTTTGGTAAGAACAATTGACGCCCAAACAAATGCTATAACTAAGTTTTCAGAGAGTTTCAAGAGATCAAACTTAGATATAGGATCTATAAAGAATATTATTGAGAACGCTTTTTCTGTTCCTAGAGTTCAAAACCTAGGTTCTACCTCTAGTCTGCAAAGCGCATCTAATTTAATATCTAGATTTGGCATTCAGCCCATAAACACAGTTTCTCCTGAAACTCAAAAATTATCTAGTATAATAAACGGTTTTATCTCAGAATTATCTTCTACTAAAAACATAGCATTAAGAAACAACGCTTTAAATTTATTAAACGATGATGTATTAAAGGGAATAGGTGGAAATACCGCCCTAGCAGAAGCCGAGTCGGAAAATTTATCTGCAATCAGAGGTTTCGAGACAACTTTTACAATTGCTGAGCAGATTAGAAGAACTTTTGCAGATTTAGAAAATATAGGTCCGAACAGCAAAGCCTTTTTAGATATATTGGCGGGCGGTACCCAAACATTACCTTTTAACGTGAAGGATATAGCTTCAGCAATAGAATCTAAAGACATTAAGGCTGGAGAGAGAATACTAGGCTTAGAAGAGTCTAGAAGAGCGCTTATAGAACAGGCAAATGCGCTTATTGACATTCAAAACTTTCAGTTGGAGCAACAGCTTCAAATAGCAGAAGCTCTAGTTTCTTCTAGCATAAAAAGACAGGAAGCTGAATTTGAGGTTTCAAGACTATCTATAGAAACAGCAAATTCAATAGTTGGCATAAGGTCTTCTTTAGGGCTAATAGGATCTAGAGAATCTCAAGATCAAATTTCTGCAAATCAACGAGCTTTATTGGGTGAAAGAGTTGCACCTTCAAACATTTCAGGAGCGGGTCAACTTATAAACCTAATAAAACAAGCTCAAATTGAAGTGCAGAGACGAATTCAATCAGGATCAGTTGGCACGGGTGGAATAGGTTTGCCAGCTATAGGTTCTATTAATAAACTTTTAAGTCAATTTGGTATTTCCGGTGGCGTTAGAGGTGGATCATCTGCCGCAACGGTGGCCGCTGATCTAGCTACAGCTAGAGGATTGGTTGAAAACTCTATACAATTGTTTTTAAACAAAGCTCAAGATGCTTTTAAAATATTAGCTGAAGAAGTTGATGTTGTCAATAATAAAATACAGGCGCAAAGAAATACATTAGAAGCTTTTATAGGTCAAGTATTTTCTGGCTCAGGAATAGATGAGTTACTAAATAAACAAAAGATACAGAGAAGCGCTGAAGACGCTAGATTTTTAATTGATCAAGTAGCTAAATCAACTCCTGGTTTCGGTTCTCTAGGATTAACACAAATAGAAACTAGTTCAGCAATAGCGCAATCAATTGCTGCAAACCTTTCAACCTTTACTTCTCAACAAATAAATGAATTAAGATCTTTTTTACAAACGGTTGGCACTAATGAATTTGTTGGAACCGGCGTGTCTGGAGAAGAGCTATTAGCGGCGATCAGAGGCTCTTTAGCTGGTACAATATCGTCTCTTACAGGAGTTGCAATAGGCCCTCAAAATATTCAAAACAATGTTCAACAAGCTGAAACTTTAATTAAACAACTTGAGGACGAAAGATTAAAAAGAGTACAGGCCCAAGAAGAATTAGCAAATAATTTAGACGGTAACCTAGCTGTAATAGGCAATGAAGTTAGCAATTTAACTAAAGCAATAGCCTCTATTCCATCAGAAATTAAATTGGCTATTACAGGCGTTGATAACATAAATGTCAAATTTAATTTTGATCAAGTAGATCGATCTCTAGAGGAGGTTGGTAACCAAATATTTAATAGATTAACAGAAAGAATCAGAGAAGCTTTTAGAAGATCTGGTATAACTGTACCAGAAATAACAGGTTAAAATGCCAGCAACAGGATCAATAAGTTTATTTTATAATGGCGCCTTTGATTCCGCATCAACCGGGTTCACTCTTTTTGCATCTGGTGCGCCAGGTTTACTTTCCGGGGTTTTACCATTATCTCTTTACGCTAAAGAATCATCTAGCGGTTTTTTATCTTTATATTTGGCGGCTTATTCTAAACCTGGGGTCTGGCAAGATTTAGGCTCTCCATGGCAATCCTATAATTTATCTTGTGATGTTTCAGCATCCTATTTTTGTCAAGACTGGGAATATATTCCTTACGTTCAAAACTCAGCTTCTGGATCTACCAACAGTTTTTCTTTATTTATGTCCGGTAAATATAGAGGCCTTTTAAACAATTCAATGCCTCTTTTTATTCAAAACTCTGGAGAAGGATTAAAATCAAGTGATTTAAACATGTTTTTACATGCAAAAAACGATGAAATATCTTCTTCTGGAGATTTTACTGTTTTTATGGCTGGTCATAATTCAATTAATAATAATATAAGCGCTTATATCAGCGGAGCAATGCCTTCGAGCACAGGTCAATTAGATATTTTTTGCAGTGGATTGGGTTATATAGATAATTACTTTAAACTATTCATAAACGGAAAGGCTTAAAGGGTATATAAAATATGGGAACACCTTTAACTGGATATACTCCTTCAGAAACTTACAAGGATTTATTAAGATTAAGCAATTCAAACAATGGAATTGACTCTACGTTAAGATTTATAAGTTGCGGAAGCGGAACTGACAGTAAAATTAAAATATCAACAACTTCTATTGATGTTTCTGGTTTGGTATATATGTCTGGAACCCTGATTACAGCGGGGGCAAATGAAATAAATAAAATCCATAGAACAGTAGACGATGGAATTGTCGAAGCTAGCAAAGTCATAGTTTCAAATATAGATAGAGGAATAGCCACACTAGGCGGAAGTATAGACTTTATTTCAGAAGGTGGGGGTATCTCTAATGGAGTAATATCTTCTTTATCTATTGGCTCGCATGGTTTGGTTTTAAATGACCTAGGCTCAGTTGCATCAATAACAATAAACCCTTCTAGTGGCGTTATTCAAAAAGCAATAATAACTTCAACTTCAACGCCGCTTACTTTTCAAGTACCAAACTTTATGCTAAATGATTATTACGCTTCTGTATCTAGAGCTTTTTATGTCAAACTTTTTTTAGAACAAGACGGTGTCGGAGGAAAGGATATGCTATGGCCTGGAACAGGTTTGGTTAATGGAAATTTGCATTTCCCATCTGGTCAATGGACCTCTTCTGCAGCAAGATATCCAAAAATATCTGGAGCTTCTTACTGCCCA
>Ga0172372_10002130_pt1 | contig 30389 bp, 37 predicted proteins | sample LakKiv5m_2_FD_114544 | JGI IMG/M metagenome (GOLD analysis project Ga0172372, IMG submission 114544) | Freshwater microbial communities from Kabuno Bay, South-Kivu, Congo - kab_092012_9.5m | ecosystem: Environmental > Aquatic > Freshwater > Lake | place: Democratic Republic of the Congo...
AAAAGAACGGGTCAGCCAATGTTTTTTCCGCTAACTGAATTAAAGTTGGCGAACTCGGAGACATTGCGTTTCCTCCTTCATAGTGGAGTAGGTCCACAAACCTGACTAGAGGTCTTTCCTCTAACCATAAAAAGAAAACCCTTGGGGATGCCAACCCCCAAGGGTATTTCTTTCATGATGGTTTCTGTTGCCAGGCCCATTCATCTGCCCCGAAAGCCCGAAGCTTTCAGAAGAGTTACCCGCAGTTAAATGCTGTTGTCTTTCATCCGACGCTTATAATGAGCGGGGATGAACTGCAGCATTTCCAGCCTGTGATCGAGATCGTTGATCACCTTAGTGGTGAATCCCGCGGCCTCGACCAAACCGCCTTCACGGTAATGCAGTGCAAGACGCTGAAGCTCAAGGATGGTAAGACCCAAGAGATTCTGCAGCTCAAGCATTGCATCGTCCATGTTGACGACAGGCTTTTGCTGGTAAGGAACCATGTCTTCAGACACGATTCCCCCTCCTTTCTCCTATCGTCTTGTAGGCGCGATAGGCATTACCTTTGACTAAGAACCTTTTTCCTAGCCATAAAAAGAAAACCCTCCTACGAACTACCGTAGAAGGGTTATCTTTTATTATTAATTAGTTGTTATTTATTGCGAACGCAATAACGCTTAACGTACGCCCTGTCTTCAGTCTTATCCATAGTCAATCCGACCATAGCTACACCAAAGCCTAACGTGAACAGCATTACCGTCGCTGCCATAACAACAGCCGAACCTTCTGAGATGCCTGACTGTTGGAATGTAATCAATGACCAAGTGAGCAGAAAGCCAGGCCAAACGCTCAACACTACAAGCACCCATCCAAGGATGTGTATGATCCCAAGAGAGAAACCACCATCCTTGAATATGGTAAATGCTATGTAGCAGAGCCCTCCAAGACCCGCCGCAACTGCCAATCCTACTGTGCCAAACAGCACAATAGCAATGATTATATCTAACATGTCTCCTCCTTATGGAACACATGTAATACGCCTGTGTAGTTACAGACTTGCATTGTTATTAACCAGCTCAATGCCACAACTGGGTGTTCTGCTTTCAGGGCGCAGTACGTATAGCCCGCATATGTTTGCAAAACAGACCCCCCATACCCGGGTGGCCTCGTTAAAACTTCTGAAGCACAACATATACTCACTATTACCCCTTTATATTTTTTCCTATTTTTTTAGGTATATAGGAATTTTATATATGTTTATATAAGTTGAGAATAAGAATTGGCCCGCAGAAAAAAGTTTGATCACAAGTTGCTTTGATCAACACAAGTGTGTATTATGATTGAGCTGTTATATTATGATAAAGAATAAACATCCATAACAACAATGCCTAATAAGGCGAAGGGAAAGATAAGAATATGTCAAGCTTTATAGATTGCCCACACTGTTCATCAGAGATAATGATAGCAGAGGATATGTATGATACTAATCTACGTTGTCCAGACTGTCTACAGTGGATTGAAGATGAATTTGAGGATGCTTTTAGCATGAAGACTTATTATGGTGCTTCAGTGCAGGTTGGGGCAAATTATGATATGGATAATTACGAATATAGCTCAGACTTCTAAAAACCTATATAAATTAAAAAGACCCTTCTCCGTAATGGATAGGGGTCTTTTTTTATATATGTTTATATATCTTATTCAAAGATTCCAAATGGATCCTGGTCATCATCTGTAAACTTTGTTGGATCCACTACGAGTATTCTTGATTCATTATCTTCTTGGACTTCTTGAATGAATTGACCGATATCTTTGCCGGTAATTTCACACATACCAACCATCATCTCCCATTCTTCGGGTTCAAAAGCAGAAAATATAAGATTACCTTTTGCGTCGCCATGAATGGTAATAAATTTGGTCAATTCTTCAGATTCACCTATTGCAAATGAACACAGTCCAGTTTCGTAGTAGTGCGGATCTCTAGAGGTCATGAAGAAAGAAAGAATTTTTCTAAAGATATGTTCATTCATAAATCTAATAGTAACTCCAAATATTAGCCCCAAAAGCATCCATGTGTATTTTTCTTTCATTCTTCTATAGTAGCACAATAACTAATATTATTAAAAATAAAAAAAATAATTCGCCGCGGATTTGGGGCGAGGAATCAAAGAATTCGTATGAGTCAATTAATTTTCGTAAACAAAGCAAGACCACATGTATCTATGTTTGTTTTTCACGTCTGTTACCAGGTGTAATTCATTTGAGTTAAAAACAATTGCAGATCCAGCCGGCGGCTTAATCGAAAGATCGTGCTCCGGAAATTCTATTAATCCGCCCTCGTAATCATCATTAATATAACCGCATATTGTATATTCAACCTTTTTGATTTCACCTTTATCGTCATATGTATAATCTCTGTGGGCGTTCATTCCAGCCATTGGAAAATCCCATTTTCTTACATATAGACCATATTGATCATGATAATATAAATTCTTATCTATACCTAACTCTAACATATAGTCATCTAAGCATTTTTTGGTGGCGGATTTTATCTGAGTAAATAAATACTCGTTACTGTCTATAATTCCCATTTCACCGATTCTGTAATTGGGATCATTATTATTTCGACCCCACATTTTCCAATCTAACTTTGTTAAATTTAACAATATTTTATTCAAATCTTCAAATAAATTTGTAAATAAAAAAATATCTTTAGTTAATTTAATCATTTATAACTCTAATGCCTTTTTTATAAATAGATCTAATATTTTTTTATTATATTCGTCCTTAAGGCCATCTACCGGATGGGGAGCTTTAGTATGTGTCATTTCCGGAGTTAATTCAGATACACCCAGACATTCAAGTATTTCTGATTGAAAAATAAAATTTTTTATTCCTGCTTCTTTTGCATAAACGTGTAAAAATTTTAGGAAATCATAATTTTGATGTAGTCTTTGTTCGTAGGTATAGTAAGGACTGATCCCTTCATATTTTAATAGCATCTCAGTAAACTGAGGAAGTGGTTCTATTATAACTATATTAGAATTTTTAAATGTGTCTGTAAGTTGTTTTATATATTTATAGGCTACCACACCTGCATTGTTGTGCGCTGATAAGAATGTTCTTATATCTACATATCCAAACCAAGAAAATAATATTCCATCATCTTTTATTTTAGAAAATGGAATAACACCGTCATTTTGAAATTTTTGTTCTTCTTTTCCAGAAGAAAGTTCTTCTTCTTTATACATTTCTTCAAAATTTAGACCCCAAATTTTTTTTGCAGCTTTGCCCCAAAAAGTCATGTTAATTTGGTTATTATCTTCTTCATAATGTTCAGAAACCCTAGATAAATGACAGTCTCCAATTAAGTATATTTTTTTCATTTTTATTAAATCACCCCCTGGTTCTTTTTCGCCAAATCGTGTATCAAACTGTATTGATCATCATTTCTATGAATTCGTATCATTAAATCAGTAACTCCAATACTCTCTAAATATTTTATTTTTTTTATAACTTGTTCTTCTGTTCCAAAAATTGTCCATTTTTTTTGATGTTTTTGGTCAATTTGATCAACAACACGTTCTGCCTCATCGTAAGAGTCTCTTATGACTACAGCCGCTGCGATCATTTTATTTTTATTTTTTTCAAACTTTTTTGGTGACTCTATATATTCAGACATCATACATAAATTATAGTTAGCAAATTTAGCCGAAGAAGCTAATGTTTCATCTGAAATTCCAGACATTACTATTTCTGGGATTTCTTGTTTTTGTCTATCTAAAATAGATAAAGTTTTTTGCATCCATTTATCTGTATAATTAACTCTTTTCTCTACTGTATTAAAATTATCTTGTCCGATAACAAGATCGTTAATTGAAAATTCACCATCATGTATATCTCCAGCGACTATATTAAACATTATTCTATTTCTTTGAATTTCATTAAATGATTTATACATCATTACAAAATATTCTGGACTTATAGAATAAGTCCTAATCGCTAAAAGATATTTAAATTTATGATTTACATCTAAAACATTTGCGCATTTTATCCAAAAATCATTATTTGTTGAATGATAAACTAATAGATTTGAATAATAATTGCATTCATTTAATATTTTTGAATTTTTTTTTAAACCATCTAAATTAGTGTTTTCATAAACAGTCATCCAATGTAATCTCATAGATTTAAAACTTTTTTAAATAAAATAAATTAATACGATAATATAGCATAAAAAATATTATAGATCTCTATATCTAATTCCCGTTATGCCATTTTTTTTATCTTCCAGTACTGCTGGTGGTTCTTCCCAAATGTATCCATTAACAGTTTTGATCCAATTTAACCATGCATCATCTGAGTTTTCTTTAATATAATTTATTTGATCATAATATTCTTTTGTTTTATAATTATAAAAAGTTCCAGGATTAGTATGTGCTGGTATTACAAAGTTAGAAAAAGCAAATCTTACTCCACTTGTAATTTCTTTTGTTCCATGACAATAATCGCTATGTGATCCATGAATTATCAAATCTCCGTTATTTGGTTTAACGCGTAGTTCATCGTTATTTCTAAATGGGGTAAAATCTCCCATGTATTCTGCTTTTGAATTAAAATTTGGATAATATACTTCTCCACCCTCAAAGTTACCAAAATACACTATCAATCCATAGTGAAGTCTGCAGCAAGTATCCCATTTATCTGGGGATATTAAAACGCTTTTTGCTATTTCACAAGTACCACAAATCGGTCCACAGTCTTCGTGTGGTTTACCAGGTGCATCAGCATGATGATACATCCCTGGATCACCAACTTTAGCCCTCAATAGGCAAAGTTGCGGGTGCATTGCTAATTCTGGATAAATTAATTTAGAGGCAAGCTCCCAGACTTCGTGCATTTCTGGAACAAAAGTTGTAAATCTATCATTATACCAATCAACATTATGATCAACTGTTGGGCTATCTATTTGTTTTTCTAAGATAGAGTTTATTTTTGTTAATAAATCACCATTTATAAAATTTCTATAAATAAAAAGTTTTGGAGCAATCTGTTCTATATTTGGATTTTTTCTAAAAGACTCTTGAAACATAGTCATATTAGTTTAATTGCTCCTTCCATTCATCTCCACAATCTCTACATTTAATTGTAAAAACTTGAACTTCGTCTGTTTTTTTTGAAATACAATTAACAGCAAAATTAGGCGGAAAAGAACAATCTGCGCAAACAGTTGGATCCAATATTTCACTCATAATCTTATTAAATCAATTATATCTTCTCTTGTTTTGAGTTTTTCAATTGCATTATCTCTACCTTGAGCAAAGTTCTCATCTTTATAGTAAACCCATGCGCCCTTTTGTGCAAAAATTTGTTTTTCAAGACCGATGTCATATAGACATCCATATTGATCTACGCCTTTTCCGTAAAGTATATCAAATTCTACCATTTTTAATGGAGGAGCCATTTTATTTTTAATAACTTTAGCTTTTACTTTAATTCCAATAGATACGCCTTCTTTATCTTTAATATCTTCTTTTTTACGAAGATCTATTCTTACAGAAGCTGCGTATTTTAACGCCATTCCACCAGGAGTTGTTTCTGGATTTCCGAACATAATACCAATCTTACTTCTAAGTTGATTTATAAACAATAAGAGCGTTTTATTCTCTGAGGCCAGTGCAACTAGTTTTCTCATTGCTTTGGCCATTAGACGAGCTTGTAGACCCATCTGAGCGGCTTCCATTTCTCCTTCCAACTCAGCTTTAGGAATAAGGGCGGCAACCGAGTCTATAACAACTACTCCAATTTCACCAGTTCTAACCAATTTGTCTACAATCTCTAACGCCTGCTCGCCATAATCAGGCTGAGATAAAAGTAACGCGTCAAGATCTACTCCAAGAGATTGCATGTATAGTGGATCTAAAGCATGTTCCGCATCTATATATGCACATTTTAAACCAAGTTTTTGTGCTTCGGCAATCACAGACAAAGCCACAGTTGATTTACCAGATGATTCTGGACCGTATATCTCAACTATTCTGCCGCGAGGCAGGCCGCCATTTCCCAAAATTCTATCTAAGGTTGGAGCACCAGTAGGAACTGAGGGCCAAGATTCAATTGTAAAATTACCAAGCTTCATAATAGAGCCTGATCCAAATTGTCTTTCAAGTTGTGCTATTGCTAGCTCTAGCCCCTTCGATTCATTCGCCATTGTGTTTTATTATCCTTTTTGATCTTTCTCGTGTTTAAACATGAGTTCATTAGCTATCTTTTTTGTTTCAGCAATTTTTTTATCGACTTGCTTTTCCATATATCTATATTCTACCCTAGATTGGGCATCTGCGCCAAGCTGCACAAAACGCAACTTTTCTTTTAGCTGAACTAATTTTTTAATATAGACAATTTTTTCATTAATCTCTTTTTTATAATCTACTAACGTGTTTTCCATATAGTCTCCTGTGTTTGACGGATGGTATAATTGATGCAGACAAGTATACATAGAACGGAATATCAATGCGACACAATATTGCAAAAAAAGAAGATTTTTATCGAGCAAAATTTTTACTTGAAAAAAAAATTAAGACTGTTGATGATTTAATAAGATTTTGGTCTTTTTGCGGACCATGCATGGAAGATTGTCCTTCAATTGAAAAATATTCAGAGTGAATTTGACAAAGCAAAAGAAGTTTAGTAAACTGGGATTTTACCCCCTACCCCCTACCCCTATATTTATATATATATTATTACTATATATATATAATATTATAATATATAGTATATATAGAATCTTTAGTATTAAAAATGGTTGGGACAACGTATGAAGATATATCAAATATACGTTCCAGATTTAAATGTATATGTAAAATACAAAGTCTTGGAACCGGAAGAAATTGATCAATTCGTTTCTCAATTGACAGCAAAAACGGAAAAAGATAGAAGAAGAAAAATTCTTCAACACGTTATCTTTAATCTAAAAACAGACATCTCAGCCGCACTTGGAATGATGACGAGATCAAATGCCGAAAGATGTATAGAAGCATTGTATACCGGATGTGTAATGCTTAATCCTGGTTTAGATATAGATTATTGGATTGCCATTGCGTATGCATCTTCGCCATTAGAACCAGAAATTGAACTGGATAAAAATTTTGATGAAATAAAAAATATAATATCAAGATATAGAGAAAAACCCTCGGGTAAAAGTGATAAACAAAAACAAATAAAGAAAGTTTCAAAACAAAAATTTATTTGTTTAGAACATTATTTAAAGAGTAATATTATTGGCCAAGACGAGGCCATTGAAGCAGTGTGTCAAGCATTGCTAAGATCTCAAGCCGATATGAACGATGGCAATAGGCCATTAGGTGTATTTTTGTTATCTGGTCCATCTGGAGTAGGTAAAACACACCTTGCAAAAACATTACATGATTTCTTATTTAATTCAGATATTCCAATGGTTAGAATCGACTGTGGTGAGTATCAACAAAAACACGAAGGAGCTAAATTAATTGGTTCTCCGCCAGGATATGTTGGCCATGATGAAGGTGGGCAACTTGTTAATCAAATTCAAAAAAATCCTAACTCAGTAGTTCTTATCGATGAAGTTGAAAAAGCTCATCCAGATATTTGGAATACATTTTTAACGATATTTGATGAAGGCGTTGTAACAGACGCAAAAGGAAATAAAGTTGATTTTAGGGGAACAATTATTATTCTTACAACAAATTTAGGAAACGATAAAACTGTAGATCATTTAATTGGAAGTGGAACTGGTTTCAATAAAAATGTTCATTATCTTAATTCTACAACCACACTACCACCAAAACATATTGTAGAAAAACACACAATGGACGCAATAAGAAAATATTTTAAGCCAGAAATGATTAACAGATTAGATAAAATAATAGTTTTTAATCATTTATCAAGACAAGACTGTGAAAAAATAGCAGAACTAGAAATGAGAGTAGTTTTAAATAAATTAATTAAAAAAGGATTTACCGCAGAATACAACAGCAATGTCATTGATGCCCTAATCGACAAAGGAATTGATTCAGTAAAAGGCGCAAGAGGTTTAGCACAAATACGAAGAGACCAAATAGAAACTGAGTTATCTAAGATAATAGTTCAAAATACTCTACCTAAAGGTACTATTTTTAATATCGATTACGTTGAAAATAAGTTTAATTTTAATTTAATTAAACCATCTAAAAAAATTAAAATAGCAAAATAGGATATTTTTAAATGTTTAAACAGGGAATGGCAGCAGGAGCTGCAGCAAGAAAAACCTTTAGTGCAAATAGACAAGCACACGGTTTTTTTGGTGCAGTGGGAGGAATTGGTCGCAAGGCTGGTTCAAATCCTGGAACTAAGGCATTGGCAAGGTCGGGCAAGATAAGGTCGGGCATGGTTGTTGGTGGAGCCGCTGGGATGTCTGGACTTTCAAAAAGAAGAGGAAGCGGAACGGGTAAAAGAACTCCAGGAAGACCGACCGGAATGTACGGGTATTAAATATGCCAAAAGGAATTCGGATACGGTAGCAATATAGCACGTGCGGTTGGCTCCGTATTTCATGGCAGCAACGCAGCAAAGAGGCACGTGCTTGCTAATAGGGCAAAATATGGAATAGCAGCTAAGGGGACTAGAACAAGCAGCAACGCTTCGTCTAGGGCTATGGCTAATGCAGTTGCTAAAAGACAGACTCAATTTGGAAAAAGAGTGCTTACCGGTGGAGCATTGCTTGGTGGTGCTGGTATGATGAGAAATAGAGATGGTTCAAGGGGCGGTTACAAAGGACCTAGAGGGTCGGGAAGATACGCTTAATATTTTAAGTAAGAAAGATGTGATATGTGATGGATGATTGGAAGAATTATACAGATAAAAATGGAGATTTTCAGTTAGCTAATTTTTTATATAAAAGCATAAATGAACTAATGAAACATTCTTTAGATATGGGAACACTTTTATCAAACGATGCCCACAAACTTAGAGCCTATAAGGAGCAAACAAAAAAACTATTTAAAAATAAATGGTTAGATGTAGCTAGCGCATTAGAGCATTTTGATATTATTGAAAAATGTGAATGCTATTTGGGTCAAAAAGAAGTTTATTGTGATATATGCAAAGGATCAAGATACAAAATATCTTCTTATCTATCTCCAGATCAGATGAGAGAAGTAAGCACTTTTGTTAATGCCACACAAGATGCTGAACTTCAGGTTAAATTGCAAAAAGGTTTAATGAAACTTTTGGAAGAAATGTAATATGCTCTGCCCTAGGTGTAATAACACCATGGGATTCATGTATAAGGAGCAATTTATCAAAGATCAAGAATCTGATATAATTATAAAAAAAGAATATCTTTGTCAGCACTGCAACAGTTTGGTGATAGAGACTTTTAAAAATGATAGTTTTTATGGCTCAGAATGGATAGATTTTAATGGGTGAATTAGAAAATATAAATCAAAAAAAAAGTTTTCTTAAAGAATTTGAATCGCTGAGACCAGATTTATTTTTTCCAGAAAATTGGACCGAAGAAGAAAAAGATAGAGTTGTAGAACTTGTGCGTCCGCAAAAAACAAGAACGTCTATGTTTTCCTCAATACCTATGTCATGTGAAGCATCAAGGTGCATATTTGCTGAGACATGCCCGCTGCTCAAAGAGAATCTTGCACCAAAGGGAAAACCCTGTCCAATTGAGATGTCTATTGTTTCTCAGTTTACAACAGAATACATGGATCAACTTGAGGTTCATCCAGATAACTTAGTTGAAGTTTCAATGATAAGAGATTTAGTTGATCAAGAAGTTCAATATTTGAGAAAAACAAAATTATTAGCAAAAGAACATTTTATTCAAGAAAATATTATTGGAGTTGATGAAAATGGTCAGCCAATAATGAGAAAAGAACTGCATTTAGCTGTAGAGTTAGAAGATAAACTTCATAAAAGAAGAAAAGATTTAAGAAATCAATTATTAGCCACTAGAGAAGCAAAAGCAAAAGCTGGACAAATGAATATCGACAGCGCTCAAGCAATATCTGATATCTTATATAAAGTTCAGGCAATTGAAATTCAAAAAGAAAAATTATTAAAACAAAAACTTGGAACGTATGAGCTTGATGAATATATCGAAGCTCAAACTATAGTGGAGATTCCAGAAGAACAAAATGAAAATAGATGACAATTATTTTACAACTGGTGTTGGAAGGTTTGTTAGAGGAAACATAAATCTTCCAAGGGCAAACCAGGGTGTTGCTAGTAAAATGATAGATCAAGCAGTTTTGGATAAGGTGTATGGAAATTCCGATGATTTTATAAAAAGGTATGAAGGGTTTCAGCAAAGATATCTAAGGGTTTTGGAAACAGAATTAGATCCAAGAGCTGCAAGTAGAGCCAATCTAGAAATATTAAGAAGTCAAGGAAAAATAGATTTAAGTATTTTAAATAAAACAGCAAGAGATCAGTTAAGACAAACTTACATCAATGATATTTTGCGCCTTCCGCAGATAATGCAAGAGGTTGGTTTACCAAACATAAATCTTCCATCAGCAAACTTATATAGGCAACTTTTTAGGTATCAAATTGATACCAGTTCAAGAAATCCAGCAGGAATGTTATTAAATAGCGTGCTGTTAAATGTTAATCCAGAAAAAGTTGGGTTAGATGCTTTTCATGTCGGCATGGGCAATATTGCTGGACTTAGAACTGTAAAACAAAGTCACAAAAAAGACTTAGCGTCTTTATTAAGTGGAAAAAATGTTTACACATTTGACGTTGAAACTGCTGGCATTTTTGAAGGCGCACAAACAAGATCAATGGCAATCGTTCAGATGACACCAGGTGGTAAAATTGAATTAGCTCCAGGCTTCAACCTCTCTTATGCATCAAAACAAATGGGTGGCTTAAATGTTGCGACAGCCAACAATGCTTCAATGTCTATGTCGCAATTTTTGCAGGGCAATACAAGGGCAATCCAACATGGGGTAGGTGGCGCAGGATTTTTAGATGAGTCTTCAAAATTTATTATGAAACTAATGGAAGCAGATCGTGTTGCTGGGCATAATGTGTACTTTGACATCAACGCACTATTTAGCACAATGCAACAAATGTCTGGGTTTGATAAGCACGAAGGTGCCCAAAAAGCTATTCAATTATTTACGCAAAGAATGAATGATGATGAAGATTTTGTAGTTGACACACTCCAGTATACTAGGGCATATTTAAACGATAAGGTAAATGCAAAGCTTTCTACAGCGGTGGGGTCAGACGCACAAGAATTATCTAGATTTAGAGATTTATTATATTCGGATGATTTTATGGCAAAAATACATTTTGGTGGATCAACTGGAACATCTTCCGTTGAAGCAATCGCTGCAAATACAAACCTCCTTCAATTACTTGAACAAGACATGGTAAATGGAGAAGCTGGGGCAAAAGAATTATTTGATAAAATATATGGTGGCACACACATTGCTGACACCGACTCAATTTTGCAGAGCTACATTGCAAGATATCAAATGTCAGATAAATTAGATGTAGTTGACCACGCAACTAGAACTCGTTATTCTGATTTAGTTAGAGGAGCACAACAAAAAATATTAGGATCTTCTGCTATAACACCAACAACAAATATAGCAAGTGTTTCAAATTTATCTGAACAAGTTTTTCAATCAACTTTAACGGAAAGCGGAATGAAAGGAGTAAAACTTCGCACAAACATAGGTGGTCAATCTGGATTACTGCAATTTGATGTAGAAGAAGGTAAATATAGGTTTGCAGTGGGCTCAAATATATCTGATATAGATCAAGGTGTGGCTGAAAGTATAATAACAAAAAATTTAAATGAAGCAAGAACTGGTGGAACTCTTAGGCAGCTTGCTCCTGGTATAACAGTTAATCAATCAGATTTAAATATTATTGATTTAGGAATAAATTACACTCAAGCTCATCAAATAGATGAGATAACAAACTTACAAAAAACTTTGGGCGCAGTTGCAAAATCTGCAGATGAAACAAGTTTAATGGCAAGATTAGGTAAGACCTATAAGTTATTTGGTTCAGATCCAGAAACAACATCAGATGCACTTAGAATTGCAAGGGGCGGTTCTCCTACTGAAGGATACTTTAGTGTTGGGCTTGAAGATTACACGGCCAGAACACCCAGTGCACTTGATGAATTTGCAACAGCTGCACAAAAAGCCGCAGATCCATACGCATTCTTAGATGTTAGAAGCAGGGTGTTTAGCAGCATAATGGCTGAAGCATCAGCTCCATACATAGAAAGAGCAAAAGCCGCAGCTTTAGCCAATGGTACTATGCAAGCAATAAAATATGCCGACCATGGTGATATTATGGCAGAATTTGGTGTAACCCACCTTAAGGGCGTAAGAGAATTTGATGTAATTGGCAAATTAGGCGGAGACTCAGCTTTAAGGCAAAATATTTTTATGCCACTTTCTGTAATGGAAAAAGCAGCTGAGAGAGCAACAACAACTAATTTATTAAAAACTGGTTCAGTCAGTTACTCGTATGCAACTAGGCATTCTGGCAATGTAATGAACGCAATGCTTCATTTGGCGGAAGGGACAAAGAGGGTTGAAGCAAGATCTTTAATGTCAAGCTTGTTTGATTTAGCAAAAGAAGCCACTGGAGCAAACGCAGCAAAATTAGGATTTGAAGCAGATGTTTTAAAACAACTTGCAGAGTTTCATAATCAAACAGAAGCATTAAAAATCGCCTCTAATATAAATAAAAATGATCTTATTGATCAATTTACAGATAGACTTATGACAGGTAGAGTAGGTGTAGCCAATTTAGAGGGAGAAGCAGCAGATCAAGCATATTTTGGTTTAAAAAGAGCTGGATTAGATGCGTCAAACGACGTTGTTGCAAGAGGATATAGATCTAGTATTATTGACATACTTGGCGATATATTAAGAGTTGGTCCAACCGTAGATGAAAAAGTTGCACGAGGTGCAGGGATACAAAATGCACTAAGATCAGCAAACGGTCAAATTATAGATTTTATGAATAACACATCAGACATCTTGTCTCAGGGCAATAATGCAACAAAAGCAAGAAATCAAATAAGAAGAGCTAAACTTGGCCAAAGCCCAAATAAGATGCTTGAGTTTTATATTAATAATAAAACAAAAATGGGCATAGCTGGATTAGCATTGGGTGCTGTTGGTCTGGGTTACATGGCCTCCAAAAAATATAGAGAACATAGTCTCTACGATGAAACTGTTGAGCAGCAGCCAACCCCCCGAATGCCAACTGGACAAATGATGAATCAATCTTTTCCAATCGACGGTACTATGAATTCATATAGAAGAGATCCTTTAGTAACAGCCGGTGTTGTTGGTAATTTAGATAGAAATAAAATAAATCATCATAAAATGGGAAATGATAAATACAATCATTTATTCGGAGGATAATTAAATGGTAAAAGTAGGTGCAGCGGTTGGGTTTGGAGCTCTATTTGGTTTAGGAGTGATGAACTCTGCGGGAAAGTCCGTCAAAGAAGGTATGATGGAAGCTGCCTTTGGTACCCCCGACGCTGATAGGGCATTTTTAGGAACTGAATTATCAGGAAGATTTTTGGCTGGATCAATTCTTGGTGGTCCAGTGGGCGGATTAATGAGAGCATCTGCTCCAATGGATTATTTGAAAACTAATCCAGTAGCACCAACGGCAAGAATGCAACTTGGATCAACTCTTGCTGGTGGTGTGGTTGGTGGGGCTATTGGTGGATTTGGATTTGGCAAAAAGTTTGGAGTTATGGGAGCTATTGGTGGAGCGGCATTGGGAGCCGCAGCACCACTTGGATATACGGCAAGAAGAATACAAAATAATCAAGATTTTTATTCTCAAAGCCCCTATGCAAGATCAAGACAGTTGGCAAATGAGCTAAACGCATCGGGAGATATAGTTCTCGGAATGCATAACACAAGAGGTGGATACTAATGCCGCTTAATCCATTGACTGGACAATTTGAGGACTATACTAATCCACAGGCCAATGAACCATTGGCAATGAGAATGATGGGGGCTGCCCCAGGAATATCTGCATCGCTTGGTATGAGCTCCAGAAGAGGCGCCAACACACTCATGCGTGGAGGATACTTTGACGACGCTACTAGATTTTCTGGTTCAAGGGCAAAGTATCAAGTATTTCAAAACGGTAGCCTAACACCCACTCCGGCAACAAGAAAATCGTTCTTATTTGGAAGTAGAAGATTTGCAGACGACGCAGCAGCTCGTGGTAGTGGCAAAATGGCATTTGCTAAAACATCAAGAGTTAACAACGCATTTTATAGACCAAGAAATCTTAGTCGTTTTCATTCATTAAGTGTTTTTGGAGGATCTCAAGGAAGTACTTTGTACACCTACGCACAGGGTCATAGGTTGTTTAATAACACACAAAAGTTTGGAATGGGCGCACTAAGAAATGCAGCTGGAGTAGGTGCTGGAGAAGCTGCATTGGGACCAGGACTTTTCGCTGTAGTGTCGGCTGGAAGAAGGATGGATTTGCGTGGAGTTGGAAACCTTGACGAATTTGGAACCAGAATACAAAGACTAGCTAAAATGAATAATCCAGCCTTAATGCAAGGTAGAGCTGGAATATCATACGCTCAGGCAGCAGCAATGACTCCAGTAGCAAGAGGGGGAATGTCTGCTACTGCGTATGCAGCTGCAAACGCTGGAACCACTAGCGTATATGCTTCGGGGATGGCTGCTGTTAGAGCCGGACAAAAAGGCGTAGCCGGAAACCTACTCGTATCTTCAATGGGTGGTTTAGGAACTCAATATTTAGGTGGATACTTTAGAGGAGCGCAAGGTTTTGCTCGAGCAGGTGGATTATCTGAAGCGGCAGAAAAGGGTGCACTAAGAGCTGTATCTCATTTGGATGAAGCTTTTGTTAACGCTGGAATTAAAACATCTGCGCAAACAGTTCTTGAAGGTGGGGTTTTTAAAAATCTTGCAGGTAAAGAAATACTTAAAACTCTTGGTACTGCTGGTGGAGCAAAAGTTCTTGGAGCAAGAGCGGCAGCAATGGCAATACCTGGTTTGCAATTCGTAGCCGCAGCATCTTTTGTGTATGACTTAGGAAGAATGGGCGGAGAAATAATTAAAAGCGGAATTAATCTTGCTCGCGATGCAAACAAATCTCTTCAAGGCTCAATTAATAAACCAATGTTTGGAATGGGCTACAAAGATACGGAAGCCGCTGCAACATCAAGAGCAAGAGGCGTCATGGCTATTCAAAATTCTAGACTAAATGCAAGAAGCGTGCTAGGATCAGAAGCTGCAATGATGGCATCTCATTTTGGATAAATATGAAAGATAAGACAAAAGCTTTTAGAGAACAATTAAAAAAACTTTCAAGAGAAGATTTACTTGAAATAATAAAAAGTCAAGATATAGAAATATATAAACAAATAAATAGAATTGAATGGGTTTTTAAAAATAAACTCTCACATGTTAATTGGAATAGCGGGCAACCAATTTTAGAAAGAGATATGACCAATGAGGAATTGGCATATTTAATTGATGAACCATTTGAGATAGATAAGGAGCTATTGGATCTTGGAGTGAGCGCAGAGCAACAAAGGCAAATACATATAGCAAAAGATCCTGTTGTTTGGGCTAAACATTTTCTTAAAGTAGAACCAAGAGCTTATCAAATATTAATACTACGACATCCATCTTTAAGAAAGGTATTAAGAGCTGGACGTCGTTTAGGTAAAACATTTACATTGGCCATACAACTGCTGCACCATGGTTATACGCATAGAGATGGAAGGTGTCTTGTTGTTGCCCCAATGAAAACTCAAGTTGAATTAATATATCAAGAAATTCTTAGAATAGCTTCTAAAAATGAAATAGTTATTAATTCAATGACAAGAAAAGTAACTAGCCCACAATTTATGATGGAATTTTCTAACGGCTCAACTATTAGATTTTTTACTTCAGGAATGAGATCTGGTGGAAAGTCAGACGTAGCTCGTGGTCAAGAAGCACATTTGATCATATTAGATGAAATGGATTATATGCATTCTGGAGATCTAGATGCATTGTACGCAATGCTTCAAAAAACAACTGAAGATCAACCAGATAAAGTTATGATAGGTGCATCAACTCCAACGGGTAGAAGAGAAAAATTTTGGGAGTGGTGCAACAGTAGTAGATTTCAAGAATTTTGGTTTCCTTCTTATGTAAACCCGTTTTTTAGCAAAGAGCAAGAAGATGAATTTAGAGAACAATATTCTGAAATAGGATATAGACATGAAATTGAAGCTGATTGGGGTGAAGACTCGGAAGGTGTTTATCCGAGAAAATATATTGATATGGCGTTTATTGATCCAGGTTGGAAATACAACGCCGAGGTAACTTCAGCTAGATCATTTTTTACTATAGGTGTTGACTGGGATAAGTATGGAGCTGGAACAAATATAGTTGTAGTTGAAGCATGCAATGACAGCTATGAAGACGAAAGATTTAGGGGAAGAACAAGAGTTTGTTACAGAGAAGAAATACCTCGTTCGGAATATACATTAACTAAAGCTGTAGATAGAATAATAGAATTAAATAAAATATTTCAACCTAAACATATCTATGTAGACAGAGGGTTTGGTGAGGTTCAAGTAGAACTTTTGCATAAAGCTGGGGTAGAAAATCCGCAGACAAAGTTGAGAGAAAGAGTAAAGGGTGTTTCTTTTGCTGAAACAATAGAAGTAAAAGATCCATATACTCAACTTCCAGTTAAAAAAGAAATGAAACCATTTATGGTTGACAACTTAAGACAGTATTTAGAAAAAGAAAAAATTCTTTTTTCAGAAACAGACGAAGAATTATATTTGCAATTAATATCTTATATTGTTGTAAGAACAACACAAACTGGAAGACCAGTTTTTGAAGCTGGTGGATCAGTAATGGATCACGCTCACGATGCACTAATGCTGGCTCTTTTAGCTATTACACAAAATTATGGCGATCTTATGAAATCAAATTACACAACAAAAACGCAATCATTCTCAAACACATTTTATATGCCAAAACCAAGTACCTCGGAAGACAGTGTAGAACCAAAGCACACATCTTCGGTTGGTAGAGCAGATGCTCTCATGGCATCTAGAATTGGAAGAATGGCTAGTAAACCAAAATTAAAAAGAAAAATATTTTAGGTTAATCTATGTCAATTAATAATATACAACAAACTGTAAATGGTTCAAATAATTTTTATTCAGCAGAGAAGGCTGAAGTTTCATTTTTTGATCAAAAATCACCGCAAGAAACCATAAACACAAGTAAGGTTGGAACTATTCCTGGAAGATTTGAATATGCTCTTAGGCCGGATTATTTTATACCCTTAGAAGGGTGTAGAAATCAAATAATGCACACATATAATTTTTTAAATCAAACTAAATTAATTTTAGAAAAATTATTATTAAACATTTATATAAATCCATATATAAATATTTCTTTAGAGGAATCACATAAAAAATTGTGGAAAGAATTACAAAAATATAATTCTACACAAAATAATGCACCGGATTATATTTCTTTCAATGAATACAAGTATGCAGAAAGATCTATGTCCACCAGTGCCAGAAGAATGATGGAAAATTACCATCAATCAATTTCGCAATCATCTTTTGCATATTTATTTGATTTACGAAATTTACTTATATTTATGCTAAATGAAGCTTCAAATATAAAAGATATTTTATTGTTAAAGTTTGGAGATGATTATGAAGATGATTCACAAAAACAAATCGCATTACAATTTGACTCATGGGCCAAGATGGCGTCACAACACACGCAGTACATTAGGCAGGCAATCGTATCGTCCCCAGGCGAAATTCCAGCTCCCGAATTGGATAAAACAACAAAAAAACAAGCAGTTGAATTCCAAGCGTTTTTTTCAATTAAACTAAACGCATTGCATGATGAAACTAAAAATATCTTAGAATCTTTAAAACGAGATTATGTTGATAATTGCGATATCTTTTATCAAAGATATTTAACTCAATCTATTGATTTTAAAAATAAAATAGTTTCTTCAATGGAATTAGATTATTATACAACAGCTCTTTCAAGAGAACTACCAATAATGACACAGGAATTGCTGTCTGCAACAAATATTATTAACTCAAACTTTGGAATGATTTTAGCAGATATGATACAGAGAAATAATGTTATTAATTTTAATGTAGAAAAATTATTTTCTCTCGTAATAAGCAAAAGAAAATACTCAAATTATATATATCAATTATCTCATAAGGGCCAACCAAAACCAGTCATTATTAAATCTGTAAAAAAAGATGAATACGCTAAAATATTTGATTTAACTTATCAAACATATAGAACAGAAAGTGATTTGATTTCAAGTCATTCTAGTTTAGATGATTTAACAGAAAATCATCATCCTCAATACTTATTAAAAAATGGTGGAATTATTGATGGAGATATATTTGTAGAAAATAACGCAAAAATAGATGGCGTAAATTTAGCAACACACTCTCACACTGGATCAGATGGTTCAGAAAGAATTAGATCAACAGACATAGACTATCAGTCGGTAAGAGAAATGCAGGAATTAAAACCACCACAACCCACTTCAGTAAGTCTTGTTGAATATGTTACGGACATATTAGATGGCGGAGTACCAGCAGCTGATGCTATAATTGATATTGAAATTGATGACAATCTTTATAATGAAAATTATGATTATGTGATTGAGGTTATTCAAATTTAATTATGACTTGGTTTAGATATTTGCCTGTGACGGCTAGTCCGTCTATACCCAATCAGGACACCTCATATGTATATCCTATTCTTAGAAGAAAAATAAATATTCCTACATTAAAACAAGATATAGAAAAAAATAATTGGTTATTTGTAGATATATCTAATCTATCAATAGATAAATTTATTAATTCTTCGCTGCAAGAAGAAATAAAGCAAAACTCATACATAGTTGTTTATGAATCAAGATCAAGTGATGACTATAATTTCATTCCAGTTAAATCGCATATTATTGGAAATAGAATTTATTTTCAAGCAGCTATTGACCATGAAAAAGATATACAAATTGAAAATCAGTATAGCCTTTACTATAAAACAGATGATATTAAAAAAATTAAAAAAGTAAACAATGGCGTTTATGAAGACTATATCTCATGTCCAGAACAACAAGCAGAATTTATAACACAATCATCAGATGTTGATGAAACATCTTTTGACGTAAACTCAAATACTTCAGCATTTTATTCGTTTTCTTATTTAAACATTGAAACAGATTGGGAAGAGGGTTTTAGCAAGAACCCTGGAGCAAAATTAATTGGAACTTTTACCGGTCCACTCTTTGAATTATTTTGTAATAAAGGTCCTGATTTGGGAAAATTTAGGCTAAGAATAATTTCCCTATCATCAGATGCAACACCACAAGATATTGTTGAAATTGATTGGCAAGAAATAGATCTATTTAGTGAAAATAAAAAAGAAAATATATTAGTATTTTCTACGGATGATTTATATTATAAAGATTATATTTTTGAAATAAAAGCAGATTACGAAAAAAATTCTTTATCCAAAGATGGAAGAATAGAAATAAATTATTATTCATATGCGTTCAATGTTTATGCAAAAATAGATAAAGAAGAAATTAGTCCGTATTTATTTGGTAGAATAGTTTCCGGAGGAACAGTTTAATGGCTAAAGTCAGAAGAAAAATAGAAAATTTAAAACCACGGAAAAAACTACATATTAACAGCTAGAGTAAAAGACTCAGATTTAAATATAAATTCCGCTCCATCACAAGCAATAATATTTTCTGTTCCAACAGATCAAACAATTCCAGATTATCCACTAAATCTTGCTCTGTATTCTTCATTCGAAAAGGTGATGTTTGTTTTCGATAATGTATCAGACAAAGATGCAAGATCATATAGTTACGAACTTTATGAGGCTAATCAGGTCTCAGGATCTTATCCAAACATTTCTCCAATAACAAACGCAACTGTATATTCTTCTGGAACATCTGGATCAAACGTATTTACGGTAGCAGTAGAAAATAGTACTGATTCAACAACGAGAAGATATTACGGAAGAATAAGAACTATAGATTCTAGCAATAATCCAAGTAGCTGGTCTCCTATAGTTCAAAGCAATCAAGAAAATCCTCTTATATCAAATCAATATATAGCAAGCTTAACAGCCGCAAAAATAACAGCTGGAACAATTGGGGCTCATGAAATAGTTTTGACACAAGCAGGTGCCGCAACCGCATACTCTGCTCCAGCTAATACAGCAGTTATAAGATCCTCCAACTACTCAGCAGACACAGCTGGATGGTTAATAAGAGGAGACGGCTATGCCGAATTTGATCAAGCTGCAATACGAGGATCAGTAAGAGCAGGTGCAGTATTTATAGATGAGCACAATAGATGGAAGGCAGACATAACTGGAACTGTTATATCAACTGCAGAATTTAAAGTAGGAAATGCTAGCAAGTATGTTTATTGGGATGGAACAAATTTAACTTTTACAGGAAATCTTTCCGCAGCGGGTGGTACATTTTCTGGAAATCTTTCAGCAGCTGGTGGAACTTTTAGTGGAGAGTTAAGTGGTGGAACTATTTCTATTGGTTCTGGTAACTCTATATTTAAAGCTGATTCAAACGGAATTTATTTAGGTAATAGCACATTTTCAAGTGCGCCATTTAGGGTAACGCCTCAAGGTGGTTTAGTAGCAAGCAATGCAAACATCACGGGAACTATCAATGCAACATCTGGGACTATATCTGGAAACTTAATAACTGGTGGAACTATATCTGGAACTTCAATAAATATTAACAACGGTGCTTTTCAAGTAAATAGTGATGGCTCTCTAACAGCAACAAACGCAGATATTACTGGAGAAATAAACGCAACTTCAGGTTCTATTTCTGGGAGTTTAGTTACTGGCACTATAACCGCAGCAGATATTAGCGGTGTTAAGATTACTGGTGTTAATATTGAAAGTTCTTCAATTGAAGTTGGAGGCAGAATTTTATTACCAGTAGATGGTGGTCAAATAAAGTTGGGAACTGCTTCTGGTGGTTCGGCAACACAGTGCTATATTTTTGCTGGCGGTGATCAAGGTCTTTTTATTGATACAAGTGACCGTGGAAGTACATGGATAGCCGGTCAAACTGTGTATGTTAATTACAATGAATTTACTTCTGGAAGGTATGTAACAGGGCTTGCAACATTTACTGGTAGTGGAAGTCCTTTGTCTGTTAGTGGTGGGGAAATTATTAGGCAAACTTCAAAAAGAGAATTAAAAGAAAATATACAAAATTTTAATAATATTTCAATTATTGATTCACTCAAACCAGTAACGTTTACATGGAAAGCTTCGGTTAATAGTCGCAAACCAGAAACAGAAGAAGAAAGAATAAGAAGAGAATCATCTATTAATATTGGATTTATCGCAGAAGAAGTTGAAGAAGCTTCTAATGGACTATTGTCTGTTTATAATTATGAAGAAGGCGGCGCTGGAGAAGTAGAAATGTATAAACATCTTGATTTATTGGCATTGGCTGTTGCCAGTATTCAGGATCTTCGTAAAAGAGTATTAGAATTAGAAAAACAATAATTAGCTAAAATTGACACAAACAATATAAAAAGATAGTATATAACATACTTATGTCAAAAATGTTTAGCAAAAAAGATAAACAAGATTTAATGTTTGAACAACAAACAACAGAGGAAAAACAATTAATGCAAGTATCAGAAAGTTTTGATTCACAGAATAATAACGATTCTAATTTAGATATTAATTTAATAATAGCATCTTTTCAAGAAAAATTATCTCAATTAATGACTGAGGTAGTAATAAAAGATGCTACAATAAAGCAATTAACAGCAATAATAGAAAAACAAAAAGGACATTAAGATGAGTGAAAATAATGAAGTAACAACAGAAACAAATGAAAGTAACCCAGTAAAAACTGAGTTCGTAGTTGAAATTAAGATTAGTGATAAGAATCTTTCGTATCGTTCTGACTTTTCTGAAGCTGAAACGATTTTTTGGCTTGAATCAGTTAAGGGACTTATTATTAAGAATACCTTTGACAAAGCCGGCATCTCACAAAACTAAGTTATAAAAACTATTAAAATTAGTACTATTTTAATTAGTTTTTATAGGAGACAATAATGGCTTTAAAAGATTATATACCCTTTCGCCAAATAGAGGGTTTTTCTAACTCTGACTTTGTAGCTAAAACTATAGAGCCAGAAGATGTAAAAACAATTTCAAAGGCAATGAAAGTCGCTGCACTAGCGCTTGGCTATAGGGGTTCTACATATTGGTACAACACTAGAAGTACCTTTGAGCCGTCTCCATATGATTTTGAAAGAATAATGCAGGCTGCTGATACAGACTCGTATGTTAAGCAGGCTATAAATAAATATAAAGAACTCTTCTGGAAAGAAGGTTGGCAAATTGTCGGAGAAAATCCAGAAGCAATTTCGTATTTATATCAAAGAATAGATTTTATGGAAATGGCTATGAAAAGACCATTTTCAGATTTCTTATTAGAAGTTTCAGATCAATTATTTAAATATGGAAATGTTTTTATTGTAAAAGCACGCGCTGATATATCAGAATACTTTCCAACAAAATTAAATCCAATATCTGGAACTGAGACAATTGTTGGCTATTATCTTATACCTACTGAACAAGTAAGAATAATGAGAGATAAGCACAATAGGCCAAAGCTCTATGAGCAAATGACAGATCCATTAACATATTCTCCTGTAAACAAGAATCCAGTTTGGTCAGCAGATAGAGTTATACATATAAGTCTTGACAGAAAAACCGGAAGAGCTTTTGGGACTCCATTCCTTGCGGCAGTTTTAGATGATGTTGTTGCTCTTAGACAAATAGAAGAAGATATTCAAAATTTAGTTCATAGAGAATTATTTCCACTTTACAAATATAGAATTGGAACTCCAGAGCAACCAGCTGAGCCAGATGAAATCGATAGAGCAGCAGTAGAAATAGAAAACCTAAGATCAGAAGGTGGGTTAATCTTACCCCATAGGCACGATATAGAAATTGTTGGCTCCGGCAAAGAGGTCTTAGACGCATCAAGTTACCTTGAACATTTTAAGGAAAGAGTTGCAGTGGGACTTGGTGTTTCTCCTCATCATCTTGGAATGGTGATGAATGGTGGCAATAGATCTGTAACAGATAGATTAGATGTTGCGTTATACGATAAAGTAAAACAATATCAAAAACAATTCTCTGAAATGATTAGACTTCATATATTTAATGAGCTTTTGTTTGAAGCTGGTTTTGATCCAATAGTTAATCCAGTTGAAGAGAATGTATCAGACAGATGTTTCTTTAAATTTAAAGAAATTGATGTTGACACTCAAGTTAAAAAAGAAACACACATCATGCAAAAATATGCAAACTCATTAATTAGTTTAGATGAAGCAAGAATAGAGCTTGGTTTAGATCCAGATGTTGATGAAGAAAATTTGTTTCCATCAATACAAGGTAGAGTTCAAATTGATATAGCTCAAGCTCAAGCTCAAATGTCAGGACAAAATACCCCAACTAAAGCTACTGATGTTAAAAAAGATGGGGACAAACAAGCTTCTGCTCGTAAGGGTCAAAGAAATCTTCCTTCAAATAGAAGAGGAACTGGTAACTCAGTAAGACCAGCAAATCAAAATGGAAGAAATAATTCTCCAAACATTAGAAGATCTGATATGTCTTGGTTATCAGCAATTGAAAATGCGCTAGAAAAAGACTATAATGTAGTGTATACTAATGAAGACCAAAATCCAATTGAAAATTTAATTAAGGAAAAAAACACCAATGAGTTTAATGATTAATTCTGAAATTTCAAAACAATTTCTTCTTGAAGAAGATGCAATTGAAGGCTTTAGAAAAGCTGTAGCAAATAACCAAATAAGACTTGCATTACAGATTCTTGTTGAAATAGTTGATGCCTTTATGGAAGGCTTTGAGGTTCTGATGGAAGAATCAGAAGAAGAACCAGTACAAGAAGTAGTTCAAAATAAAGAACAAAAAATAGATTCACCAGCAGAACCTACATCTAAAAAAGATGAAAAAGAACCCACAAAACCAGTAGCAAAAAAAGAAACAAAAACAACCGAATAAAAAATGAAACTTATTATAGGATGTCCAATCTACAAAAGAGATTGGATTTTATCTCATTGGATTAGATGTATACTAAAACAATCATTAGATATTTCTAATATTGGTTTTGTTTTTGAGACTGCTCCTGACGATATTCCTACAACCAAAGCGCTACACGCTTGGAAAAAAATTGATCCAAGAATTCCTTTGTTCATAATTAATGAAAGACAAGACATTAATCACTATGAACATAAAAATAATGGAAGACAATGGACACTATCCAAGTATCATAATATGATTTCTTTAAGAAATTCTGTTCTCCAAACAGTTAGAGAATATCAACCAGATTATTATTTAAGTTTAGATTCAGATATACTTTTGGAAAATCCCAATACAATAGAATTATTAATAGCACATATTAAAACGGGAGCTGATGCAGTTTCTCCGCTTATGTACATGACTCCGGTCGGTAAACAGTTTCCTAGCGTTATGAGCTGGAAAGATGAAATCGGAGAAATAGCATACAGAGAGGACTCATATCCGCTTGGATCTTTTTTTAAATCAGATATAATAATGGCAGCAAAAATGATGTCCAAAGATGTTTATAATAATGTAGACTATGTATTCCATCAACAGGGAGAAGACCTAGGTTGGTCTGCTAATGCAACCAAAAATGGGTTTTCTCTTTTCAGCGCTTCATATATCTATGCTCCTCATATTATGTCTCCAATACATTTAGAAGAATATAAACACAATGGTGATAAAAGAAGTTCTGAATCTTTGGAAAACCTACTAAAACTCTGATATAATTGTATAAAATTGTTTAATGTTATAAAAACAAATTACTATACGTATAGTTCTTAAAAATGGAGATATAAATGGCCTTTGATTTCGTTGAAACCTTTATGGTTCAACTCCCGGATTTTTCTGGTGTAGATTTTAATTTTTCTGAATCAGAAAATTTAAATAAAGGTTTGATTATTGAAATAGCTGCAATCCACGAACGGATTAACAGCTAATTACAACAATTATTCAGCTCAGGCATTAGAAAACGCCCTGCAATCATGGGTTGAACCATACCCTAAGCCAATTATCCTTAATCATGACTTAAACTCTGAGCCAATTGGCAGAGTTATGGCAGCAAAGATGGATAAAGAAGAGGACGGATCCTCATTTGTTAGGCTGCAGGTTGCGATCACAGATCCTAGCGCAATACAAAAAGTTTTAGATAAGAGGTATTTAACCGGCTCAGTCGGCGGTAGAGCTGGTAAAGCGATATGCTCAATTACTGGAGAAGATTTAGCCGCAGAGTCACAAGACGGCAGACCAAAATTAGTTAAGTTTAAAAGAGGTCAAGTTTACAAGGGTAAATTAGCTTTTGTAGATATGCAAGATATATCTTTTAAAGAATATTCTTTTGTTAATCAACCAGCAGATTCTAAGTCTGGTGTAAGAAAAGCCGGAAATAAAGATGTTAAGGTTCAAAACTCATCAAATGACTGGGTGGCAAAGAGTTCAGCTTTTGTTTTAAGTATGAACGAAGAAGATATTTACTCAGTTGAAGAACACAAATCAATATTAAAAGGGCTTAAATCTAAAGAATCAAAACCTCTTTACATGCATTTGAAGGGGGCTTTCTTAACAGCTTATGCTATTCAAGAAAGCGAAGATTACAAATATACTAATGATTCATTACTATATGTTAAGAATCATAAGAAAGATATTCTTGAGGAGAAATTAAACATGAATGATGAAGTCAAGAATGAAGATATATTGGCTACTGTTGAAGAACTTAGTCAAGACCTATCTCAAGCAACTTCTCCATCCTCGTCAGAGGATGATACAGATGCAGCGCAAAACAAAGAAGAAGCCGCACAAGAAGAAGTAGCAGCTAAAGATGAGTCTAGTGAATCAAAAGAAAATGATAAGTCAGATTTATTGGCTGTAGCTATAGCAGCGTTAGATAACGCATTGAAAATCGCTCAAGAAAATAAAGACCAATCCTTGGTTGATATTTTTTCTGCAAAAATTAAAGATTTAGAAAATGTAAAAGCATCTACAGTTGATGCAGCTTCAAATAAGACTGAAGAGGCAACAAAAGAAGATGCTAAAGGATCTGAAGAAGTTTTAGATTCAAAAGAAGAACAGGTCGATACTGTTGATTCTTCTGAGGCTACTACTTCTAAAGAAAATGAGAAAACTGAAGAGTCAAAGACAGACCTCACTGGCACAGTAAAAGCCGATGAGCAAGCCTCTGAGCAAGATGTCGATGACAAAACAAAAAAGCTTCAGTCTCTCGAAGAAGAAAATCAGAAACTCAAGAATGCACTGCATAGAACTCTTGTTGAAAGAGTTGTAGACGCAAAAATTGCAAACGGACTAGAGTCATACGAAGCAAGAGAAGAATTAATAGCTGATCATTCAAACAGAACAGCCTCTTCTTTGGCTGATTCTTTAAGAGATTTGGCAAACATGCCTGTTGCAAAAACAAAGCGTGTTAATATGCCAGAAATCAATTCTGAAATTGCTGTTGAAAATGAACAAAATGTTATATTTTCAGATAAGCAAGAAGAAGAAATTGAAGAAGTAAAAGTCAACGCCGTTGAACAACTTTTCGTCGATGCCTTCATGGGTCGTCGTAAACTCTAATCACAACTTTAAGGAGATATTAAATGTCATTAGCTAAATTTCGTAAAGTTGGCACTAAAACAGGTGCCGGTCGTTTTGTAGTCTCTCCTGGTATTGCACCAGCAGCCTACTTACTTCCATCAGCAGGACTGCCAACATGGTATTTAGATTCAGAAGATGATCGTTTTGAAATTGTAATCACCAAAGGTACAATTCTTTCGGTCGTAGCAGACAGTAATGGTGATGCAAGAATAGTTCCCGCAAACGGAACTAGCTCAGCCGTTACTTGGGGCGATACAATGCCTTCAACTTGGGATCCGCTAAATGGTGCAACACCATCATATGGTGGCTCAGGTGCAACAGACACAGTTTCGGTTGCAGCTTACTCGGTACCAATCGGTTGTGCACAGTACGACCTCTATCGTCCATTCGATAAGGGTACTTCGCAAGGCGCAGGATTCATTACTCATGGATACGTTGAGTACCCAATGGTCAGCCTCGTCAATGACGATGTAACTATTGGTTCATTAATTAAGGCAGACCACATGGGCCGCCCAGTAGCAATTGCTTCAACAACAGCCGCTGCAGGTGCATACTCATGGACAGTGGTGGGTAAAGTAGTTGAGGTTGAGAAGTTTGCTACAAACTTTGATGACGGCCTCCTTTCCTACATGCAACTGCCGTCCGATCCAGGTGCCCTGAAGACCGTATACGAGCTTACACGCTCGGGTGCATACTCAGGTAAGTTGGGTATACGTTCTAATCTGGACGTTAATAATGTGATTGGTGCATTCCGCGTCAATCTAACACTTTAGAAAATAAACAGGAGGAATATTCCTAAGATGAGTAAGACAATCCAAGAGCTCCTCTCGGGTCTCCCAGCTTGGGAGAACGCTTTAACCGAGGACGGGCACATAGACGAAAATAATAGAGTAACTATTAAGGAAGCATTTGCATCACCAGATGCAGCAATACTTTTCCCAAAGGTTATTTCACGCACACTTAAAGAGGCAGCAGAGCCACAACTTCTTGTGACTCCACTTCTCTCAACAGTACGCCTAGGTAAAGGTCGTTCACTCGAGTTCCCAGCAGTCAATGCTATTCAAGCAGCAGAGATTCCTGAGGGCCAAGAGTACCCAGAGCAAGCGCTTGCCTTTGCAAAGCAGATTGAAGGCAAAGTATCCAAGAAGGGCGTAAAGCTCTCCTTTACAGAAGAAGTCATTTCAGACTCACTTTGGGATATCGTAGGTCTTCACGTCCGCGCTGCAGGTAGAGCAATGGCTCGTTTGAAGGAGCAAATTGCCCTTCAACGCTTCAAAGACGCTGCAACAATTGTGTTTGATAATGATAGCGGTAGCTATGACGACACAACTGGCCGTGGCATCGATGGTGCGGCAAACCTTACTCTTCACTGGGATGATGTTGTAGACATGGCTGCAGTTTTAATGGCTGAAAATCATGTTCCAACAGACTTCATTCTCCACCCACTTATGTGGTCGGTATTCCTCAAGGATGCCATCTTCCACACAGGTGGCTCTGCAGCAGCAGTCAATACAAGTTGGGGTTACCGTCCAGACTCGGCAGCGGGTGCATTAAACAACACCGCTCCTATGGGTTTGAATGTGATCGTATCGCCATTCGTAAGCTTCACAGCAAAGTCGGGTGCAACACTTGCTAAGTCGGACATTTTCTTGATCGACCGCAACGAAGTTGGATCACTCCTCGTCAAGGATGACATGAGCACAGATCAGTTTGCTGATCCAAGCCGTGACATTCGTCAGATGAAGATGAAAGAGCGTTATGACATCGTAATGCTTGGTGATGGTGAAGGGATTACAGTAGCCAAGAACGTTAGACTGACTCGTAACTACGAAGTCAGTGTTACAAATCAGGTTACACTCTAATATAATCCTTAGGGTTAGTTGTAGTTACATAACCTTAGAAAATAGGGGGTGTGAGAGAAATCTCCACCCCCTATTTTCGTATTTGCAATAAACCACTTACTATTATGGTTAGTTTATCTTTTTGGAGAATTAAGTGGCCTTATATTTAGTTGACCAAGCTTCAGTAGGATGTTATTTAGTATCTATCAAATTTGGTAGAACTATAAAAATATCTTCATTAAAAAATGAAAATTTTGGATTAGTTGTAGCTGGAGCAACACCAACTCAGATATCAACTCCATTTGAAGCTATTAATACAATAAAAGATTATAATCAAATTTCAAGAGTTTTAACTCTTTATTGGAGAACAACAGAGTTAGTTGAAAATACAGAATACTGTATAATAGTAGAAAATTTAGTAGATGCCTCTGGCAACATAGTTTCTACAGAAGAAATTGAATTTACTTGGTCTGGTTGTGGCGCAACACCAAATACAACAGAGATTACAGATCCAGGATTAGTCCCTGTTTTAATACAAGATAAATCAATTAAAACAGATATAGATGTAAGCTATCAAATACTTGCAAAAAACCCTTTATTCTATATAGTAGAAACTGATCCAGCAGATGGAGAATTTTATTTATACAATGATTATAACAATGGAAGAGTTATCATTACATTTAGTGATAGGCCGGCTTCAAACTTTTTAAATAATAAATATTTTACATGTCAAAGAAAATTGGTACAAAGAGCTCCATCTAGATGGGAAAAAATAACCGCACAAATTAGTATCCATTCTTGGAAGTCTGAAGTTTATGTAGACTTCCCATCGTTGGATGATGCAACTCCTTCTTATTTCACACAAGATAAAAATTATTTTGAAGAAGGTTATAAATACAGAATTAAAATATCAAAAGATATAGGTATTTAATTATGGCTAATTTTATTTATAAAAAAACCAAAGAAGCTCTTCTTAATGGAGATATAGCTGTTGATACAAATGATTTAAAAATACTCTTTGTAGATACAACAAATTACACAGCAAATCAAAATACTGATGAATTTGTATCAGACATTAATTCATCTGCAATTAAACAAAGATCAACAGCTTTAACAAATAAAACAACAACGAACGGCACACTTGACGCAGACGACGTTTATACATCTGAATATGTGGGTAATTCGTTTAGCGCAATAGTTTTGTATCAGGTTGGGTCTTCTGATTCAAATTCAAGATTAATATGCTATATAGATACTTCAGATGGACTACCATTCGAGGGTAGTAATAGTCCACTGGCTGTTACTATAAATTGGAGTAACGATAGTAATAAAATACTATCAATCTAGGAGAAGAAATGGCCATTCAATATCCAGCGGCATTAGACAATTTAATCAATCCAACAGCTAATGATACGCTCAATTCTAATACCGTACCTCATCATCAACAGCACTCAGATTTAAACGACGCGGTTGAAGCAATACAGACTGTTGTGGGTATTAACCCAGCAGGGTCGTATTTGACAGTAAAAGATAGAATTGAATCCATAGAATCAAATGTTTCAATTCAATCGGTTTTAAATGGTCTTACAGATGTTACTATAAATTCAGTATCTACTGGTCAGGTTTTACGCTATAACGGTTCAGCTTGGGTTAACTATGCCGAATCTAATCTTGTTGATGGAGGAAATTTTTAAATGGCTAATACTCTAAGAATTAAAAGAAGGTCTTCATCTGGTGC
>Ga0172372_10002131_pt1 | contig 30384 bp, 32 predicted proteins | sample LakKiv5m_2_FD_114544 | JGI IMG/M metagenome (GOLD analysis project Ga0172372, IMG submission 114544) | Freshwater microbial communities from Kabuno Bay, South-Kivu, Congo - kab_092012_9.5m | ecosystem: Environmental > Aquatic > Freshwater > Lake | place: Democratic Republic of the Congo...
ACCAATTAATATTAGCAATGTTAAAATTGACATTGCAGATAATGCTGTAAAAGTTAAAGGAAAATTAGGCGAACTTGAAATGAAAGTTCATCCTAATATTAAGGTTGAAGTGAAAGAACAGGAGTTAATTGTCAGCCGTCAGAATGATTTGAAGGAAAACAGAGCATTGCATGGAATGACGCGTGCTCTTATCCAGAATATGGTAACTGGAGTTATTGAAGGATATAGCAAGGTTTTGGATATTGTTGGTGTAGGTTATAAAGCTGAATTGAAAGGGAATGGTGTTCTACTTACTGTTGGTTATTCACATCCAATTTATTTTGAGGCTCCAGCTGAAATTAAATTTGAAGTCCCTGTTCCAACACAAATAAAAATTATAGGAATTGATAAAGGATTGGTTGGTTTGGTTGCTGCAAAGATCAGATCATTCAGACCTCCTGAACCTTACAAAGGAAAGGGTATTAAATACAGCAATGAAACCATCATCAGAAAAGCCGGCAAGACGGCAGGTAAGTAAAACCGGAGCTAAGTAGAATGATTAAAAAAGATAACGTACTAAAAAGAAAAAACAAAAGAGCTTTCAGAAATAGAAAAAATATTTTTGGTGTTGCTGAAAAACCTCGTCTTTCTGTTCATCGTAGTTTATATAATATTTACGCTCAATTGATTGACGATTCCCAAAAGGTTACTCTTCTTTCGGTATCAACAAAGTCAAAAGAAATTGCTGAGCAATTGAAAAATACTAAAGGCAAGATAGAAAAAGCTAAAATTGTTGGTAAATTTCTTGCAGAAAAAGCTAAAGAAAAAAATATTTTGGATGTTGTTTTTGACAGAGGTTCATATATTTATCATGGCCGAGTTAAAGCTTTGGCTGAAGGTGCTAGAGAAGGTGGTTTGAAATTTTAGGTGTCTTGCCGGGTCGTCTAATGGTAGGACAGCGGCCTTTGGAGCCGTATGCAGAGGTTCGAATCCTCTCCCGGCAGCAAAAGTCGATTAATATTTAATCAATTAAAATTATTGGAGTAAACAAAATTGAAGTCTAAAAAAGTATCAGGATTAGAGAACTTAAAAGAAAAAGTAGTTTACATTAATCGTGTAGCTAAGGTTGTTAAAGGTGGTAGAAGATTTAGCTTTAACGCTATCGTGGTTGTTGGTGATGGTACAGGCCATGTAGGTGTTGGATTAGGAAAAGCTAATGAAGTTACTGATGCTATATCAAAAGGAATTGATGATGCAAAGAAAAATGTCTTTAAGGTTCCAATCTTTAAGGGTACAATTCCTCATCAGATTTTGGGTAAGTTTGGAGCCGGTAAAGTTTTATTGAAACCTGCTGCTCCTGGTACTGGTGTGATTGCTGGCGGTGGTGTTCGTGCAATTTTAGAATCTGCTGGAGTTAAAGATATTTTAACAAAATCACTCGGTTCAAGTAATCCTCATAATCAGGTAAAAGCTACATTAAATGGCTTATTAAATCTGACTGATGCTTATATGATGGCTACTAAAAGAGGAATGAAAGTTCAAGAATTGTTTAATGCATAGGTGAATTAAATGGCAAAGAAATTAAAATTAACACAAACTGGAAGCGTGATAGACAGACCAAAAGATCAGAAAAGAACAATTGAAGCTTTAGGTCTTGGTCGTCCTAATTATACAAAATTGCACAATGATACTCCTCAAGTTAGGGGAATGATAAGAAAAGTATCACATTTGCTTAAAGTAGAAGAAATTGAAGGATAAGAGAATGGATTTTTTAAGTAATTTAAAAAAAGCAAAAGGTTCTACAAAACAAAGTAAAAGAGTCGGAAGAGGTGAAGGTTCAGGACATGGTGGACAATCTACTCGTGGTATGAATGGTTCGCAATCCCGTTCAGGTGATAAATACAGACCTTGGTTTGAAGGCGGACAGATGCCTTTGCAGCGCCGAATCCCCAAAAGAGGTTTTAAAAATATTTTCAAAGTCAATTATCAGGTTGTTAATGTTAGTGCATTACAAAAACTTGTCGATGATAAAAAAGTTGAAGATGGTATAATTACTGCCCATGTTCTTTATAAAAATGGATTAATTTCAAAAGCAAATTATCCTTATAAAGTGCTTGGCAATGGTGAATTGAAAGTTAAGCTTGAAGTTGCTGCATTTGGTTTTAGCAACTCTGCAAAAGAAAAAATTACTGCTGTTGGCGGAACTATAAAAGAGATTAATAAATAATGGCGAAATTTCAAGATACTTTTCGGAATATTTTTAAGATTCATGAATTAAGGCAAAGAATACTTTACACTTTGGCTTTACTTCTTATTGTCAGGCTTGGATCTCACATAACATTGCCTGGTATTGATGGTTTTTTACTTTCACAAGCAATGGCAAATAAAACATCAGATAACCTTTTAGGATTATATGATTTATTTGCAGGCGGCGCATTTTCAAACGTAGCTATTTTTGCTTTGGGTATAATGCCGTATATCAGTTCATCAATTATCATTCAGTTGGCTGGTGCGGTAATTCCCTCAATTCAAAAATTACAACGTGAAGGTGAAGAAGGCAGAAAGAAAATCACGCAATACACACGCGTCGGAACAGTTTTAATCTCTGTTTTTCAGGCTACTGGTGTTGTTACTGGTGTTGTTCTTAACTTAAATGTTAATGGTCAATCTGTTGTTCCACCAGAAATTCGTGGAGTTGGTTTTGTTGTCACTTCAGTTATTTTGTTGGTTGCCGGTACAATTTTTATGATGTGGATGGGTGAGCAAATTACTGAAAAGGGAATTGGAAATGGTATTTCCCTTATAATTTTTATTAATATTATTAACAGATTTCCTTTTGCAATCCTTGATGAATACAGATTAATTAGTTCTGGAACAAGAAATATTATTATTGAAATTGTTATTCTTTCTTTGATGGTTTTAATTATTGCAGGTGTAATTTTGGTTACACAAGGTACGCGCAGAATTCCAGTTCAATATGCAAAACGTGTTATTGGTAGAAAAGTTTATGGTGGAATGACACAATACATTCCGCTTCGTGTGAATACAGCCGGAGTAATGCCAATTATTTTCGCTCAAGCAATTATGTTTATTCCTGCTACAGTACTTTCATTTTTCCCTGATAATGAATTTTTGCAAGCAGTGGCCGGTTATTTTCAATATACCTCCTTTACATATTCTTTTATTTATGCAGTAATGATTATTTTCTTTACATATTTTTATACTGCAATGGCTTTCAATCCACAAGATGTTGCAGAGAATATGAAAAAGCAAGGCGGTTTCGTTCCTGGGATTAGACCCGGCAAACAGACTTCAGATTTTATTGATAATATTTTGACTAAGATTACTTTACCCGGTTCAATATTTCTTGCAATAATTGCAATTTTGCCAGCTTTTGTAAATAAATTTGGTGTATCAGGAAGTTTTGCTTCTTTCTTTGGTGGTACAAGTTTATTGATTCTTGTTGGAGTTGCTCTTGATACTCTTCAACAAATCGAATCGCATTTGCTTATGAGACATTATGATGGTTTCATGAAGTCAGGAAAATTAAGAGGCAGAAAAGGCTGATTAATTTTGATTTTAATTAAATCTAAAAAAGAAATAGATTTTATAAGAGAAAGTTCTAAAATTGTTGCTGAGACTTTGCAATTAGTCAAAAGATATGTGAAACCAGGAGTTTCAACATATGAACTAGATAAAATTGCAGAGGATTACATTAGAAGTAATGATGGTGTTCCGGCTTTTAAAGGATACGGCTATTCCGGTTCACCAAAATTTCCTGCTTCTATATGTGCTTCGATTGATTCTGAAGTTGTTCATGGAATCCCAAATCCAGCACGCATTTTACAAGAAGGAGAAATAATTTCTGTAGATATTGGTGTTCTTAAAAATAATGCTTACGGTGATGCAGCGCTTACAGTTGCAGTCGGCCAAATTTCACCTGAAAAGCAAAGGTTGATGGATATAACTGAAAAATCATTATATGCTGGAATTGATCAAGCTATTGCAGGTAATAGAATTGGCGATATCTCAAATGCAGTTCAGGTTGAAGTCGAAAAAAACGGCTTTTCAATAGTTAGAGAACTTTGCGGGCATGGAGTTGGAAGATTATTACACGAAGATCCGCAGATTCCAAATTACGGAACAAAAGGTAAAGGCGCTTTAATTAAAGATGGTATGACGATAGCAATTGAGCCTATGGTGAATATGGGAAAATATTTTGTGAATATTGCCGAAGATGGCTGGACGGTCTTTACGGTTGATGGTTTACCATCTGCTCACTTTGAACATACAATTGCAATAATTGATGGAAAACCAGAAATATTGAGTATAAATTAATGGCAAAACAAGGATTAATTAAAGTTGACGGTGTTATAACCGATACTTTGTCAAATGCGACTTTCAAAGTTCGTTTAGATAATAATCATGAAGTTATTGCCCATATTTCAGGAAAAATGAGATTACATTTTATTAAAATATTAGTAGGAGATAAAGTTTCGGTTGAATTGTCACCGTATGATTTAAACAAAGGCCGGATTATTTATCGTTATAAATAGTGGAGTGAAAAAATGAAGGTACGATCTTCAGTTAGAAAATTATGTGAAAATTGTAAAATAATAAAAAGAAAGGGCGTTGTAAGAGTTATTTGCAAAAACCCTAAACATAAACAACGTCAAGGTTAATAATTAGGAGGTTACAGCTTGGCTCGAATTGCTGGTGTTGATTTACCAAAACAAAAGAAAGTATATATCGGATTAACCTATATATTCGGTATTGGCGAGGTTTCCGCTAAATCTATTTTAGAAAAAGCTGAAGTTAATCCAGATAAAAAAGTAGGGGATCTTACTGAAGTTGAAGTTTCTAAAATTCGTTCTGTAATTACATCGGACTTTAAGGTCGAAGGTGCTTTGCGAAGTGAAGTTCAGCAAAATATTAAACGACTAATCGATATTGGTAGTTACCGTGGTGTACGACATAGAAGAGGTTTACCAGTTCGAGGACAAAGAACGAAAACGAATTCTCGTACACGAAAAGGTAAACGCAGGACTGTTGCGGGTAAGAAGAAAACCCCAACTAAGAAATAATTAATTAAAGGAGTTTAGATTTGGCAAAAGTAGCTAAAAAAGCAAAGAAAAAAGTTCATTTAGATGCGATGGGAGTTGCACATGTTAAAGCAACTTTCAATAATATCATTGTTACATTGACTGATGTTTATGGAAATACTATTGCGTGGTCATCGGCTGGAAAGAATAACTTTAAAGGTTCAAGAAAAAATACCCCGTTTGCTGCTCAAGTATCAGCAGAAGCTGCAGCTAAAGAAGCTTATGATTTAGGGCTTCGTAAGGTTGATGTTCTCGTCAAAGGTCCTGGAGCAGGAAGAGAAGCTGCTATTCGTGCTTTGAATACAGCAGGATTACAAATTTTATCAATTAAAGATATTACTCCAATTCCGCATAATGGTTGCAGACCACCAAAAAGAAGAAGAGTTTAATAGGAGAAATAGATGGCAAGATATACAGGTTCAAGTTGTAAGTTATGCAGACGAGAAAAGCAAAAATTATTTTTGAAAGGTAACAAATGTCTTTCTGAAAAATGTCCTCTTGAAAAAAGAAATTATCCTCCCGGACAGCATGGTTTATCGAAACGATCAAAGTTTTCAGAATATGGAGTTCAGTTACGTGAAAAACAAAAAGTTAAAAGAATCTATGGTGTAATTGAAACTCAATTTAGAAATTTATTTGAAAAAGCAAGTAGCCAAAAAGGCGTTACTGGTGAAAATCTTATTAAATTGCTAGAAAGAAGATTTGATAATGTTGTTTATCGTTTAGGCTTTGCACCTTCAAGAAAAGCTGCCCGTCAGTTAGTTACTCATGGACATTTTTTGATAAATGGTACAAACGTTAATATTCCCTCTTATTTAGTTAATCCGGGTGATGTCATAACATTAAAAGAGAACAGTAAGAAACTTGACATGATTCATAAATCACTTGGCAGATCCAGAGACAGTGTATACAATTGGCTTGCAATAGATAAAGCCACTCTTTCAGGAACATTTTTACAGATGCCTGCACGCGAGGATGTTCCTTTGAATGCAAACGAACAATTGATTGTTGAATTGTATTCTAAATAATTTTTAATAATTAGAGGAAATTAGATGAGTAATTCGTTAATTAAAATGCCTGAAGGAATTGTAAAAGAAGAGTCAACAGCTACTTCTAGTTATGCCAAGTTCATAATTCAACCTTTGGAAAGAGGTTTCGGCGTTACTTTAGGTAATGCTTTCAGAAGAGTTCTTTTATCTTCTATTTCGGGCGCTGCAATAACGGCTATAAAAATTAATGGCGTATTGCATGAATTTACAAGCATCCCTGGAGTATTAGAAGATGTTACTGAAGTTATACTGAATCTAAAAAAAATTAGATTGAAACTCGTAAATAAAAAAGCTACCAAATTAGATATTTCGATAAATGGACCACATGATTTGAAAGGTGAAGATTTAGCAAAAAGTTGTCCTGATATCGAAGTTCTTAATCCCGAACAACATATTGTTACGTTAAATTCAGAAGCAAAACTTTTAATGGAAGTGAGATTTGGTATGGGAAAAGGCTATGTACCTGCTGCTCAACAAGTATTTGCTGATCAGTCTATTGGATTGATCCCTGTAGATTCAATTTTTACTCCGCTTAAGAAAGTTAATTATGAAATCAAAAATGTGCGTATTGGCGAAAGCAATGATTTCGAACAATTGACAATTGATATTTTAACAGATGGAACAATCACTCCTGAAGAAGCGCTTTCAAATGCAGCTGCTGTTCTTAAAGAGCACATTAATTTGTTTGTTAATTTTGATAAAGAGCCTGAAGAAGAGAAAGTTGAAACAGAGAAAGATTTGGAATCGGAAAGGTTAAGAAAAATCCTTACCACAAGCGTTGATGATCTTGAATTAAGCGTTAGATCTCATAATTGCTTAAAAGCTCAAAACATTAAAACACTTGGCGATTTGGTAAGAAAAGATGAAAGTGAAATGCTGAAGTTCAGGAATTTTGGAAGAAAATCTCTTGCTGAGTTAAAAGAGATTGTTGACAATTATAATCTTGAATTTGGTATGGATGTAGATAAATACGTTAAAAATAATACAGATAAATAAATATTGAATTAAAGGTAGAGTAATGCGACATAAAGTAAAAGGAAGAAATTTAAGTAGAACCTCAGAACATCGGCTTGCTTTGATGCGTGCTTTGACTAATAGTTTAATTAAGCACAAAAGAATTAAAACTACTGTTCAGAAAGCAAAAGAAGTCAGAAAATTTGCCGAACCAATTATAACTAAAGCTATTGATGGTTCACTTCATTCAAGAAGACTAATTACTCGAGACATCAAGCAAAAAGAAGTTTATCAAATTCTCTTTGATGAAATTGTTCCTAAAGTCTCTGAAAGAAAAGGTGGCTATACAAGAATTGTTAAATTAGGTAATCGTCATGGTGATGCTGCTGAAATGGCTCTTCTTGAACTTGTTGATTTCAACGATCTTGTACTAAATAAAGAGAAAGAGAAGAGTGAATCAAAAGCAAATAAGAATGCTGAAAAAGTTGAAGATGCAAAAGTGATTTCTGAATCAAATGAAAAAGTTGAAAAACCAAAGCGTACGAAGAAGGTAAAAGTTGAAAAATCAGATAAACCTAAATCGACAAAAAAGAAGTCAGAAGAAAAATAATTTAATGAAGAGTAACCATTGGTTACTCTTTTTTTTATGACTACTGCAAAGTTTATTAAATCTGTAAATTCAATTAAAGAAATTCCTAAACCAATTCTTTCTGAATTGGTTTTATGCGGACGTTCAAACGTTGGAAAATCCTCTTTCATCAACACGATTCTCTCAAAGAAAAATTTAGCAAAAGTCGGGGCTACTCCTGGCAAAACTAAATTTTTAAATTATTTTTCTGTAAACGAAAAGTTTTACATTGTTGATTTACCGGGTCTGGGATATGCCAAAGTTTCGAAAAACGAAAGAGAAAAGTGGAGTAAATTAATTTCAGATTTCTTAATGCGTAAAGAACAAATTAAGCTTGCAATTCAATTGATCGATAGTCGTCACGAGCCAACTGAAATCGATATTTATCTTTCTAATAAATTGATGGCGAATAATATTCCTTTTATAATTGTTCTTAACAAAATTGATAAGTTAAATCAAGCCGAACTTAGTAAAGCAAAAAATCGTATCGGCAGTTTTTTTGAGGGTCTGAAATTGAATGAGAATCTTTTTTTATTTTCATCTGTAAGTTGTAGAGGGAAAAAAGAAATAATAAATTTTCTTCAAAACTGGTTCGAATTTTGAAATATTAGCCAACTTTTTTATAATTTCGCAAGTAATTATTAATTCAAAATTAATTGAGCGTTTGCTTGGATAAGAGAATTAAAAAAAGATTTTTGTTTTTTATGGTTATTCCAATAGTGTTAATTGTACCGATAGTTAGTAATGATATCATATTGGAAATAATATCTTCGTTACTTGTAGTTATTTATAGTGGTTTTATTATTTTCTTCCGCGACTCTTTTAAAATGCAATCTGCAGAGCCTATTGATGAAATTGTTATACCTGATGAACATAGTTTTTCATCCGGTAATCCGTACAAAGAGGAAAACACCGATGAAGGTTTCTCAATTACATCTGAAAACAAAATTATCGAAATCAAACGTGAAGGCGATATTTCGATACCTACTACGCAATTAAAGAAAAGTCACTTTCGACCTCCTGACTTGAAAGAAAAATATCAGGTTATTGCGAATGAAAAACTTCCTGCCGATTTAAATCATAATCAGCAGTTTGATTTTATTATTAAAAAAATTCTCAGTGGAATTAGAGATGCACTGGTTGCTCATAATGCACTTTTCTTTTGGTATAAAGAATCAGAACAGCAAATAATCCTTGAACAGACGGCTTGCTGCGATGAGCAAATTTCTTTGAAAAGATTTCCGATAGAAAATGACGTGTTAAGTAAAATTGTAAAATCTGGCGAACCGGAACATCTAACTGATATTTCAACTATTGCTGAAAGGGATGTTATCCGTTATTATGATCAACCTCAATCGATAAAAAGTTTTGTCGGTGCCCCGCTATATTTTGAAAATAAAATTTATGGTGTTCTAGCTCTTGATTCAAAAAGTCCCGATGCTTTTGGGTTGGAAACTGTTTACACACTTGGAAAATTTGTAAGAATCATTTCAGTTATAATAAATATGTTCGAAGAAAAAGTTGTAGAAAATTTATCGAGCACTCGTTTGAATGCACTGCTTAATATAATCTCGGCTGATAACAATTTCGATAATGAAAATGATCTTATTCAATCTGTGGAAAATGCCGTCTCAAATCTGTTGACTTGGGATATATTTGCATTTGTTTATTACAATGGAACTGAACAAAAATTTTACATTGCCAAAGTGACTAACAAAACTTCATCTCTGAAATATATTGGAGAAAATTTTATAATTGATCTTACTGGTACTTTGGTCGGCAAAGCAATAATGACTGGCGCTAGTATTCGCATTGATGATATGGAGCAAATAGAAACACCAAGGTATTCGAAAAATGAAAACATAAGTATTGATGGTTCATTTCTTGCGCTCCCGTTGAATTATAGTGGACAAAATTACGGTGTTTTATGTTTTGAAAGTCTCCGAAAAAGGAAGTATTCAGATGCTGATGTTGATTTTCTAAAACGAGCGACTAAATTATTCCCATATATTCTTTATTCGACTTCTACTACATCAAATCTGAAAAATTTGGTTACGATAGATTTGGAAACCAAGTTCCTCAATTCAAAATCATTTGCTAAAGCCTTAGAAATTGAACTTTATAAAACAAATAAAATCGAAGTTCCAAGTGCACTTGCTTTAATTCATATTGATGAATTCATCGATGAAGGCACTTTATTTGAAGGTGATCCCTTTCCCAAAGTGCTTAAATCAATTGCAAATACTATTCGTGATGAATCCAACTTGTCTAATCTGATTGGCAGATTAGGTACAAGATTATTTGGAGTTTTCTTTTTTAACGTTTCATCAAAAGATGTTTTTGTTTGGGCTGAAAAATTAAGGACAACAATTGCCCGCAAACCAATTTCAGTTTTATCTCAACAAACAACTTTCACTGTCTCAATCGGAATTGCCAACTCAACAAATAAGTCTGATGTCAAAGAAATTATTTATAATGCTGATTTAGCACTAAAGAAAGCGCTTGAAAAAGGTGGTAATTCAGTTAAAAACCTTTAATTTATATGAATAATTTTATAACTATAATTTTAGATGGAGTTGGTATTGGCGAGCTTCCTGATGCAGCTATTTATGGCGACGAGGGAAGTAATACTTTATCGAATATGGCTTTAGAAGTTGGTGGATTGAATTTGCCAAATCTTGAAAAGTTTGGACTTGGTAATATTGAAAAAATCTTAGGCGTTAACCCAGCTAAAAATCCATTGGCTTCTTTTGGTAAGATGGCTGAGTTATCGAAGGGAAAAGATTCGACGACTGGACATTGGGAAATTGGTGGTTTATTTGTCGATTTCGACTTCCCATATTATCCAAATGGATTTAGTGATGAGTTAATTAAAAAATTTTTACAGTTAACAAATCTAAAAGATGTACTTGGAAATAAAGCGGCTTCCGGCACAGAGATAATAAATGAATATGGATGTGAGCATATAAAAACGGGCTTCCCAATAGTCTACACTTCTGCTGATTCTGTTTTTCAAATCGCTGCACATGAAGATATAATTCCACTTGCGAAATTATATGAAATATGCAAGATTGCTAGGGAGAATGTTTTTGTTCAAGAAAATTCAGTTGGAAGAATTATTGCAAGACCTTTTGTGGGAAGCAATGGAAGTTTTACTCGAACAACAAACAGAAAAGATTTTTCACTTGATCCAACAAACCCAACTATACTTGATTTTCTATCCGCAAATGATATTAAAACTGTTGGAATAGGCAAAATAAATGATCTTTTTAATTATAAAGGTATTTTAGTTAATTTAAAAACTCATTCGAATGAAGAAGGAATAAGTGAAACAATTAGTGCAATAAAGAATTTTTCCAATTCTTTTATTTTTACAAATCTTGTTGATTTCGATGTCTATTATGGTCACAGAAATGATTCGAAAGGATTTGCAAAAGCATTATCAGATTTTGACAAACGGTTTCCAGAAATAATCAATTCGTTGGATGAAACTGATGCATTAATTTTAACTGCCGATCATGGAAATGACCCGACTACACCAAGTACGGATCATAGTCGAGAATATGTTCCACTTCTTTATTATCAAAAAAATAAACCTTCGATTAATCTTGGAATTAGAAAAACTTTTTCAGATGTTGCACAAACGATAGCAGATTTCTTCAAGATTACTAATACCCTAAAAGGCGAAAGCTTCCTTCAATAAAATTTTTTTGCAAATAAAAATCTTTTGCTTTAATATGAATTTGTCAAAAAAAAAATCTTAGATGAATTTGAGGTTGATGTGATTTTAGGAAAAGTAATAGGAACTGTCTGGTCAACAAGGAAAGATGAAAATCTTGTTGGGGCAAAGTTTTTGATAGTTCAGGAATTAAATCTTGATTATACTCCAAAGAAAAATTTTGTTGTTGCTGTTGATTCTGTGGGCGCTGGAGTTAAGGAAATTGTATTGGTTGCGCAAGGAAGTTCAGCACGTCAAACTACATTTACAAAGAACAAACCAATCGATGCAGTAATAATGGCTATTGTGGATAAACTTGATATTTCTGTAAAAGAAAGTTTAGAAAAAATTGTAGAAAAATAATGCAGCTTGGAAAAGTAATTGGAACAATCTGGGCTACAAGGAAATATGAAGCATTGACTGCTTTTAAGATGCAATTAGTTCAGCCAATTAATGCTGATGAAGAAAAAATTTCTGATCCAATAATTGCTATAGATACAGTTGGAGCTGGTCCTGGTGAGATTGTTTATTATGTTACTGCAAGTGAAGCCGTTATTCCTTTGCCAGTTGATCTGGCTCCTGTGGATGCTTCAATTGTCGGAATTGTTGATTCAATTTTTAGTGAACATTAAAAGGGAGTGTTCATGAAAATTCAAAAAACATTTACAAATAGGGAAAGCCAATCTCTTGATAAATATCTTCAGGAAATCGGAAAAGTAAAACTACTTACTGCAGAAGATGAAATATTCTTAGCAAAAAAAATTAAAGCTGGTGATAACGAAGCGCTTGAAAATTTAGTTAAAGCAAATCTTAGATTTGTGGTAAGTGTTGCAAAGCAATATCAAAATCAGGGATTATCTCTTGGCGATTTAATTAATGAAGGCAATTTAGGATTAATTAAAGCTGCAAAAAAATTCGATGAGACTCGTGGCTTCAAATTTATTTCCTATGCGGTTTGGTGGATTAGACAATCAATTTTGCAAGCGCTCGCTGAACAGTCGAGAATAGTTCGGCTTCCGTTAAACAGAGTTGGTGCGCTGAATAAAATCGGAAAGGCTTACAGCAGTCTTGAGCAAGAATTTGAAAGAGAACCAAGCGTTAATGAGGTTGCCCAAGAATTGGATATGGAATTATCTGATATTTCAGATGTATTGAAGATTTCTTCACGCAGCGTTTCGATGGATGCCCCTTATTCTCAGGGTGAGGAAAATAGACTATTAGATATTTTAGCTGATGAAAATCAACCCTCTCCAGATGATATTCTGATGTCAGATTCTCTCAAGAGTGAAATAGCAAGAGTGTTGTCATCATTGAATGAGCGCGAAGCAGAAGTGCTGAAACTTTATTTCGGGTTATATGAAGATCATTCATATACACTTGAAGAAATTGGCGAAAAATTTAATTTGACAAGAGAAAGAGTAAGACAGATAAAAGAGAAGGCGATAAGAAGAATTAGACATGCATCAAGAAGCAGAAATTTGAGAATTTATCTGGGATAAGAATGAAAAAAAATATTTATAAACTCTTCCTGATTTTATTAATGAGTTTATTTTTACATAATTGCTCATCAACCACATCTGTTCAAAGATATAGGCAAAAGGAAAATAAAGATAAGCAAGAATCTAACCTAATAAGATTTACAAGTAATGATAATCAAATTCCTGATTCAGTTTATGAGACAGATATTTCACTTGATTCCATTAATGTTTATAAAAAAGAACTTATTGATGAAAGCAAAAAATCAGAGGCAAAATATTTCTCTTCTTTTAATAATATTGGCTTAGATACTGGAATCACAGTAAAAGATAAACTGATGATGAAGATTATCGAATTAAGAGATTCACCTTATAAATACGGAGGTAATACAAAAGATGGTTTAGATTGTTCTGCATTTACAAGAATGATTTATAATACTACCTTCAGTTTTGAGCTTCCTAGATCAGCGAGAGAGCAGTATCAGATTGGGAAAAAAATAAATGAAAAAGATTCACTTGAAATTGGTGATTTGGTCTTTTTCAATACATCTAGAAGACGAAAGCCCGGACATGTTGGAATTTATCTTGGCGAAAATCTTTTTGTTCATGCTAGCACATCTTTGGGAGTGACTATTTCATCGCTGGACGAAAAATACTACCAAAAAAGATATATGAGTTCACGAAGAGTAACAGAAATAAAAAACAAACTATAATAGGAGATTAAAATGAATTACAGAATTGAAACTGATTCAATGGGAGAGATTCAAGTGCCGAATGATAAATACTACGGGGCACAGACGGCTCGTTCTTTGAAGAATTTCAAAATTGGTGGTGAAAAATTTCCACCCGAATTGATTAAGGCTTTGGGAATTGTTAAAAAGGCTGCAGCAATAACAAATAACGAGCTTGGTGTGCTGCCAAAAGATAAACTAGATTTAATTATTCAGGCTGCTGATGAAGTTATTGAAGGTAAACTGTTGGACCATTTCCCACTTGTTGTATGGCAAACAGGTAGTGGTACACAGACAAATATGAATACAAATGAAGTTATTTCTAACCGTGCTATTGAAATTGCTGGTGGTGTGCTTGGCAGTAAAAAACCTATTCATCCAAATGATGATGTGAATAAAGCACAATCAACAAACGATGCATTCCCAACCGCTATTCATGTTGCTTGTGTGAATGAAATACATAGAAGATTAATACCGATGATTACAAAACTTCGCGATGCACTTGCAAATAAATCTGATGAGTTCAAAGACATAATTAAAATCGGTAGAACACATTTGATGGATGCAACTCCGTTGACTTTAGGACAGGAATTTTCAGGTTATGCTCAGCAGCTGACTTTAGCACTAGAGAGAATCAGCGATGCCTTGAAGCGAATGTATTTTATTCCATTAGGTGGAACCGCTGTAGGAACTGGCTTAAATACTCAAAAGGATTATGCAGTAAAAGTTGCAGATAAAATTTCTGACTTGACAGGTCATCCATTCAAAACTGCACCAAATAAATATGAGGCAATGGCTGCAAAAGATGCAATTGTTGAATTAAGCGGTACATTAAAAACTGTTGCTGCTTCTCTAATAAAAATTGCAAATGATGTTCGATGGCTTGGATCTGGACCTCGTTGCGGAATTGGTGAAATTTTATTGCCGGAAAATGAACCGGGAAGTTCAATCATGCCCGGTAAAGTTAATCCCACTCAGTCCGAAGCTTTAACAATGGTTTGTGCGCAGGTATTCGGAAATGATGTTACAATTAATTTCGCTGGTGCAAGTGGAAATTTCGAGTTGAATGTTTTTATGCCGGTAATTGCATTCAATATTTTGCAATCTATAAAACTACTTGCAGATGCATCTGAAAGTTTCACTGATAACGCAGTTGTTGGAATTGTCCCAAACCTAATTAACATTAAAAAGAATCTCGAAAATTCTTTGATGCTTGTTACCTCGTTGAATCCGGTTATTGGATATGATAACGCAGCAAAAGCTGCAAAGAAGGCTCACAAAGAAAATAAAACTTTGAAGGAAGCAGTGCTCGAATTGGGTTTGCTTACTTCAGAAAAATTTGATGAAGTTGTGCGACCAGAAAAAATGATTGGACCGAAAAACTAACAACAACAATTAATCAGAGTGGAGTAATTCTCCACTTTGATTTTTTTTCTCATAACCTGATGTATTATTCATATTTATTGCTTTGCTTCTTTTAACTGCTGATTAATCAAGAGTTTGATTTTCTGATTTGAAGATTTAGCCCCAAAAACATTACTATAAAATATTTTCATTTGGTGGTTATTTAGATCTTGCCGCAACAGAGTTTATCCTTCGCATTAAAACAAATTAATTATTAGGCTTATAAATTAAATCAAATAATATATTTAATTATTACAAACCCGCCTATTAAAAGAATCGTAAACAAGATGGCGAGCAAGTTAAAGTATTTATCGATAAAACTTTTTATGCTCTTGCCATATTTCCATATTAAAAAGGCAACAAGAAAAAATCTTGCTGAACGACTAATTATAGAGGCCAAAATGAACATTGGGAGACTGATTTGGAAAGCACCCCCTGAGATCGTAAATACTTTATAAGGAATCGGAGTGAACCCGGCTGTAAAAATAATCCAAAAATCCCAAGTGTCATATAATTTTTTAACTTTGTAAAAAAGATGATCAGTAAAACTCGGAATGTTATTAAAGAAAAAAAGTGCAATTGAAGAAAATTCATTTGGATTTTTCCACCAAAGAAAATAACCAATAGAATAACCAACTAAAGCACCAAGTACAGATCCAATACTACAATTTAATGCAAACTTAAAAGCTTTGGTTTGTGAACCTAAAACTAAAGCAATAAGTAGCGCATCAGGGGGAATTGGGAAAAATGATGCTTCAGCAAAAGATAAAATAAAAAGTGCGATCGCTCCGTATGGCGAATCAGCCCAATGAAGCACCCAATCATAAAGTTTTCTTATAAGCTTCATAATATTCCATGATTTTGAAGGGCAATTATACAGAAAAAAAATGAATCTTGAATTTTAATTTGTTTGGCAATTCTTTATAAACTAATTTTAACTGACAAAATTTAGGTGATGATTATGGCTGATGAAAAATCCAAAAGACTTCTTTCGCTCGACGTTTTCCGGGGGATGACTATCGCCGGAATGATTTTAGTCAACAATCCCGGTACTTGGTCAGATATTTATCCTCCATTAAGACATGCTGAATGGCATGGTTGCACTTTTACTGACTTAATATTTCCATTTTTCCTTTTTATTGTTGGTGTTGCAATTAATCTTTCTTTATCTAAAAGAAAAGAAAGAGGTGATAACCAAATTAAATTAATGATGCAAATTCTAAGACGTGGCGCAACATTGATTTTGCTTGGTTTGATAATGGCTGGATTTCCACATTATGATTTATCTGAAATAAGAATACCTGGTGTATTGCAAAGAATTGGTGTGGTGTACATAATTGCTTCATTAATATTTCTCAAAACTGCTGTCAAAACTCAGGCGATAATTGCTGGCTTTTTATTGATTGGATATTGGGCGGCAATGGCGCTGATTCCAGTGCCTGGTGTGGGTTACGCAAATTTTGAAATTGGAAAAAATCTTGCATCTTGGCTCGATAGTATCGTTCTTAAAGGGCATATGTGGAAAGCAACTAATACATGGGATCCAGAAGGATTTTTGAGTACAATTCCAGCAATAGCAACCAGTCTACTTGGTGTTATCACTGGCAAATGGTTGAGTGCGGGTAAGGACAAAACTTTGACTACTGTTTGGTTATTAATTGCCGGTTTGATTTTGGCAACGCTTGGTTATTTGTGGAGTGCTGTATTTCCTTTAAATAAAAATATTTGGACAAGTTCCTATGTCCTTTACACTGGTGGTTTAGCGCTTTGCTTTTTGGGCTTTTCCTATTGGTTTATTGACGTGCTTGGTTATAAAAAATGGGCGAAACCATTTGAGGTTTATGGAATGAATGCTATTACAGTATTTTTTCTTTCAGGAATGGTAGGCAGAATTATGGGTTTGATAAAATTGAGCGGAGCTGATGGGCAGGAAATTGGTTTGCAAAGATATTTGTTTGAAAATTTATTTTTATCGTGGCTTCAACCGATTAACGCAAGTCTGGCCTGGGCAGTTACTTATATTATTATCTGGCTTGGCTTAATGTGGATTTTATACGCAAAAAAGATTTTTATTAAAGTATAACTAAATGGAGTAAATAATGGCGATCTTAAAACGAGTTAAAACCATTCCTGAACTTTTTAAGTTTATTACTTTGGAGTTTGGTTTGCAACAGACAAAACCCGTCTTTAAATATAAAGTTAGTACAGAGTATGTGGATTATAGTTACAAACAATTTTATGAAGAAACCGAACTGCTGGCTTTTGGGCTGATCTCGCTTGGGGTGAAAAGATTTGATAAAGTCGCTATAATTGGGGAGAATCGTCCTGAATGGGTTTTTAGTGATATGGCTATTCTTGGACTCGGAGCTATTGATGTGCCATTATATCCAATTCTAACGGCAGATAATATTGAATTTATTTTGAACGATTCTGATTCTGTGGGAATAATTGTTTCAACTCAGTTTCAGTTGAATAAAATCCTTAAAATACGAGATAAATGCCGCAAATTAAGATTCATTATTTTAATGAATGATGAAGAAATTTCGGAGAGAGATGTATTTACTTTCAAGCAGATTCAACAAAAGGGAAAGCAGTACAAGGCTGATAATGCGGGACTCTTTAAAGATAATCTTTCTGTTGCAAATGAAGATGACCTATGCACGATAATTTATACTTCTGGCACAACTGGAGTACCGAAGGGAGTTATGTTGACTCATAAAAATATTATTTCAAATGTTGCTGGAGCGCAGGAAGTTTTTGATTTTAATGAGCAGGATACATTTTTGTCGTTCTTACCGCTTTGCCATATTTTCGAAAGGATGGCGGGATATTACACTGCTTTATCCGGTGGCTGCACTATTGCTTATGCTGAAAGTATTGAAAAAATTGCGCAGAATATGAGCGAAATAAAACCAACTATTATGACTGCTGTTCCTCGTCTTTTCGAACGAATGTATTCAAGAATTAAAAAGAATGTTGAATCTCAAAGCCCAAATAAGCAAAAGATTTTTAATTGGGCTATAGAAGTGGGAAAAGAATACGCAGAAAAGAAAAGGGGAAATTCTCCTATTCCACTTTCATTAATTCTAAAGCACAAAGCCGCTGATAAATTAGTCTTTAAAAAACTAAGAGAAAAAACGGGTGGACGAATTCGATTTATTGTTTCAGGAGGCGCAGCTCTTTCACGAGAATTAGGTTTATTTTTTGAAGCGGTTGGACTTTTATTAATTGAAGGTTATGGTTTAACAGAGTCGTCACCTGTTATTGCGGTTAATAGAGTTAATGATTATAAATATGGAACGGTTGGGAAACCACTACCTGGAGTTGAAATTAAAATTGCAAAAGATGGTGAAATTCTTGCATACGGGCCGAACATTATGAAAGGTTACTATAACAATAAAAAAGAAACTGATGAAACAATAAAAGATGGATGGCTTCACACTGGGGATATCGGAGTTTTTGATGCTGAGGGTTTCTTGATTATTACTGATCGAAAGAAACATTTGTTCAAAACTTCACAAGGGAAATATGTTGCTCCAACTCCAATCGAGAATATGTTTCTTGCTAGTAAATATATTGATCAGTTTGTACTTATTGGTGATCGACGTATGTTTATAACTGCCTTAATCGTTCCTGATTTTGAAGCATTAAAAGAATTTGCTGATGCAAACCGCATTGCTTATAAAGATGAGAAAGAATTGACAGACATGAAGCAGATATATGAATTGTTGGATAAAGAGCTAGCTGTCTTTCAGAAAAAACTCGCTGCGTTTGAGAAGGTTAGAAAATTCACAATACTTGATAAACCATTTTCAATTGAATCCGGTGAAATTACACCATCATTAAAAGTTAAACGCAAAGTGATTGAAGAAAGATACAGAGATTTAATCGAAGGAATGTACAAAGGCACTGATTAGTTGTTGCTAATGAAATATAAGCTGCTGGTTTTTGATGCTGATGATACATTATTCGATTTTGGTTATGCTGAGAGATTAGCTTTAAAGCAGGTAATTGATTCGCAGATTGTCGGTTCGGATTTTGAAAAATATTTTGAAACTTACAAAGCTGTCAATAAGAAAGTTTGGGAAGAGCGCGAACAAGGGCTAATCTCTTTTGATAAATTAAAAGTCGAAAGGTTTCGAAGATTTTTTAATATTGCTGATATCCGAATTAATCCTGAAAAGGCTGGGCATGATTATCTTATAAATCTTTCTCATATTAATAAACTTCTACCAGATGCATATCGCGTTGTTGAAGAATTAAGTAAAGACTATTTAATTGCAATTCTCACAAATGGTTTGACGTTAGTCCAAAAACCTCGGTTGATGAATTCTGAAATAATTAAATTTATTAACGCACATGTAATTTCTGAAGAAGTTGGATACTCGAAGCCTCAGCCGGAAATTTTTAATGTTATCTGTGAAAAAAATAATTTTTTCGACAAATCTAAAATTTTGATTATTGGAGATAATTATTCTTCGGATATTATTGGTGGAATTGCTTTCGGCATTGATACTTGTTGGCTTTCTTCAGAAAATAGTCCTAATAACCATATCGAAAATTTTATTGCTCCAACTTACAGAATAAGCAATTTGATTGAAATATTAGACATTTTAAGCCATTAAACCCGCTTATCAAAAGTTAAATTACGATTCAATTTTGTATATTTGTACTGCTTAAAGATAATTTATTCATTTAGTGGATTTTGAATTGAAAGAAAAAATTCTTGTTACTTCTGCTTTGCCTTATGCAAACGGAAATATTCACCTTGGACATTTAAGCGGTGCATATTTGCCTGCCGATATATTTGTCCGCTATCATCGATTAAAAAATTCTGATATTATTTTCATTTGCGGATCGGATGAGCATGGTGTTCCCATCACAATTACTGCTGATAAGGAAAATATTTCACCGAAGGAAGTTATTGATAAATTTCATAATGCAAATAAAAAAGCATTTGAAAAATTTGGGATGAGTTTTGACATTTATTCCAGAACAAGTCTTCCAATTCATCATGAAACTGCTCAAACTTTCTTCTCCGATTTTCATAAGCAGGGAATTTTACCACAAAAGTCTTCAATGCAATTTTATGATGAAAAAATTAAAAAGTTTTTACCTGACCGATATATTGAAGGCACTTGTCCAAAATGTGGCAACGAAGAAGCGCGCAGTGATGAATGTGAAAAATGCGGTTCACTCTTCAATCCAAGTGAATTAATTAATCCCAAAAGTAAAATTACTGGCGAAACTCCAAAACTAAAAGAAACATATCATTGGTATTTCCCTTTGGGAAAATATCAGGAAAGACTTGAAAAATATATTTCAGAGTGCAACTCAAAGTATAAATGGAAAGAGAACGTTTTGCAGTATTGCAAAAGTTGGTTTAATGATGGATTGCAAGATCGTGCAATTACTCGTGATCTCGATTGGGGAGTTCAAGTTCCTTTGGATGAAGCCAATGGAAAAGTACTTTATGTTTGGTTTGAAGCTGTGCTTGGCTATATTTCTGCCACTAAAGAATTATTCGATCAGCGTGGGGATAAAGATAAATGGAAAGAGTATTGGCAGAATAATTTAACGAGATATATTGCGTTCATTGGAAAAGACAACACAGTTTTTCATACAATCATTTTCCCTGCAATGTTAATGGCTTGGAATGATCACAATAGTGAAAAATTTATTTTGCCTGAAAATGTTCCGGCTAACGAGTTTCTTAATTTTGAAGGCAAAAAATTTTCAAAGTCACGTGGATGGGGAATAGATGTTGATGAGTTCCTAAATATTTTCCCGGCTGATCCTTTGCGATATACGTTGGCTGCCAATCTTCCAGAAAATAAGGATACTGATTTTTATTGGAAAGAATTTCAACTTCGCCATAATTCTGAATTGGCTGATATTCTTGGAAATTTTATTAATCGCACTTTCATTTTTGCTCATAAACATTTTGGGGGTTCAGTGCCACCAATAAATGATCTTCAGCAAATTGATAAAGATATGTTAAGCTTAATTGAGACATTCCCGGGAAAAGTTGGTAATCTGATTGAGTCATATAAAATCAAGGATTCGGTTTTTGAAATGATGAATCTTGCTCGAGCAGCCAATAAATATTTCAATGATTCACAACCTTGGATAAGTATTAAAAACAATAAACAGGCTTGTGCAAATACTATAAATATTAGTCTTCAAACAATATTTACTTTAGCAGAAATTTTTTCTCCTGTTATTCCGTTTGCATCTGAAAAGATTTTCAAAATGCTGAACAGTGAACCTGTTGATTGGAAAGAATCAGGGAAGATAAATCTCGAAGCTGGTCATGTGCTTGGTCAACCGGAAATTTTATTTACGAAAATTGAAGATGAAAAAATTCAATCGGAAATAAATAAATTAGGTGTGGCAGATAAAGTGCAACCTTATGAGGCTGAAAAAATTCCTTATGATGATTTTTCAAAGGTGGATTTGAGAGTTGCAAAAATACTTGAAGCTGAGCGCGTTAAGAAAAGTGATAAGCTTATTAAATTAAAAGTGCAAACAGTTGGTGGGGAACGTCAAATCGTTGCCGGAATCGGTAAATATTATGAGCCGGAAGCATTGATTAATAAAAAAGTGATTATTGTTGCTAATCTTCAGCCTGCAAAAATTATGGGAGTTGAATCAAATGGAATGCTGTTAGCCGGTCAAAACTCAGATGGGATTTTGAGAATCATTGAAGCGGACGATGATTTAAATTTAGGTGATAAAATCAAATAGAATTTTGAAACAAAAAGTGTGGTCTAATTTATAAAGTTCAATTTTATTCATTTTAGGAGGTTCTTTTTATGAATTTTCGTTTTAAAGCTTTTCTTGTTGCCTTTTCGGTATTATTAATTAGTTGTGCACCCAAAATTTCGGAAATGACTGTTGCGGAATTTGATGGAAATAAAATTTCACTCGGTGAATTTGAAAAAGCTTATGCAAAAAATGTCGGAGGTTTGGAAAATGCAAAGGATGATTCATTAGCTCAGTTACAAAAATTTCTTGACTTATATACAAATTTTAGAATGAAACTTGTTGATGCAAAACTCAGAGGGTTTGATGAAAATCCGGAATTATCTGCTGAACTTGCTTCATATAAGAAAAAAGTTGGGACTTCATTTATTCTTGAAAAACAACTTGTTGAACCGGGGATTAAAAAGTTTTATGACGATAGAAAACAAGAAATCCGAATGAGTCATATAATGATTGGTCCGATTGATGAATCATTTGATAAAGCGAAGCAAAAAGCCGAAACTGTAATGAAGTTCTTGAAAGATGGAATTGCTTTCACTGAACTCGCACGCCAATACTCTGATGATAATTATACTAAAAATGATGGAGGCGATATTTATTGGATTACTGCTGGGCAAGTTATTCCTGAATTTGAGCGAGTAGCATATATAACTGAACCTGGAACGGTTTATCCTGAAATCGTGAAAACAAATTTTGGGTATCATATTATTGCTGTAACCGATAAACAACCTGCAAAATATAAGATCCGCGCAAGCCATATTCTTGTTTCCTTTTCGAGGGATGGAGTTTTGGACACAACAAAAGCTTTAGAAAAAATTAATATGATTCGCGATAGCCTAAAAGCCGGTGCTGATTTTGCTGAACTTGCAAAAGAATTCTCTGATGATAAATCAAGCGGGGCGAATGGTGGTGACCTTGGATTTTTTTCGCGAAGAATGATGGTTAAAGAATTTGATGAGGTCGCATTCAAATTAAAGGTTGGAGAAGTTTCTGATGTAGTTAAAACGAAATATGGATTCCATTTATTAAAAGCTACTGATGTTCAAGAATTTCCTGCGTTTGAAAAAGAAAAAGATAAATTGCGTGATATCTACAAAAAATCAAGATATGAAAATGAATATGCCAGTTTTATTGATAATTCAAAAAAAGAATTGAATTATTCTCAGAATAATGATTTGATCAATGAATTAGCATCTTCTAATGATACTTTGAAATTTGATGAAGCTTCTAAATTATCAGCTTTGTACAATTCAAAGAAAAATCAAAATGTTTTTACAATTCAAAATGTTGGATATAACCTCGATAGCGTTTTTGCTTATGCAGTCAACGAGAAGAAATTCCAGAATAAGGTAATTAATCACACAAATAATTTGACAGATGCGGTTAAACTTTATTCCGACCAAAAATTGCTTGAACATAAATCGATGCGACTTGATAAAGAGAATAATGAGTTTGCGGATTTAATGGCTGACTATAAAAATGGAGTTTATATTTTTAAACTGCAGGAAGAAGAGGTTTGGAATAAAATATCGGTTGATAGTCTTGACATTCTCAAAGTTTACAATGAAAACAGAAACAAATATATGCTTCCCGATAGAGTTGATTTTAGTGAAATTTTAATGAAGAATGATTCGTTATCATTAGAACTTTACACTTCATTAAAAAAAGGTGCCGATTTTGATTCGTTAGCTAAGGCAAATACAAGACGTTCTGGATTCAGAAATAAATCAGGCAGACATGGAATTGTAAATGTTGCAAATAACGAGTTGGCAATTAAAGCATTCATGCTTGCTAATGTGGGAGATTATTCTGAACCATTCAAAACACGAGATGGTTGGTCAATTGTTAAACTGAACTTTAAAGATACTGCAAGAGCAAAAACATTTGATGAAGCCAAAGCAGAAATATCAAGTGAACTTCAGGAACAGCAGAGTAAAATCCTTGAAGATAAATATATCGGCAATCTCAAAGCCAAGTATAATCCTGTATTCTATTATAATAATTTAGAAAATGCATTTAAGTCAAATTAAAATTTTATTCATTTTGATTTTATCATCATTTCTACTCTCCTGTGGAAATGATGAAGTTAAACCTAAGAAAAAAGATTACGTTGTTAAGATTGGCAATTCATTTTTAACTAAAGAATCAGTTTCTAATTATGCTGGTTCGAAAAAATATTCTGGAAAATATGTTGACGAAGTTATTAATGACTGGATTGAAAAAGAGCTTCTTTTTTCTGTCGCAAAAGAAGAAGGAATTACCAAAGAAGGTGATTATAAATCGCTAATTGAACAAAGTAAAAAGGAGCTTGCTTCTGCCCTGTATCTTGAAAAATATTTTGAGAATAATTTGAAACCGGTTACCGAAAGTGAAGTTCAAGGATATTTTGGATTAAACCAAGAACAGTTTAGACTAAAAGATAATGCATATTTCCTAAACGTCGTTAGGTTTGATAATATGAATGATGCAGAGGAATTTAGAGAAGAAGTTATTAATAGTTCGTGGATTAGGGCTGTAACGAAGTTTTCTAATAAAAATAAAATATTGAATTATGATAAAGATTTTTTTATCTATGAGCATCAATTAAGTCCCTTAAAATTATTACGAAGTATTGAAGCATTAAAAGATGAAGAATTTAGTTTATCAGTTAAAACCAATGAAGGAGATTATATCGTTGCACAGTTAATATCACGCCTTTTAGCAGGAGAAATTCCAGATTTTGAATTGGTTAAAAATGATGTGGAGAATAGATATTATGCTCAAAAGAAAAAAGAATTGTATAAAAAATTAATTTCTGAATTATCAGAGAAATATGAAATAGTAATCAATAAGGAAAAAGTCAGATGATTAAAAGTTTTTTGTTTGTTTTAATTTTTACCATTTCTCAAATCATTGTCGCACAGGAAACTGTTGAGGAAATTGTTGCAGTTGTGGGTGATGAAATTATCTTAAAATCGGAGCTTGACTATCAAGTTAATTTTGAAGCTGCACAGCGTGGCTTTAGTTCTACCGATGCAAGTGTTAGAAGAAAAATTCTTGAAGCAATGATTGGACAGAAATTGCTTTACGCGCAATCCATTCTCGATTCGATTGTTGTTTCTGACCAAGAGGTTGATCAGCAACTCGATTATCAGTTGAATTATTTTATACAACAATATGGTAGCAGAGAGCGAGTAGAAAAAGCCTACGGAATGACCATTGACCGAATTAAAAGAGAAATGCGTTCTGATACAAGAAAACAAATGATGGCAGAGAGAGTTAAGCAACAAAAATTTGGCAACGTTGATATAACACGACGAGAGGTTGAAGGATTTTATGAAAATTATAAAGATACCTTAGGATTAATTCCAGAAAAATATGATATATCGCATATCTTCATCAATCCAAAAGCTTCTGCAAAAGTCAAAGAATCTTCACGTAAATATGCACAGTCGCTTTTAGATTCGATTAAAAGTGGTAAAGATTTTGCTGAACTTGCTAAAAAATATTCTGATGACCCCGGAAGCAAAACGCAAGGTGGTGATCTTGGAACAGTTAAACGTGGTGTATTTTATCCTGAATTTGAAGCTGCTGCATACTCTTTGAAATCTGGCGAATTATCTGGTGTTGTTGAATCTCCTGTTGGTTTTCATATTATTCAATTGATAGAGAGAAAAGGGGAAGCTATTCATACAAGGCACATTTTAGTAAAAATAAAAAATGATTCGGATTCTGATTTAAAAGCCATTGAATTACTTACTGAGATTCGCGATAGTATTAATAGGGGTTTCAAAACGTTTAATTATTTTGCCAATAAATACAGCGATGATAAAGAGACTTCTAAATTTGGTGGGAATTTAGGGGCATTTGAAGTCGGACAACTTGATAAAGCTTTGCTTGATCAAGTCAATAAATTAAAAGTTGATGAAATAGGATTTCCGAAACGATTAGAAATTGATGGTACAAATTATGGATTTCATATTGTTAAACTTAACAAACGGGTACCAGAGCATATTGCAAATATAAATCAAGATTTTGATGAAATTAAAAAACTTGCTCAATTTCAGAAACGTGAAAAACTTTATCAGGAATTTTTAGAAGAATTAAAAAATAATATTTATTGGAAAATTAATATTTAGGAGAATTTTGAATCCCAACACACAATCAAGTAGCGATGTTGAATTAGTAGAAAAGCTGCATAACTCAATCTCAAATTTGAGGCAGGAAATTTCCAAAGTAATAATTGGACAGGATGATATAATTGACAAACTACTTATTGCATTGCTATCAAAGGGACATTGTCTTTTAGTTGGTGTTCCTGGATTAGCAAAAACTTTACTGGTAAAAACTCTTGCATCAGTTCTTGATATGAAATTCAGCCGGATTCAGTTTACACCAGATTTGATGCCGGGAGATATAACTGGTACGGAAATTATTGAGGAAGATCCGGTTTCGCGAAAAAGAAATTTCAGATTTGTTAAAGGTCCGGTTTTTGCAAACATAATTCTTGCAGATGAAATTAATCGCACACCGCCCAAAACGCAATCAGCTTTACTTGAAGCAATGCAGGAGCATAAAATCACTGCAGCTGGTAATCCCTATGTTCTTGAAGAACCATTTTTTGTATTAGCAACACAAAATCCAATTGAGCAGGAAGGTACATATCCGCTTCCGGAAGCTCAGCTTGATAGATTTATGTTTAGTTTATGGCTTAACTATCCTTCATTTGAAGAGGAGATAAGAATTGTAAAGACAACAACCAGTAACTACAATCCTAATTTAAATATTGTTATTTCTCAAAATGAACTTATCGAATATCAGAATTTAATAAAAAGAGTTCCTGTTGCAGACAATGTAATTGAATATGCAGTAAGGTTTGTTGGCCAAACACGAAAATCAACTTTAAATAATTCTAAAATTAATTCATTGATAAATTGGGGTGCAGGACCGCGGGCATCGCAATATCTTATACTTGCAGCAAAAACTAAAGCTGTAATAGATGGCAGATTTAATCCAAACATCGATGATGTAAAATTTTCAATTATTGAGACATTACGCCATCGAATTATTCCGAATTTCAATGCTGAAGCTGAGGGTATTAAATCTATTGATATTATTCGAATGCTTGCGGAGAATTATTGAGAAAAATAAATATCCTTTTAGTTGTATTTGCTTTGGAGCTTATTAACAGCTGCATCGAAAATAATCCTGAACCGATACAAGTTCAGGTCTTTGATGAATTTGGAATAGGGTCGGATTTATATAGCAAACAAGTTGGAGAAATTCAAGACGGACAGAATATTTCAACTTTACTTTCGTCATTTGGTCTTTCATATTTCTCTATTGACTCCACTGTTAAAATTTCTGAAAATGTTTGCGATCTAAAAAAAATAGCAATTGGGAATAAGTATTCTGCGTACTTTGATAAAGAAACTAAAAAGTTGGTTTATTTTGTGTACGAAATTAATCCGATAGAATATTGCTTCGTTGATTTTGGTAAAGGTATTTCGGTTAATAAAAGACACAAGGATTTTGTAACTATTGAGCGGATAGCCGCTGGTAGAATTACTTCTTCTTTGTATAAGACTTTGCAGACTCTGAATGTTGATGAGGAATTAGCAATTAAATTATCAGAAATATTTGCATGGGAAATTGATTTTTACAGATTGCAAGAGGGTGACAAGTTTAAAGTTGTGTTCGATGAAATTTATGTTAATGGCGAATTTGTAAAAATTAATAATATCTTGTCAGCTCAATTCGAAAGTAATAATGAAAGTTATTTTGCTTTTGGTTACAATCAAGATAACCAATTTCAATATTTTAATGAGGAAGGAAAAAGCCTGCGAAAACAATTCTTGCAGTCGCCAATTAAATTTTGCAAAATTTCTTCCGGTTATTCTCTTAAAAGATTTCATCCGGTTCAGAAAAAATACAAAGCTCATTTAGGCACTGATTATGCAGCACCACAAGGTACTCCAATATTATCAATTGGAGATGGAACCGTTATTGAAGCTGCTTATAAACAATTCAACGGTAACTATGTTAAAATCAGACATAATGAAACTTATACAACACAATATTTACATATGTCAAAATTTGCCGGCGGTATTAGAGCTGGAAGCCATGTAGCACAAGGACAAATAATTGGTTTTGTAGGAAGTACAGGTTTAGCAACAGGTCCTCATGTATGTTTTCGATTCTGGAAAAATAATCAACAAGTAGATCATCGACGTGAAAAATTTCCACCATCATTTCCAGTAAGCAAAGAGAACGAAGCTGACTTCATTGCTCTACGCGATTATTATTTAGGAATTCTTTCATCAATAGAATTTCATGAACCGCAGATAAATCTGGCGCAAAATTAAATTTTGATAATTCCGATCGGCAATCTGTTAGATTCTTCTATATCAAGCATTGCATTGATTAAATAAAAATACGAAAAGAATTTCAAATCACTTTTTAATAATTCAGCTTCGATGATTAATCCGTCGCTTAATAATTTTTGTCTTTTTGTCCCATTCAGTAGTGGAGTGGATGGAGTGAGAAATTTGTTGCCATCCTGAAAAACAATGTTTGAGTAGCTTGTATCTGCAAGATGATTATTTTTAATAATAATAACTTCATCTGCAAGCGATTTTTTTAGGAGACTATTCAATTCATCTCTGTTTTCAAATTTGTAATTGTAAATTAAAGTACCGGAATTCACCAATCTTATTTCGGATATAATTTTCTTCTTGTATTCATTGATTTGGATAGTATGAATTGATTTTGAATAAACTATTTTACATTTGAGCAACTTCTTGCTCTCAACTCCAACGGTTTCAAAAATATTTTGTAAGTCCAATTCTGTTTTAGAACCAAAGAATTTTCTCAAAGTCTCATTTACTCTTTTTTGATGAAATTCTATATTGACAGGCTTCCCGTCAATTATTTTAATTGTTTCAATGAATCGGCACATAAATTTTATCGATTAATTCCTGATATTCTGAATACAAATTGCTTTGGTAAGTAATGCCTCCGCCGCTACGAAATGTGTAATGGTCGTTAGATTTCTGAATGAATCTTATCATAACAGCGGAATCTAAATTCTCCCCATCGAACCAACCAAAAATACCGGTATAAAATCCGCGGTCATCTATTTCAGCATTTCTGATGATTTCTATAGTCTTTTTTTTTGGTGCGCCACTTATTGAGCCGGCAGGAAGCAAAGCGAAAATTAATTCACCAAGATTTTGCTTGAAATCGTTCTCAAGATTTCCAACTATTTTTGAGCTTACCTGTATTATTGTTTTGAAATTAGTTTTTATATAATCTAAATATCTGAACTTCTCGACAGTTACATCCTTTGAAACAATGCTTAAATCATTTCTAAGTAAATCGACAATTGTAATATGTTCAGCCATTTCTTTTTCATCATTAAGTATTATCTCATCCGCATTTGGTAATTTTGAATCAATTGTGCCTTTCATCGGGTAGGTTGAAATTATTCCGTTATTTATCTTGATAAAACTCTCAGGCGAAAAGACAACAAACTCATCGTTGAAATAAAGTTTGTACTTTGCTTTTGCAATTTTATAAAGTTGTAATAATGTTTTATTAATATTGACTTTAGATGGGAAAGTAAGATTTACAAGATATGAATTGCCTTCTGAAATTTGCGATTGAACATAGCAAAATGATTTTTCATATACCTCAAATTTTATTGGATCTCTAGTAAAGATAAACTTTTCGTTTGAATCATTAATAATTTCATCGTTTGTAATATTTCCAACTTGAAACCGAATATTTTTTCTGTCAATTTCGTCTTTACTAAGAACAATATTTTTGGACATATCAAAACTGATTAAAAAGAGAAATGGAATTGAATTCTTAGACAAATAGTTAATTTTATTTAGAGCATCATTTTTCGTTAATATCATTTAAGTCATTGAATTAGTGCTATAAGTTTTATAAGTTTTAACAAAAAGAAAATAATTATGCAAAGCAACGACTCAAAAAAACATTTTCTAATCGAAGAAAACAAAAAAATTATTTTGATACCACTTCAAATAATTGCTGGGCTTGTTGTTGCCGCTGGTTCAATCGCATTAATGTTTGAAGTTAATTATTTCGCAAATTTTTCTTTCAACATTTATTTCGGAAGATTATTTGCTACTGCCATCGGTTTCATAGTATTGATTTTAATCAATTTTGAATTTGGAAAAAATCATCCAATTTTTCTCGTGCATGTACTTCTATTGACTATTATTGCCTCGTTTGCTTCAATCATTTACCAGTTGCCACAAACACTTTATATTAATTCGCATTTGTTAGCACTTGTGATTTTTACCTCTGCTCTATTTCTAAACTGGGATTTGAAAAATCAAATTATAGTTGCGATTTATTATAATATAATTTTTGCTTCCAGTGTCCTCCTCAGTAACAAATCGATTTATTTTTTGCCAAGTATGTTTGCTTCGGTTTTATTTGTTTTGCTAATTAGTTTAATGAGCATAATTGCGAGTGCAATAAATTATAAACTTCGAATTAAAGCAATTCAGAAAAATTTTGAAGCGAAGATGATTTTAGACAATTCAACTGAAGCCATTTTCAAAGCTAGG
>Ga0172372_10002133_pt1 | contig 30375 bp, 29 predicted proteins | sample LakKiv5m_2_FD_114544 | JGI IMG/M metagenome (GOLD analysis project Ga0172372, IMG submission 114544) | Freshwater microbial communities from Kabuno Bay, South-Kivu, Congo - kab_092012_9.5m | ecosystem: Environmental > Aquatic > Freshwater > Lake | place: Democratic Republic of the Congo...
AGCGGTGCAAGGGTCGCTCGTTGCGCCCGTAGATCACTTCGTTCAGCGCGCCGCTGTTCGCGGTGGCCTGTTGGCTGGCGCCCATTACGTCGTCCTCGTCGCGGATGATGGAAGCGAACATCTGGGCGAGCGTCTTTTCCTGTTCGGCGCGCGCCTGGGCACCCTCTGACGACTCTGTGACACCCTTGCGCAGGAAGAACGTGATGTGGCTGGTGTGATGGCCGGGGTTGCCCTGCTGAGTGTAGATGCGGATGAAGAAACACCCGTCCACCGTCGGCAACAACTGCACGTTCGGGAACAAGTAGTACGCGGGCATGGTGCTCGTGGTATCCCCAACAAACGACAGACAGAGGACAGGACATGCCAGGGAACTGGGACAGATTTGTCATGGAATTGTCGACGGCGGCTCTTCCTCGATCGACGAGTCGATGCTGACCGGTGACTAGGTCCCACCAGACGTGATGGAGGGACTATGTCTCTGAGGTCGGACGCTGTGGTAACTCGAGAAACTCGATCATGTTGCCATCAGGATCCTCGACAATCGCGGTGGTGATCGTTCCGTAGTTTGGAATCTCAGCCGTCACTGGCCCCGTCCACGGCTGAACTCCCTCGGTTGCGAGTCTGTCCAAGATGGCATCGATGGATTCTCCGTCAAGTTCGAACGCGAGGAGAAATGGGCCGGGATCACCCGGACGTTTTGGAGGAGTTGAAGTCGGCCGGTGAGTCCATTCAATTAGCTGGACCGCACCGATCGGTCGGCCCACTTGAAGCACGGCAACCTTGCCGCGGGCTCCAGGTGGAAGACGCAGGTAGCGCTCATGAACTTCGTCCGCAATGTCGGCGGTGAGGCTCACTCGCATGCCGAGTAGGTCTCGGTAGAAGTGAAGCGAGCGATCGAGACTTCGAACCGAAAGTGAAACATGGTGCAATGGCTTTACGCCCATTGTCGGAAACTACCGTTCTTCCAATAGTGGAAAGACTTCGGCAGAAAAACGGCTGAGTGATTCCTTGGCGATCGAGTAAGGCATCCCTGACCAGAAGAAGCGGAAGATGAAATAATCGAACCCGCCCGTCAATAGAGGTCGGATCTTGGCGGCAATCGTGGACGGCGAGCCAACGAGGAATGACTTACTCATGAGATCGTCGAACATTTCGACAAAGTGGTCGAGGTCATACTTTGAGTAGGCGATGTACTCCTCTTTCAGGAAACGATCGGCCAATCGTTTTGCCTCATCGTCTGTGTCGGCGATCAGGAGTTCGCGGCAAATGGGCCGGCGAGCTGCACGTGAACTACCGGGTGAAACCCGTTCCTTTTCAACGAGAAAGGCATCCAAGTTTCCAATCGCCCACCGTTCCTTGACATTCGGTGACGCGATCCACGCGTCACCAATGCGAGCAGCGCGTGTGATGGTGTCGGGTGAATTCGCTCCGATCCAAAAAGGAATGTGCCGTTCGTCGTACGGTCCGACACTCGATCGTTGGGCGTTCACGGCGAAGTGCTTTCCTTGGAATGTGAATGGTGAATCTGTCCAGAGACCGCGGATTATTTGAAGACTTTCGACGAAACGGGAGCCTCTGGTGGAGCGTGGAATACCGAAAGTGTCGAACTCCTCCTCGCGATAGCCGACACCCGTTCCAAAAATGAGTCGTCCCTTGGAGAGTTGATCGAGCGTTGCCAACTCTTCGGCAATCTGCGCTGGATTAGTCAGACTTGCAACGTAGACACTGGTTCCTAGGTCCATGTTGCCTGAGTGTGGAATCAATCTCGCAAGCAGTGGAAAGGGTTGGGGCGTTCGCAATTCTGCGAGAAAGTGGTGAATTCCAAAAACTCCATCAAACTTGAGGTCACGGGCAAACTCCGTGATCTCAATCAGTGCGTCCAGATGGTCAGCGAGTCGTTCAGTACGCGGGAACTGATGATCGAGCAGAACCGCGAAGTTGAGTTTTCGTTGTGAAGTCACGATAAGTGGCACCCCATACCAACTAGTGGGTATGTTCGTGTACTTTAGTAAATGCAAGGGGGAACATGGTCGGGCTCGTAGACCTCGCCACGTATGTGCCAAAATGTTCGTTGGCACTTTCAGATGTGTCAGTGACGCTTGGGCAAGGCAGCGGCCGAGGCGCCCGACGAGTGGCAAACTTCGATGAAGATACCACCACGATGGGCGTGGAGGCTGCACGTCGGTTGAGCTCAGATTCTCGAGAAGCTGCCGAGTCTCTGTGGTTCGCATCAAGCTCGCCGGCCTATGGCATCAAGACCAATGCGTCAGCAATCCATGCTTCGTTGCACCTTCCCAATCACGTTCCCGCGTTCGACGCAGGTCACTCCATCAGGTCGTCGATGGGAGCGTTTCGGTCGGCAGCATTGAGCAACGGAATTGCGGTTTTCGCCGACATGTGGATGGGGCTTCCAGGTGGGGACGACGAACGACTCGGTGGTGACGGAGCGTTTGCCTGTGTGTTCGGTGCTGAGACCGAGTCGATCGCTGTCATCGAGGGCTGGCATTCACTAAGCATGGAGTTGCTCGAACGGTGGGCAGCACCAGGTGCGTTGATGCAAAGTTGGGATGATCGTTTTGGTGCAGAGGCGCTTGGCAAATCTCTCCCCGCTTTTCTCTGCAACGTCTTAGGAAATCCTCCTGACCGTGTGGTGGTTGCAGGGGCGAATCCCCGAAGCGCCACCATGCTCCGCTCGGCCGTCGGTGTCAACGTGACTGCCGCGCCATCGGACACTGGATTCGCGGGTGTCGCCGATTTCGGCCTGCAGATGGCCGAAGCACTGCAATCAGCGACTGCGGGACAGAGAATCGTGGTATTCGTATTGGGTGATGGAGTTGAAGCCGTCGTGCTTCGAGTCACCGAGAAGATCGGTGCATGGCAGACGAAACACATTTCGGCTTCGGCCACTCCACGAAGACCGATTCGCTATGCCGACATGCTGTCGTGGCGCGGAGCCTTAGCGCGACAACTTCCTCGTCGACCCGAGCCGCAGCAGCCCGCAGCACCACCATCACTGCGAAATGTCGGATGGAAATTCGGATTGATTGGAGGCAAGTGTTCCTCATGTGGTGGCGTGCATACACCGCCGGAGCCGCGATGTCGAGGTTGTGGTTCCATCGAACCAATGCAAGAGCTGCCTTTGTCCGAGATTGAAGGGACGGTGGTCACCTTCACAGTCGACCATCTAGCGTACACACCGGCACCACCGCTCGTCGTCGCTATCGTGGACTTCGGAAACGGTGCGCGTTCGTCGTTCGAGGTGGCCGATGCTGATCCAGACTCGGTCAAGATCGGTGATCGTGTCGAGATGGTGTTCCGCAAGTTGGGGACGATGGGTGGAGTTCACAATTATTTCTGGAAAGTTCGACCAATTGTCGGCTGACGATCGAGGAGGAATCTGATGGCACGAAATTCGTTCAAAGACCGGGTGGCAATTGTCTCCATGGGTTGTACACAGTTCAAAGAACATTGGGACTGCTCCACCGATGATCTCGTGGTGAGTGCAATAGAAGAGTGTGTGGCCTCGAGCAATGGTTCAGTGTCACTCGATCAAGTCGACGCCTTTTGGGTCGGAACGCAGGGCTCCGGCATGGCGGGAGTAACTGTTAGTCGTCCCATGCACACTCCGGTACCGGTCACTCGGGTTGAGAATTACTGCGCCACTGGGTCCGACTCAGTCCGTAACGCGGCCTATGCGGTGGCAAGTGGTGCGTATGACGTCGTGATGGCTGTTGGTGTCGAGAAACTCAAGGACTCTCCATATTCCGGGCTAACTGCCGCGTGGCCACCTTCCGACGGCGCGAAGGTTGACTGGACCGCGCCGGCCTCGTTCTCGGTGTTGGCACCGGCCTATGCCAAGCGTTATGGAGTGGATGAATCGAAACTCCGAGAAGTGTTGACGCACATCGCATGGAAGAACCATCAAAATGGAGCCCTCAATCCGAAAGCCCAGTTTCGTAAGGCCGTGACCAAAGAGACAATCGAGAAGTCGCCCAAGGTTGCAGGGATGTTGGGTGTGTTCGACTGCTCGGGCGTCGCCGACGGTGCTGCCACGGCATTGATTGTTAGCGCCGAAGATGCTCACAAATACACCGACAATCCGATGTATATCAAAGCCCTCTCTTTGACGGCAGGAACGGGTGGGGGACTCCGTGAGTCAACACTCGATTTCACTTCCTTTCCCGAGGTCGAGCAGTCGGCGAGGGAGGCCTATGCGCAGGCGGGGGTCAAGTATCCGCGCAAGGAGATTGCATTCGCCGAAGTGCACGACTGCTTCACTCCCACCGAGCTTGTGTTGATGGAAGATCTTGGATTCTCCGAACGGGGCAACGCATGGCGGGACGTTCTCGATGGAGTGTTTGATCTCGATGGTGAGTTACCGATCAATCCGGATGGAGGATTGAAATCCTTCGGACATCCAATCGGAGCAAGTGGCCTACGGATGTTGTATGAGTGCTGGCTGCAATTCTCGGGTCACGCCGGTGATCGTCAGCTTGACGACCCGCGATTGGCGCTAACTCACAACCTTGGTGGGCAGCCAGGTGAGTGTGTTTCGTTCGTTTCGATCGTTGGTAAGGAAATCGGATAGTGGGAGTTAGTTTCGACGGCGACGTTGTTGTCATCACTGGAGCGGGACGAGGAATCGGACGGGAGCATGCCAAGTTGTGTGCTCAACTTGGAGCTCGAGTGGTGGTAAATGACGCCGGCGTATCGGTAGACGGAGCCCAAGGTGAGAATCCCGCCGATCTTGTCGTTGCCGAGATCCTCGATGCCGGGGGAATCGCCGTTGCATCTCGACACTTGATCGATGACCCTCGTCAGGCAAGAGAGATCATTGAATTGGCGATCAGAGAATTCGGTGATCTCCATGCCGTTGTTCATAACGCCGGCATTCTGCGAGATCGCACGTTTCACAATCTCTCGGATGACGACATTGAACGAGTGATGGCTGTCCATCTGCTTGGAGCCTTCAACGTTTTGCGGCCCGCAGTGGTTCACATGCGCGAGCAGCGCTATGGACGAATCGTGCTCACTACTTCTGCATCAGGACTCTTGGGAACCTTCGGTCAGAGCAATTATGGAGCTGCCAAGATGGGGCTGATCGGATTGATGAATGTGCTTGCAATAGAGGGCGCCTCGCGTGGAATTCTCGTCAACTCATTGGCCCCAAGTGCCAGAACGCGAATGACCGAGGACTTACTCGGGCCATTGGCAGAAGCACTCGATCCTGTGCATGTGGCACCACTCGTGGCGTATCTGGCTTCCCGAAAGTGTTCAGTGAGTCATGAGATATTCGCCGCAGGTGGTGGCCGATTTGCACGGATGTTCGTCGGTGTGTCACCAGGCTGGACGTCAGGTAAGGGAAATGTCGCAAGCGTGAACGACATTGACGCGAACTTCGAAGCAATTCGCAGTACCGACGGATTCGTCATCGCCAGTTCCGGCGTGGATGAATTGGGCTTTATCCGATCGGCGATTAGCGCACCGACTGCCGGTCCCGTCCCGCGCGTTCAATAAATCGCGACGGGTCGTAACCACCCGACTCACTGAATCTGCGAACGGCAGCGGTCTCCGACTCGAAACTGACGGGCTCCAATGCGTTGATCAGACTCTTCATCTTGGCAAGTGCATCCGCGCCGATTGATTTCAGCCGATCGACTTCCTGTTTGATCACGGCATCGACACCTTCGAATGAGCAGGCGCGATGAACCAGCCCCACTCGCCGAGCAGCATCGGCATTGAGCTCCCGCTTACCCAACAGCATGCTTCGAGCGACGCTGTCACCGACTCTGACCGGCAGAAGTGAAGTTACACCGAAGGCAGGGAGAAAGCCGAAGGTGGCATGGCGATCAGCGAACAGCGCCCCCTCCGTGGCGATCACGATGTCGGAAGCAGTGACGAGCTCGAGTCCGCCAGCAGCGGCGAGACCCTGCACCACGGTAATCGAAATGAGTCGGGATTTCACCAATCGATCCATGAACCGGCGACCTTCTGCAAAGAATGCAAGCAATCGGTCGTGATCATGAATCAGTTCCATGCTTGCCCGCACATCTGCTCCGGCGCAGAAGGTCGATCCCTCGGCTCGAACGACGATGGCAAGACACTCAGGTCGTGCTTCGGCAGCCGAGAATTCTTCGTGTAAGCGGTTCAAGGTCTCAGGGTCCAGCGCGTTTCCTTGTTGAGGACGGCGTAACCACAAGCGCATGACATGGTCGTGTTGACCTGTCGCCTCCACGAGGCCTACCATACCAACTGTTCGGTATGGGTACGTGTGCGATGCCGATTAAGGGGATGACGTGGATTTTGCTGAATCGAGTGAGCAACGCGAATTTCGATTGAAGGCTCGCGTATGGATCGAACGCAACGTTGCTGACCTGCCTCATCGGCGTCCAAGTTCACAGCAAGACCGCGAAATGAACTCACGATGGTGGCAAGAGCGGATGTACGCCGATGGGTGGGCGGGGATGTCGTGGCCAGTGGAATTCGGTGGAAAGGGCTTGACACCGACGGAGGATTCGATTTTCAACGCTGAGTCTGCTCTGGTTGATGCTCCACTTCCGATCAATCTCGTTGGCATGAACCTTGCCGGCCCAACGATTATGGTTCACGGCAACGATCATCAAAAAAAGCGTTACCTCAATCGGATTCTTTCGGGGCAGGAGATTTGGTGCCAGGGATTTTCTGAGCCTGGTAGTGGTTCTGATCTGGCAAGTCTCAGCACCAAAGCCGACAAAGTTGAGGGTGGTTGGAAGGTCAATGGTCAGAAAGTGTGGACTTCATCTGGCCACTTAGCACAGAAATGTATGTTGTTGACACGCACCAATCCTGATGTGCCTAAACACAAAGGAATCACGTACCTCCTTGCCGACACCAAGGACTTTGACATTCGCCCTCTTGTGATGATCAATCGTGATGCAGAGTTCAACGAGATGTTCATTAACGATGTCTTAGTCAGTGATGACGACCTACTCGGTGCTCCTGGCGAGGGTTGGCGTTATGCGCTTTCCACGTTGTCGTTCGAGCGGGGAACGATTGGGTACAACCTGCAGGTATGGGCGCGTCGCGCAATAGACAAACTAATCCGCATCGCCCAAGAGTTGGGTCTCGAAAACGATGTCGCAGTTCAGGAACAACTCGGCCGGTTCGAGGTGGAGGTTGAGGCGATTCGCATCACAGGTATCCGAGCGATGGCATCCGTAAGTCAGGGCCAGCCCCCCGGCCCCGAGTCGTCGATCCTCAAGATTCTGTGGGCACGAACGGTTCAGCAGATCAATCGATATTCGATTGAACTTCGCACGACTGCCGGCGTGTTGGTTGATGACGAGCAGGCAGGTGACATCGTTCATCATTACCTGCGATCGCGTGGACACTCCATCGAGGGTGGTTCTGATGAAATCATGAAGTCAATCATCGCTGAGCGTGTACTCGGCATGCCGAAGTCGAGGTAACCATGTCAGCAACGTTGACCGATACCCAGACGGAATTGGCGCGAATCGCACTTTCGATGTCATCGGGTGGCGTGAAGAGACAACGCGAAGTCTTGGAGGGCGAATTGATTCCGGCCGAACCTACGGCTACGTTGATTAGAGATTTTGGTGGACTGGCGATTCCCGAGTCAGAGGGAGGTGCTGGAGGCGAACTAACCGACCTGCTGGTGTTCATCGAATCCCTCGCGCAAACGATCGAGCCAACACCGTTCTTCGTACACGCAGCTGCGATACAAACCGCATTGGGGGCTGGTCTCCGGGTGCGTGGTGTTTTGGAGTCCGGAGATCTGCTCACGCTGGGAGCGATGGAGCAATCCGGTCAGCGATGGGGTGAATGGCGGATGCAGATCGGTGAGTCGAGCGTGGATGGCACAAAGATCGGTGTGCCTTTCGCTCGACAGGGTGGAGCCATGGTGACGCTCGGGGCAAATGACCGTATTGCTCTCGCCGAGATTCGAAGTGTGACTCTTCGAAAGAGCCTCGATCCTTCGATGCATATGGGCGATGCGCACGTGTCGGGGAAACCACTCGCAGTCGCCGGTGAAGCGACGAAAGCAGCTGCGCGAGGATTGTTGGTGCTGGCAGCCGCAGCAATTGGCACGGCTCGTGGCTCACTTCGGATCGCGGCTGACTATGCAACCGCGCGACACCAATTTGGTCAACCGATTGGTTCGTTCCAGGGCGTTGCTCACATGTTGAGCGATTGTTTCGTCGACCTCGAGGCCGCATGGAGCTTGCTGTTGTTCGCGGGGTGGAGTTACGAGGTCGACGAGGTCGGAGCTCTCAAGGCAGCACATGGCGCGATCGCCAAAGTGGGATCGACTGCGGTACACGTGACCGAACGAGCCATCCAGGTGCATGGGGGGATTGGGGTTACCTGGGAGGCGGATCCGCACCTTTATATCCGTCGAGTGCTGACGCTGAACGCCCTGACTGGTGGACCGACCAGTCACTATCGAGCCCTGGGAGCGGCGATTTCGAAATCAGAAAGAAGTTGACTCAATACCGACTAGTTGGTATGGTGTTGAGGGTCAGTTGGCAACGGCAAGGGAGTAGCAGACATGAAGTTTGGCATCATGAACCTGTTTCCGGCGGAGGGAATTCCCGATCATCAGGTGTTGAAGAACACGCTCGAAGAGATTCAGCTCGCAGACCAGTTGGGCTTTGATTCTGCTTGGCTCGCCGAACACCACTTCTCGCGTTACGGAATTCTTGGCAACCCCTTGTTGTTGGGAGCATCAATCGCTGCCACGACGAAGAAGATCACCGTGGGCACGGCAGTGCTCGTGCTTCCGTTTTACGACCCAATTCGTTTGGCTGAAGATATCGCCACTCTCGATGTGCTATCTGAAGGGCGTCTGAAGATCGGAATCGGTCGTGGCTATCAGCCGCTCGAGTTCAATGGCTTCAATAAGAACGCCGCAGATTCCAAGACGCTGTACCGCGAGGTCTACGAGATTCTCCAGAAATGTTGGAATGACTCCGACTGGTCTTACCAGGGCAAGCACTTCACGTACGAAAACATGAATGTGTTCCCCAAGCCATTCACTCCCGGCGGTCCGAAGGTCCTTCATGCGACGGTGTCACCAGACTCCTATCGCGACCGAGGATTGCGTGGCGAATCGATTATAACGTCACCCAACTTCACACCGCTTCCTGTGATGCAGAAGAACTTTGCGGTCTATGACGAGAGCTTGCGTGAAGCAGGCTTCGAACCGAGCGAGTTTGAAAAGCCCTTTATGCAGCAGATCTGGTGTGGTGGCTCGGTCAACGGACTTAAGGCCGCCGCCACTGCGGCGCTCACGTACTACCGATCGTTGAAGAAGTTCGTTCCGGGTTCCGAGGAAGCACTTGCTGAAGAAGCAAAGTACTACGAGGCCGTGAAGCGCAACATCGACATGTTGACGCTCGAGCAGGCGCTCACCCACGGAGGCAACTTCGGTTCGGTCGACAAAGTGGTGGACACGCTCGGCAAGCTTCGCGACTCGCTTGGTATCAATCACTACATCGGCTGGTTTAACATTCCATCGATCGACAGGAATTTGGCTCTCGATGCAATGGTAAATTTTGCCACTGAAGTGATGCCCCAACTTTGTGAGAAGATCCCAGTCACTACTCTTGCGTAGTGCCTGCGAATCAGTCCCTCGCTGAGTCAGGGGTCCCTGAAACAAGCATTTCTGGGGCGGTTGCCTCGATTCGTTGGTCACGTCCGGGGAAACGGAATGCGTTCGATTCGCTATTGGCGAGTCGCCTCGCGGCCGTTCTGGAGTCTCTTGCTGTACGCGAGGATCTCTCCGCAATTGTGATTCGCTCCGATGACCCGATTTTCTGCGCTGGATGGGATTTGGATGAGATCAAGGCGGTTTCATCGCGAGAGCAGGCGGCTGCACTGATTGCAAGTGGCAGGAGATGCCTGACGGCATTGGATCGTTTGCCACAGGTGGTGGTGTCGGTTGTGGAGCGTTTGACGATCGGATTCGGAGTGTCAATGCTGGCGCATAGTGACGTCGTACTGGTGGGCGATTCGGCGCAGATCAAGCTTCCCGAACTGGAACACGGATTGGTTCCAGCATCAGTATTGAGTGACTTGGTAGTAAAAGTTGGTCGCGCACGGGCACTGCGTTGGTGTTTGATGGGTGAAGTCCCACTCGACGAAGCGCTGTCAAGCGGACTCGTGAGTGAGTGTATTGAATCGAGTTCTTTGCATGATGTTGTGAGTGAAAGAGTCGACTCAATTGGCAACCAAGTGCCGGGAGCCGTACGCGCGACAAAGCACCTCTCGTCAATGCTGAGAGGCGATCGTTCCAAGACGTATGACATAGGTGATTCATTTGCGACATCCATGCTCAGTTCGCGAATCGTGTCATGACGATGAGGGATCCGATACAAGTCGGTGTGTTTCTCGCCAGTTACTTCCCTGCTGATGAGGACACCGAGTCAGCACTTCAAACGATCGAACGTCGGGCAGAGTTGATCGAGGAGTTGGAGTTTGACTCGCTATTTCTCGGACACCACTTGTTGTCGGCAGCGAAGTTTCTTCAACCTTTGGCGTTGTCGGCATTCCTTGCCGCACGTACTGAGCGAGTGAAGATTGGCCTCGGCGTTTACCTGTTGCCGTTGAGCAATCCTTTGGCCTTCGCCGAGGAGGCGGTCACAATCAGTGCGCTGTCGCGTAATCGTCTCATCGTTGGTGTGGGCGCTGGATATCGAAAGAATGAGTTTCGCGTGGTAGGAATCGCCTTTGAGGATCGGTTCAAGCGACTTGAGGAATACGCGACCATCACGCGTCGGTTGATTCAGGGAGAAACCGTTTCGGCTACTGGTTCATTCGGGGAACTGAGCAACGCAAAGGTGCAACTGGCGACATCTCAGGCGCGACCCGAGATGTGGATGGGTGCATTTGGTGACGTCGGGATTCGACGTTGCGCCAGACTCGGACTGCCATGGATGGCCGGACCAGAGGGATCGCTTGAAATCCTCGCGGAACGCGTGGACACCTACCGCGCTGCCGCCGCTGGTGCCAATCTGCCACCTCCCACGACTATGGCTCTCGTTCGTGAGTTGTATGTCGCGGAGACTGACGAACAGGCTCATACCGAAGCATCTCCTTACTTGGCCAAGCAATACGCCGACTATAAGTCGTGGGACCACGGATTGACCGTCGACGACTTGATCGATCGTGATGCAGTTGTGGGATCGCCGAGCACAGTGGCAAGACGGCTGAACCAGTATCGGGATCTCGGCTTCACCCATGTCATCGTGCGAAGTGATTGGCCAGAAATGAACCCGAAGCTGTCCGCGAAGTCCATGGCGCTCTTGGCCAAGCACGTACGGCCCTTGCTCGTCTGAACGCCCAGCTTCGCAGGGCCCCAAAATTTGGGTAAAGTGCGGAGCCAATAGAACTTGATTAGGGGGAGTGTCCGAGATGGAGAGCGCAGTCAACTTAACCGATCTCGACTCTGGAACTCGTGACCAACTGATCCAGCTGGCGCTCGAATTGTTCGAACAAAATGGTTATCCGCGGACATCGGTCGAGGACATCGTCGATGCAGCAGGTCTGACCAAAGGTGCTTTCTATCACCACTTCCAGTCGAAGGAAGAAGTCCTCGAGATCATCCACAACGACTATGTCGATGCGCAAGTAAAACTGTGTGAGAAATTCATCGGTCAGTACACTGATCCGCGGGAACAATTGGCACAAATCACTCGCAGCACAATCATTGGTTTGGGCGAATACCGCGCGCACGTTTCGGTATACCTACAAGACCGACGTTTCCTAACGGGTGTGCGTCGGGACAACGTCACGACGAAGCGCAATCAAGTTGATCGAATCTTCACTGGGATCATCGAACGCGGTGCAGCATCCGGAGTCTTCCGCGAGGATGTCGATCCAAAGCTGGTTGCCTTTGGGTTGATCGGCATGTACGCCTGGGTGATCAATTGGTGGCGTCCTGGCGGACCGCTGAGCCTCGAAGAAGTTGCTGATCAATACGTCGAGATCATCCTTGGTGGACTTCTCAACACGTCCGCCTAGTCTCGCGACAGTAGGAATCGCACGGAGCAAGCGGAGATGAACTACAACGTCGTCGCCAACCTCACTCGTCAAGTTGAGACTCGTCCTGCCCATGCGGCGATTGTTTTCGAAAATATTCATTGGTCATACAAGGACCTCGACGAAGCAGTAAGTGCCACGTCAGTAGTACTTCGTGATGCTGGAGTGAAGCGAGGTGACCGCGTAGCGATCCTTGGCCTCAACAGCGACGAGTATGTAATCTCCCAATTGGCAGTAGGCCGACTGGGAGCAATCGCAGTCTTGCTCAACTATCGATTGACGGCAGAAGAGTTGAGGTACCTCCTTTGTGACTGCGAGCCAGTAGCCCTCTTGCTCGACGAAGAGTTTGTTCCAATGAGGGAAGGGTTGGTCGAGTCAACACGGTCGATCTTTTTCTGTGCTCTGGTGTACACCGAAACGAACATCAAGGATGGTCTTGCACACCTCCGCAAGCCACACCTCGGAGTCGACGTTGTCGATGCACACATGGACGCCGACGATCTTGACCGGATTCTCTACACCTCAGGAACGACATCGCGTCCCAAGGGAGTGATGCTCTCTCACGGAAATGCCTGGTGGAACACCCTTACGATGATGCTGGAGGGGTGTTGTTCGTCTGATGAACGAACGCTCATTTTCGCCCCGCTCTATCACATCGGCGCACAGGATCTACCCGGTACGAGGGTGTTCGCGGTAGGCGGAACCATGGTGATTATGCGCCGATTCGATGTCGAAGGAGTTCTTCGCCATATTCAAGAGCACCAGATCACCGGCATGGTTCTTGTCTCGACGATGATCCATATGCTCATTGATCTCCCGTCACGTATGGACTTCGACACATCGTCGCTGCGTTGGATGATCTTTGGTCAAGTTCCAGAGAACATGTTGTACGAAGTCCGCAAGATATTCCCTCGCGCTGCGATCAAGAACTCCTACGGCCTCACTGAAGTTTGCAGTATGGCGACCACTATCGACGACGAGAGTCAGCGGCACTATCCGCTTTCGCCGGGCAAGCCAGTGGCGACATTGCAGATGAGGATCGTCAATGACGACGACTCAGAGGTGGAGCAAGGTAAGATTGGCGAAATCTTGTTGCGCGGACCGAAGGTGATGGTTGGATATTGGCGACTTCCTGACGTGACGTCGGAAACCCTAAGGGATGGATGGCTGCACACCGGCGATATCGGCTATCTCGATGAGAACGGGTTCCTCTATGTCGTCGATCGCAAGAAAGACATGATTCGCACTGGTGGAGAGAATGTTTCCAGCCAAGAAGTGGAGCGTGTGATCTATGAACTGGGCACCGTTGCAGAGGTGGCCGTGGTGCCGCAGCCGGACGAGAAGTGGGGAGAGATTATAAAGGCCGTCATTGTTCCAAGGCCAGGTGAGACGATCACCGAAGAGCAGGTGGTGACTCATTGCCGAGCGCACCTGGCGTCGTATAAGCAGCCTCGAATGGTGGAGTTTCGCACTGAGTTGCCTCGCAATCCATCGGGCAAGGTGCTCAAACGGGAACTGCAGTAGACCGCCGAAGCCTACCTCTGAGTCAAACCGACCAGATGGTACGGTCGTTCATGTTGGGGCGGTAACGGGGAAAGTAAGCAATGACAGACGCTGAACAGTCGATAGTACTGCAGGTGAATCACCTGACGGTCACGCACGTGGTTCGACAGAACGGTGGTCGTCGTCGTCCCCTTCACGCTGTGGACGACGTATCGCTCGATGTTCGTGCGAGGGAGATCGTTGGGCTCGTTGGTGAGTCGGGTTCCGGTAAGACAACTCTGTCGCTTGCTGCTTGTGGGATCGGCAAAGTGAGCGCCGGGACAATCCTTGCGGGTGGTCATGACTTCAGTTCGCTGAAGGGAGTTGCACGTCGGCGCGCACACGCCGACGTGCAGATGGTGTTCCAAGATCCGTTGTCATCGCTCGATCTGCGTCAGCGAGTAGGTGATGGTTTGGATGAGCTACGTTCGATTCATCCGGAGCGTACCAAGAGGTTCACGAACGAGGAGTTGATGACGCGGGTCGGACTGACCAGCGACATCCTTGGTCGTCTGCCGACGCAAATCAGTGGCGGGCAAGCGCAGCGAGTGTCGATTACCCGAGGGATGATGTTGCAACCGAAGCTGTTGGTGGCAGATGAACCAACCTCCGGTCTTGATGCCACCGTTCAAGCTCAGATTCTTGAGCTCTTTGAGTCGTTTCGACGGCAGGAGAATTTGGCAATTCTGTTCGTCAGCCACAACCTTGCCGTTGTGCGCCGCTTGTGTGATCGGGCCTACGTCATGAAAGAGGGCAGGGTCGTGGAAAGCGGATCGACCAGAGACCTCTTTGAGCGTCCACAACATGACTACACCAAGCGCCTCATTGAGGCGGTTCCAGGAAAGTCGGCCAAGTTGGCGGGCAGCCGATGAAGTTCGCTCGCTTTGTTCTCCGCAAAGTGTTGGCGGGATTGGTGACATTGTTCCTTGCTGCCACGCTCGCCTTCTTCATCGCCAAATTGTCAGGTGACCCAACGATTCAGATGTTGGGGCTTTCGGCGACGCCTGAACAGGTCGCCGAGTTGAAGTCACAACTTGGATTTGATCGACCGATATTTGTGCAGTATTTCGACTTCATCGGCGATGCCGCTCGAGGTGACTTGGGAACGTCGCTCTTCTCTGGCGATAAGAACCTCGACACGCTCTTCAGTCGTGTATGGGCTTCGATGCAGTTAGCGGTACTTGCTGTGGCGCTCGGTGCATTGATTGGAATCCCCGTCGGAGTCTTCGCTGCTTCGCGCGAGGGTCGCTTGGGAGACCGAGTCGCTTCGGTTTTGTCGATCGTGGGGCAGTCGGTTCCTGTCTTCTGGCTGGGGTTGATCTTGGTACTTGTCTTTTCGCTCAACTTTGGTTGGTTGCCTGCCGGTTTCAAAGGCGATTGGCGAAACTTGGTCTTGCCCGTGGTGACCCTGGCAACCATTCCCATCGCTCGTATCGCTCGCTTGACACGATCTGCGATGACCAATGCTCTCGAGGATCAGTACATCACTGCTTCGCGAGCGCGCGGCTTGACTTCACGACGCGTCCTGTTTGCTCATGGGTTAAGGAACGCGTCGCTACCGGTGGTTACCCTGATTGGCTTACAAATCGGCACGCTACTCTCGGGAGCGATCACCGTCGAGACAGTATTCGCATGGCCAGGCATTGGCTCGTTGGCTACCCAGGCGGTGACCAACCGTGATATTCCTTTGGTTCAAGCCCTCGTGGTGTTTGGTGCCGTTGCCTTCGTCATCATCAATACCTGCGTCGACCTGTTGTATGGCGTCTTGGATCCGCGAGTGAGAGAGGCCAGCTGATGTTCACCACTGAAGTCACCGCAACACCGGCTATGCGTAAGTCGCGAATGTGGAATATCTTCCTCATTGGAGCGGGACTGTTCCTACTTGCCGTTGCATTGTTGGCACCGATCCTGCCGCTGCAGGATCCGGGTGTCCAAGACCTTGAGCGAGCATTGCGCCCACCGGTCTTCAGCTCGCGTGGATCTTGGGACAACATCTTAGGAACTGACCCGCTCGGTCGTGATTACCTGAGCAGACTCGTGTTCGGAACACGCCTCACGGTAATCATTGCCTTGTCGGCCGTGTTACTTGGCGCCTTATTCGGGTCGTTGCTCGGAGTGATCGCGGGCTTCAAAGGCAGCAAAGTTGACGCGGTGATATCGAGGATCACCGAGGCGCAGTTGGCTTTGCCGTTCATCCTGCTCGGTATTTCAGTAATCGTGGCACGAGGACAATCGACAAGCACTCTGATCCTGGTCCTTGCCTTGGTGGGTTGGGCTCAATATGTCCGAATCATTCGCGCAGAAACACTCTCGTTAAAGGAACGAGGTTTCATTTCCAGTCTGCGCATCGGCGGGCTTTCCGACATGCGGATCATTTTCAGACACGTCATTCCTAACGTGTTCGGCACCATCCTCACCCTCGGTGCACTCGAAATCGGCACGATGATTCTTGCTGAATCTGCGCTCAGTTTCCTCGGTCTTGGTGTGGTCGAACCAGACATCAGTTGGGGTGCAGAAATGGCGCGCGGCAAGGACTACCTGCAGATGTCGTGGTGGTTGGCAACATTCCCGGGAATCGCAATCTCGCTAACGGTGTTGTACGTCAATCTGGCAGGCGACGCTTTGCGGTCGCGTTATGACCTGCGTAAGAGGATGTTCTGACATGACACTGCTCCGCATTCGGAATCTCGTGGTCGAAGCCAGGAGCCAGTCCAAAATTGTTCAGGCAGTCGATCACGTCGACTTCGAGATCGGAGAATCGGAGGTGGTGGGACTTATCGGAGAGTCGGGCTCTGGCAAGACCACCCTCGTTCGAGCGATTCTGGATCTTCTCGAGCGCAATGTGAGGATCATCAACGGATTAATCGAGTACTCAGGCAAGACCGTTATCGACGTTGAAACTGGTCACTCTGAGCTCGGTGCAATCCGAGGTTCTCAGATCGGCATGGTATTCCAGTCACCGAGGTCGTCGCTTGATCCGTTGATGACCATCGGTGGTCATCTTCGTGAGGTGCTTCGTCGCCACATACCTGGCATCTCGCGTGACGCGGTGAAGAAGCGCAGTGCCGAAGTGCTTGGCGAGATGGGCTTGGAAGCCGAGCGGGTGATGCGGTCGTACCCTCATCAACTGTCCGGTGGCATGTGCCAGCGAGCCGCAATTGCCATCTCTATTGCCCCTTACCCTTCGCTGCTGATCGCCGACGAATGCACTTCTGCTCTCGACGTGACATCACAGGAAGAAGTCGTCAAAGTTCTCAAGCACCTCACTGATGATCGCAAGATGGCCTTAATCTTTGTCACCCACGACATGTTGTTGGCGAGCGAGTTGTGTGATCGATTGGTGGTAATGCAGGACGGGAAGGTGGTCGAATCAGGTACCACGGCGCAGATTCTCGGTGATCCTCGCCAGGGCTATACGAAGCAGTTGATCGCTGCCGTGCCTAGGTGGACTCCCGAAGGAATTGCATGACAGGCGTGGTCATGGCGTCGGATATCGAAAATATTGCAGTTGACCTACGGCGTCGTGCAGAGACCGTTCCCAATCGCGTGGGAGTGGCGTATGAAGACGGTAGATCCCTCACTTACAAGGAGTGGGAAGAAGAAGCACAGCTCGCTGCGGGTGTCCTCATCGCTTTAGGAGTCGTGGCGGGTAATCGAGTCGCGCTTTATCTGCAGAACGGTATCGACTTATCCATCCTGCTCTTTGGCTGTTGGAAGATGGGCGCTGTTCCCGTGACGTTGAGTGTGATGTACAACGCCGAGGAGTTGACATCTTCGATCGAGAAGACGAACCCAGTCGCTCTTGTCACGCACGGGTCGAAGAAGCCCGTGATCAACGAGCTACCAGCTGGCGAGTGGTCGAAACGGATACTGTTCACGAAAGAGGCCGATGGTCGGCAGGTGGTGCTGACGTTGGCGAGAGGTCAGTTCGATTTTGAGGTCTCGCGGAGACCGGCCACGCCACTCACGACGATGTATCAGCCAACCGGTGATGACGAGGGCACCATTTTGTTTACTGGAGGAACTACGGGGCTGCCGAAGGCAGTGACGGTGACTCACGCCGGCACCCGAAACTCGCTGCGTACGTTGGCTCGTGTATCGAAGAGGGGACTGGAGGGCCCCTATGAAGCTGTGCCCGAATCTGTGAGCCCGAATCTGCTCGCTTTACCGTTGTTCCATTCGGGCGGCCAACAAGCTTTGCTCTTCGCGTTGCATGTTGGCAGGTCGATCGTGATCATGGAGCGTTTCCGTGTGGAAACTCTCGCGCGATTAGTTGACGAATATCAGATCGACAACCTCTTCTTGATGCCGACGATGCTGTACGACATAGTGCATTCCAAGGAGCGAGTAGAACTTGGTTCCCTTCGGAGTATGTTGATCGCTGGACAAGCACTCGATCCGACGTTGAAGCAGGCGTTTGAGTCTGGTTGGGGCGTACCGATTCTCTCGAACTACGGCTCGACGGAAATCGGACATGTTGCTGGTTGGACGTCAAAAGATCTCAAACTCGGCCGGTGGAAAGCTGGTCCGGTTGGCCGCATCTATGACGGTGTTGACGTCGAGATACGTAGTGATAACGGCGTGGTTCAGCCTGTGGGTAGTCCGGGTGAGATTTGGGTGAAGAACGGAAACACCAAGGGATACGTAGATGGCGCAGGTATCTCTGCAGACTCCCTTGTGGTTGATGGCTGGGTCGCCTCTGGTGACGTGGGATTCATTGAGGGGGATAACTATCTGCATCTCGTTGGGCGAAAGCGCGACATGATCAAAACCGGTGGTTTTCAGGTGTGGCCCCAGGAAATCGAACAAATCCTGCGTAAACATCCTCTCGTTGCGGATGTCGCAGTTGTCGGTATCGACGACGCCCGTCTTGGCGAAGTTCCGGCCGCATTCGTCGTCCTTACGGAACCAGCAGACCGTGACATGGTGGAACATCAGTTGGTGGACTATTGCCGTGAGCAGCTTTCGCATTTCAAGTGCATTCGACATGTCGAGTTGATCGATGAACTGCCGCGCTCGGAGGCAGGCAAGGTTCGTCGCGGAGAACTAATGGCTCGGGTGCGTACGCTTTCCAAGTAGATCAAGGAGAAGAGGAGAACAAGATGAAGAAGAGTGATTATGAACTGCTGGCCAATCAGTGGGACGCAGAGCACATGGAGACTCGCGAGGAGGTGCTGGAGAAGGTTGTCACCTTTGAGAAGGATCCGAGCATCTCGGCTGCCTTCATCTCGTTCAACTCGCCAGAGACGCTGAACGCTGTGCCGGTTGCTGCTCTCGAGCGCGTCGGTGACTTGGTACGTGAAGCAGAAGCAGACGACGAGGTGAAGACGATCATTTTCCGAGGGATTGGACCATGCTTTGGCACCGGTGCAGACGCCAAGGAACTTGGCCACTACATCGGATACAAGACCCCGAAACCCGGTGAAAAACCCTCGAAGCCGTCACAACATCAGCGCATGTTGCCTGATCGCAACATCGTGATGGGAGCATTTACGGCAAGTGTGCAGAATTGTTTGAAGGTGACCATTTGCCAGGTTCACAGTTACTGCTACGGGGGCCATATGCAGATTGCTCTCGCTGCCGACATGGTGATTGCGTCGCCTGATGCGCTATTTACGCACCCTGCATTCCGCTATCTGGGTGCCGGACCCCAAGACATGTGGTCGTGGATCGAGAATCTCGGCATCAAGAAGATGAAAGAGATCATGTTCACCATGCGGGCACTCGGTGCAGACGAAGCCGAGAAAGCCGGTCTCGTGAACAAGGTCGTACCCAGAGAAGATCTCGAGCGTTGGACTCGCGACTATGCAAACGCCGTTGCTCAGATGCCTCTTGACGGAATCATGATGGGCAAAGCCTTGATGAGGATGATGATGGAGACGCGCGGTAAGGGACTCGGAGAGATCATTGCCTGGGCTGGTCACGGCTGGGTTACGAACTTGAAGCTCGAAGAAGGTGAGTTCAATTTCGTGCGCGAGCGAATGACCAAGGGAGTGAGCAAGACCCTCCACGATCGTGATATGAAGGTGGCTCCATTCTTTCGTCTAGGGGAAACCCGTGAGGGCTGATCGGTGAAGTTCGGCATCCTTGCTTCGCATCAGTATCCACGCGATGCAGATCTTCGCAAGAGCTTGAACGAACTTTTCTCTTTGGTCGAATATGCGGCGGAGCTGGACTACGACGCGGTTTACGCAATTCATCACTATGTGGCGAATTTGCAGACTCCGCAGGTGATTTCAATGACGGCGTCGTTGTTGGGGTGTTCGGGAAGCATGAAGGTAGGAACATCGATCCTGCTACTGCCATTCCTCCACCCCGTCCACGTTGCAGAGGAGTACGCCACTCTTGATCAACTGTCGGGCGGCAGGATCATTCTTGGCGTTGGCGCGGGATATCGGGATGTCGAATTCGACGCTTTCTCACTCAACAAGAAAGAGCGAGGTACTCGTATCGCAGAGTCAATCGAAGTCATTCGTAAGTTGTGGACGGGTGAGCCAGTGCACCACCACGGTCGGCACTTCGAGCTCACCGGTCAACGAATCAGCGTTCTTCCGCTGCAAGCGGGTGGTCCGCCGATTTGGGTGGGAGCAGGTGCATTTCCGGCGATCGAGAGGGCTGCGCGGATTGGCGACGCTTGGCTCGCGCCGGGCAATCCACCTTCGGAAGGCTGGTTCGAGAAAGCTCTCGGTCATTACAACGGAGCTCTTGCCGAGTCGGGTAAGGACAACACAATCAAAGATCGGCCAGTGGTTGTCGAGCTGTATTGCGCCGCGAACGATGAAACTGCGAAGGAGGAGTCACTTCCCTTCATCCGTGATGAGTACTTCACTTATTCCGACTACAAACAACTCGAGTGGCAAAAGTCGCGCTTCGATTTCCTATGGGAGAAAATGTTCGTTGTCGGAGGTCCAGAGACCATCGCAAATAAGATCGTGGCTCTATCGAGGTACGGATTCAATCAAGTCATTTACCGACCATTCTGGATCGGTATGCCTATGACGATGGCGCGCGAGAGTGTAAGGCTTGTAGCCAAGGAAGTGCGACCACGTGTGGTGGAGATGTTGCGTGGAGAGTAAGCGGGCGAGTGCCGGGGAGATCCATCACCTCACGGTCGGAGTATCGAATATGGAGCGCTCATTGCGCTTCTACGTGGATGGCCTCGGACTGAAGAAGACCCTCGATACTCAAGTGGGCGGCGATTCGTTCGAGCGTTTGCTCCGACTACCTAGTGGCTCTACTGCGCGAACCGTCTTCCTTCAGGGGTCTTCGCGTCTGGGACAGATCGAGTTGGTTGAGTGGCAGACATCAATCGTCGATTCCAGTCCGGTTCGCCGGGCTGGTCGAACGGGCTACACGGTGGTGTCGTTTGCTCTCACGAGAGAGACCTTCCCAACCGTTTGTCGTCAACTGGAAGCGGTTGATGCGACGTTCTGGAACGCACCAGAAACGACGCTCCTCGATGGCTACGGCGAGATAGAAGCGTGCATCGTTGAGGACCCCGACGGCAACATGATCGAGCTGGTGCGATTGCCATCAGATGAAGAGATCAAAGAGTTCAGAAGGGGAGGCTCGAAATGACCACCATCGACTCAGGTGATGATGTCGGATTCTGGAGGCTGGCACCACGCCGGCCCGATACGGTGGGAATCACCGATCCCACGGGGTCCTCGCTGTCGTTCGGGGAAATGTTCGACCAGGTCAACCAGATCTCTCACTTCTTCTCATCACTCGGCCTAAAGATGGGCGACACCATCGCAGTGATTGCCCGTAACCGCAACGAGACCCTGCTCACGTACTTGGCTGCGATGCAAAGCGGTTTGTATTACACGCCAATCAACTACCACGCGCTCGTCGGCGATATCGCCTACATCTTGAACGACTCAGACTCGTTACTGGTGGTATGCCACCCCGAGTTTCTTGACAAGGCAACGGAGGCGGCAGATGAAGCTGGAATCCCAGCGAATCGCCGGATCAGCCTCGGCGATGTACCCGGCTTTGCATCGATGTCATCTCTGATTGACGGCATGCCAACCACGCTGCCTATCGAGCGACCTGCTGGTCAGGTATTGCAATACACATCGGGAACCACGGGTAGGCCGAAAGGAGTTCGCCGCAAAGTCTCGGGCGTCGATGCCGACACTGCATCGGCCTCCCTCAAGTGGGTGCTCGGCATGTACGGCATCAACTCCGAAAAGGGTGGCTGCATGTTGATGACGACACCCGTGTACCATACGGCTGGATTGAACATCTCTGCATTGGCACTGCACTTTGGTATTTCCCTCGTCTTGATGGACAACTGGACGCCTGAGTCGATGCTCGAGCACGTGCAGAGATTTCGTGCCAACATGACGGTGGTAGTACCTACTCAATTCGTGCGCTTGCTGAAGTTGCCGAAGGATATCCGTGATTCCTACGACGTTTCTACGCTCGAATGGGCGATCCATGGTGCAGCGCCGTGTTCACCGGAGATCAAGCGACAGATGATCGAGTGGTGGGGACCGATCATCTTCGAGTACTACGGCTCGACGGAAGTGGGTGGAACCTTCGTGGATTCCCACGACTGGTTGAGATACCCAGGGACTGTCGGAAAGCCCGGTCCCGTCACGAAACTGAGGATTCTCGATGATGATGGCAACGAGTTGCCTCCCGGACAAGTGGGTCGCGTGTTTATGCGTCAAGGTGATGACCAGGTGGAGTATCTCCACGATCCAGAGAAGACGGCTAAGTCCCGCGTGCGAGACATGATGACCGTGGGTGACATCGGATGGGTGGACGGGGAGGGCCATCTCTTCCTGGTGGGCCGCACTAGCGAGGTGATGATCGTCGGCGGTGTCAACATCTATCCCGCTGAAGTCGAAAACGTTCTCCTTGAGCATCCCTTGATTGCAGATGCGTGTGTCTTCGGGGTTCCGAACGACGAATACGGAGAAGAAATCTTCGCTGCCGTAGTTGCTCGGGAAAAGGGTTTGGTGGATGGGCAATCTCGTGCCGCGGAGTTGCGAGAAGTAGTGATGGAACACTGTCGCATGAATCTCGCCAAGTACAAGTGTCCCCGCACCATCTCCTTCCGCGAGGAGATTCCGCGAGATCCGAATGGAAAGATGTACCGAAAGAAGTTGCGGGATCCATTCTGGGAGGGAAAAGAGCGGGGCATATGAGCGCCATCATCACTGATTTTGATTCTGTACTCACCACCACGAGGTCAGTGCGCAAGCGTCTTGACTTCGATCGACCCGTACCACGATCGGTGATCGACGAATGCATGGAGATCGCGCTACAAGCTCCGACCGGGGGGAATGCACAGGATTGGCGGTTCCTCGTCATTGACGATGTGGCGCTGAAGTCGACCATCGGAGGCTTCTATCTGGCCAATTTCAACAAGTACGTGCGCGGACCGCTGCTCGAGGCCGGGGGAGAACACAACATCGTGAAAGGTCGTCTCGGCGGCGTCAAAGAGGATGGTGACCTTGACGAGCGAACCAAACTGATGCTCGACGGTGCAACATATCTGGCAGAGAACATTCAGCGTTCGCCATGGCTGGTGATCGCGTGCGGCACCAGGCCCAATGCGGATCGTGGTGGATCGGGGACGACTTCGGCTTTGTATGGGTCGGTTTACCCCGCCATATGGTCGTTCCAGTTGGCGTTGCGGAGCCGGGGACTTGGATCGGTGATCACGTCTTTGCACCTGCATTCAGAGGAAGATGTTGGCGAGTTGCTGGGAATTCCCGAGAGTGCGACCCAGGTTGCACTGCTTCCGGTCGCTTACACGAAGGGACTCGACTTTCGTCCCGGTGCCCGCCGGCCGATAACCGAAGTTGTATTCCACAATCGATGGATTTCGGAGGGGCGCACGTGACCAGGTACGTCACCGACATCGATGATGTGCTCAACACGACTCGCACGGTTCGCTTCCGTATGGATTTCGAGCGCCAAGTCGAGGACGAGGTCTTGTTGGAGTGTCTTGAGATGGCGCAACAGGCGACGGTAGGGTCGAACCAGGAGTACTGGCGGTTCGTCCTGGTTCGCGACATCGGACAGAAAATGAAAATTGCGGCTCTGTACCGACAAGTGTGGAACGAGACAGTGGCGATCCCATTGGCCAAGGGAGAAGCAGCGACCGTCACGCGGCTTTCGCCGACAGTACGCGCAGGTGATGAGGCTCAGCGCAGACAGTCGAAGATTTTGAATGGTGTCAAGTATTTGGTCGATCGACTCGAACAAGTGCCGGTGCTCATGATTGCCTGCAGTAGTGCGCCACCGCCGCGCAAACCAATGGGTGGGTCGGCCTCCGGCTACTACGGGTCCATCATCCCGTTCGTGTGGTCGTATCAGTTGGCGTTGCGCTCCCGAGGCATGGGTTCGGTGATGGCCACTGCAATCGTGTATCGGGCTAAGGAACTCAAGGAGATCTTGGATCTGCCGAATGACTGCAACCCGATCACGATGGTCCCTATTGGGTATACGAAAGGCCTCGACTTCCGGAAAGGGGCCCGCCGACCAATCAATGAGATTTTCCGCTGGGATCGCTGGTCCAGCTCCCCGGCAGGCGTCTAGATTCCCCAATAACAAGACCTTTGACTCCATACCGACTCGTCGGTATTGTGTCCAATAAGTATTCAACTAACAACTGGGGGTAAAAAATGCGAGTTACATCAAGCATTCGTCGCTGGCTCATAGCGCCAGTAATCGGTCTGCTCATGGCGAGCGCTATTTCAGGTACATCCGTCGATGCTAAGCCGAAGGACACCCTGCGAATCGTGTATGCCATCGAGCCGGTGAACATGAATCCGGTTAAGCAGGCAAATAGTTTCGGCAACTTCTGGGAATCGATTTCCGAACCGCTCGTTAAGCAGGACTACAACTTCCAGTTGACCCGTGAAGGCATCATCAATTCGTGGGCACAAACGTCTCCAGGAGTGTGGCGCTTCACGATTCGTCCGGGTTTGAAGTTCACCAACGGCGAACCACTCGATGCGGCCGCCGTGGGCTTCACCATGACCACGTATCGCGACACTGTCGGCGCCCCGATGCGCGCGTATCTGTTGAAGCTGGTGAGCACGAGAGCAGTGAGCAAAAACGTGCTCGAAGCCACGTTTTCGGAAGGGAATTTGTCGATTCCGGCCGTCTTGAGTTCGGTGCGCGCCCTTCCGCCCTCGTACTACGCACAAGTTGGACACGATGGGTTTGGTGCGCAACCGATTGGTAGCGGTCCGTACAAGTTCAAGAGTTGGACAAAGGGTGTCGAACTTCGGCTTGAGCGCAATGATGACTACTGGGGTGAGCCGGCGAAGATCAAGAACCTCGTGTTCACGTTTGCGGCCGACGGCGACACTCGCGCCAACTTGCTGGCCTCTGGTGCTGTCGACTTCGCTCACCCGATCTCAGTCCAGCGATTCGTGAGTTTTCGTAAGGACTACAAGAAAGTGACCGTCGTTGCGGCTCCTGACCGCGTGCAGCTTGCCCTGTTCCTGATGGGCAACAAGAAGGAGTTGGCAGACATTCGCTTGCGAGAAGCAGTTGTGCGCTCGATCGACGTTGCACCAATCACGAAGAACGTATTGTTGAACAAGGGTGGAGTGCCGAACTGTTCGCTGCTTCTGCCGCTGTTGAATAAGCCGGAATTCCCCCCTTGCCCGAAGCGCGACCTGGCGAAGGCAAAGTCGCTGACGGCACAGTTCACGAACCCGACCATCACGATGAACTATGGCCCGGCACGTGCCCCTGCTGACGAAGCCGTGGTACAGGCTCTCGCAGCTCAGTTGCGTGAAGGTGGTTTCACGGTGAAATTGAACCCGATGGATTATCAGAAGATGACAGTGGACCTCGTGACTCAGAAACTTGAGGGCTTGGTGTTCTTCGGAATCAGTCCGGTGTTCCCCTTCCCGAGCGTCTACTCGCAGGGCTTCTTGACGACCACGTCGATTACAAAGAACTGCCCAATTCCCGGTATCGATAACTTGCAGAGCCAAGCTCTAGGGGCGAAGGTCTACGGCGGTGCCGACAGGAACTTTAAGGCCATGGAGAAAATTGGAATAACCGACGGTTTCTGCATGCTGCCGCTCTACAACGAGATCAAGATGTGGGGTATGTCGAAGGGCATCGATGGTTTCAAGGCTCCTGCCAACAACATTGTCAAGTGGGCGGAACTGAGCTGGAAGTAACCAATTAGATGGGCGATAAGGCGCCGGTGTCGTTGAGCTTTCAACGGCGCCGGCGCCTTGCGCTATGCAGGGACACTAAATGATCCTTTCCACCATCGACCATGTGGCGATTGCAGTGCCCCACCGTGGTCCTGCGATTTCGCGATATCTGGACGACTTCGGTGGCGGGAGCGTAGCGTCTGGCAGGCGGGCTGGCATCACGATCGATCAAGTGATTTTTTCACATGGAACCAAGCTCGAAATCGTTTGTCCCGATCCAGAATGCCGGGAACGGAATCGCACATACGACTTTCTTCGCAAGTACGGATCGGTCGTCCATCACGTGACGCTGTTGGTGGATTCGGTAGAAGACGCAGTGGCAACCCTTGCAGCGGCCGGTGTGCGACCGGTAGGCGTGCACCTAAGTGATCCCCGATATCAGGAAGCCTTTGTGCTGCCCGAACAAGGCGGTGGCGTGCTGGTGCAACTCACGTGGAAGGACGTGGACGATGAGGGTTGGGCCCGTAGGTACGGTCATAGCCCTACTGCACCAAAACTTCACTGCCCTGATTTCATCGGTGCTCGATGGTCGCAGTCGGACTTGGATTCGGTGGCAGAGCAGTGGAGATTGCTGGGTGGCGACGTGGCGATGAGGGACAGCGCCCTCATCGTGTCATGGGGACCAGATCGATTGAGGTTTGAATACGTGGAGGGTGAACCGCGAGTCGTCGAGGAGCTCTTGTTCGAGGGCTCGCGGAACTTGTCGTCCTCGAGGGAAGCAGGCCCCGCAGTGGCTTCGGCACGACGAAAGTAAGGTGATCATGAAGTCCGTATTCCCGCAGTTTGCATTGGGAGATTTCATCACTGCGGCTGCACGACATTGGCCACACGAGACCTGTTTTGTTACCCCGCTCGATGATCTTGCAGACACCACGAACGTTCGACGCCAAAGTTTCGCCGCGACTAACGAGAGAGTGACTCAACTCGCTCAGGTGCTAGTGGATCATGGCTTTGAACGCGGAGATCGGGTGGCAATCCTTGCGGTCGACTCCATTGAGCATGTGGAGACAATCCTCGCCTGCGCCAAGACTGGCGTGACCTATTGCGATCTCAACTTCAGGTTGCGAGCCCCTGAGTTACAGAACATTCTGACCCGAAGTCCCGTGAAGGGAATCTTCTTCAATGAACGGTATTTACCGGTTCTCGACGAGGTCAAGGGCCAAATACCTGCAATCACCCATTGGTGGCAATACGAAGGTGGAGCAGAGAGCTATGAAGAGTTACTTGCATCAGCATCTGACCCGCGAGAGATGGCTGCTCGCGCGCGAGGCGAAGACATTTTGTCGATCATGTTCACGAGCGGCACAACCGGCATTCCGAAGGGTGTTTTGCAGTCAGAGCGGATGATGCGCAACATTGTTTACTCGTTCAATCGTGAGATTCGGCTCAACCCGGGCGGTTTGCAGTACAGTGGTGCGTCCCTATTCCACATTTCTGGGATTGGTTCGGTTCTTCATGCGCTGTACGCAGGCCGAGCGTCGCTGCTGCTGCCTCAGTTTGACGACACAGCAGTGCTTGCTTGGTTGCAGAGGGGAGGCATCACCTCGTGCACACTCATTCCCACCATGATTTCCGCGATTCTGGAGTTGCCTGGGGCAACTGATCATCGATACGACGATCTTGAATCGATCCTCTATGGCGGTGCGGCCATGACCCCTGCCCTGTTGCGCAAGATGATGGCAACGTTTGATTGCGATCTATACAACGGACTTGGAGCAGGAACGGAAGCAGGGATTCAGACGATCCTCACGCCTGAGGATCATCGTGCGGCCATTGCGGGAAAGGGAAAACTGTTCTCGTCCATCGGCCAAGCGATACGTGGAGTCGATTTGCGACTGTGTGATGAAAATTTGAATGACGTTCCGAGGGGTGACATAGGAGAGATCGTCACTCGCTCAGAGACGATCATGAGTGGCTACTTGGATCAGCCAGAGCTCACCGCCTGCTCTATCGTTGATGGTTGGTTCCGAGCTGGAGACATGGCCTGGATGGATGACGAAGGATATCTGTTCCTAGCGACACGAAAATCCGACATGATCATTCGGGGCGGCGAGAATGTCTATCCGGTAGAAATTGAGTCGACACTGGCTGATCATCCTGCGGTGCTTGAGGTGGCGGTAGTAGGCCGTGACGACGAGCATTGGGGAGAGTTGGTGGTTGCTGCGGTGAAGCTCCGCGACAGGATGTCCGTGACACAAGAGGAGTTGAAAGCTCATTGCAAGGCTCGGCTGGCTTCATACAAGGTTCCTGAACACGTCGTCTTTCTTGATTTCCTTCCGAAGAACGCGACGAATAAGCACGTGAAGTCTGAAATCAGGTCGATGGTGGCGAAGGCTCTGAGTGAAGTTCTAGGTTGATGGCGCGCCTCGCCTACGTCGCTTTGAAGGTGTCGACGGAAACATGGGTCAGTGTCGGCTTTCCGAAAGGAACGTGGAGGCTTGATGCGATTTGTGTCTCCATCGAGGAGTCAAAGGGTGCCCCTTCGCTGGATGCAGGGATTCTTGATCATGATGGCGAACTGAATGTGGGAGGTCTGCATGTTGCCGACGAACAGCGTTTGTGCACCGGAAGTGACAACGCGCTTGGTCTCGAATCGATTGACCACTTAATGGTTCGTACTCGGGAACCCGAATCGACACTGCAGACTCTGTCGAGATCTTTCGGTGTATTGATTTCCAGCGACGAGAATGGAGAAAGGTCAGTGTGGCTCGACTCAGTGCGAATTGACATGGTTCCCGCGCCAGAACTCTCGGTTCCCGCTGAGTTGTGGGGAGTTGCATTTCGGGTAAGTGACATCGACCTGGTGTTCGCTCGTCTCGGCGGTGAGGTGATCGGTGCGCCGAAGGCTGCTCGACAGAGAGGACAGCGAGTGGCAGTGTTCCGCGGTGGCGCAGAGTTAGGCCTACCAACTGCGTTAGTCGATCTTCGGGGTTAACTAACGGTGCAGCGATGCCGTTCTCGGCCACGGATGTGCTCGCTCAAGTTGCCCAGCCAACGAGTAAAGCGTTTCTTCATGAGCAAATGGTGCGGAGAAGTGCGCACCGATCGGTAATCCCGAATTCGAGATGGCGCACGGCACATTCATCGCAGGTTGTCCTGCCAGGCTTGCAGGAGCGGTGTACGGGGCAAATCGAAAGATCGCGCTCATGTAGTCCTGGAAGTTCTCGTTGCGCATGTCGTAAAGCCCGTGTTTGGGAGGAAGGTGCGCGATGGTTGGACAAAGCACGACATCAAAGCGTTCAGTGAACGAAGCGATCTTTCGCGAGGCAATGAAGACAGATTCACGAGCGCGGGCCAGGTCGACAGCGCGGTGATTGATTCCATTTTGTGCCACCTGCCGGGTGACAGCCAGTAATTCTTCGTTGTGTGGAGGTCGGCCGAACTCCTTCGTCCGATCTTCAATCATTACAGTCACTGTTGCGGAAGTGATGATGCCGTAGAGAGCGCCTACGTCACTGAGACTGAAGTCAGGTTCGCAATGTTCGACTCGATGACCCAGTGACTCGAGCTTTCGCGCGTAGTTCCCGATGGCCGATGCAATTTCAGGTTCCGGCTCGACACCGTCGACGGAACGTAGGTGCATTCCGATATGTAGCGACTTCGGATCAATGCGAGATGCCTGAAGGAAGCTGCCCGAGGGAGGGGGACAGTAGTAAGGATCGCCGGGGAGTCCGCCTTGCGTGGCATCAAGGAGTGCAGCGTTGTCGCGAACTGTCTGGGATACAGCGTGTTGCGTAGACATGCCGCACCAAGACTCTGCAACTGGTGCATACGTGATTCGACCGCGCGAGGGCTTCATCCCAAAGACCCCGCAACACGCAGCAGGAATTCGGATTGACCCACCTCCGTCACTTGCATGAACGAGGGGCAATATCCCCGCTCCAACTGCAGCAGCAGATCCCGAACTTGAACCACCAGGAATTCGATCAAGATTCCATGGGTTGTTGGTGACGGGAAAGAGGTCGGTATCAGCGGATGGACCGAGACCAAATTCGGAGGTGGAGGTTTTGCCGAAAATCACTAGCCCGGCGCGCTGGTATCGCTTCACTAGTTCGCTCGTAGTCGTAGCCAGTGCATTGGCAAAGAATCTACTTCCGCTCGAGGTGATAGTTCCTTCGAGTCGTAGACCCAGATCCTTGATCAGGAAGGGAACCCCTCGGAATGGACCATCAGGAAGTCCCGCGTCAATTTCGTTTCGTGCCCGGTCTTCGAAGGTCGTCCATACCGAGTGGATATCGCGATCTCGATGTGCGACGGAATGCAACGCCCAGTCAAGAGACTCGTGAGCACTGATCTGCTTGCTGCGAACGAGTTCGGCGATTCCAAGAGCGTCTAAACCCGAGAGATCAAGTGCCGACACACGCCAATCGTAACTGTTATTCGTTTGAGACTTGAGGGAACTCCAATGACTACAGAATTTGTCAAGACGACAATCAGCCCCTGTTATCCGCTCTACTCGTTGAGCGACCGCAGTACGTTTCAGGGTCCCTCAGAGTCGTAGAATTCATCGAGCAAGCCGAGGAAGTTCAATCAATCCGAGTTTCGGACTCAAAAACGAACTTCCTCTTGGGGTCGCTAGCTCAGTTGGTAG